>Ga0182030_10001446_pt1 | contig 48931 bp, 34 predicted proteins | sample 812S3MmetaG_FD_121299 | JGI IMG/M metagenome (GOLD analysis project Ga0182030, IMG submission 121299) | Permafrost microbial communities from Stordalen Mire, Sweden - 812S3M metaG (Illumina Assembly) | ecosystem: Environmental > Terrestrial > Soil > Wetlands > Permafrost | place: Sweden... | reverse complement strand
GCTGTTTATAATCAATAACTTGCAGACGAGGGCCGCTACTAGTAGCGGGTTTGTCAATTTTCAGCAGCCGTCGCCGGGCCGTTGGATGGTCCGCAATCGCGTCGCCGGCATTGAAATCGACTACGGGTCGGAACGACTGTGACGGGTTGATTAGTGAGTGCTTGCGTCGATTAGAGAGGTGCTCAACCGGACAGGCATGATTGCGGAAAATCTTCGAGCCCTAACAGTCTGCATTGATTTGCAAACGCCAGCACGTTTTCCGGATCCTGACCCTTTCATCCGTGTTTAAGAAATCGGGCGTGCAGGCCGCGCACGCTCATCGGTATCGGCATACGCTTGCCACGCGGCTGCTGGAGCAGGGGGCCACGTTCGAAGAAGTCGCAAACGTCTTGGGGCACAGCCCGACGTTCGTCCGGAAGCACTACGCAAGTGGTCAAAGGGCCGGCAGGCGAACATCGAGCGGCGCATGCTCGCGCAGTTTGAGACCGCAGCGGTTACAAACTCAGTCACAAAAATGTCACACGGAAAAATGGGGGCCGTAAACTAATGGCCCCCAAAGAGATATTTTGGTGCGGGGGGGGGGACTTGAACCCCCACGGGATTGCTCCCGCTAGCACCTCAAGCTAGTGCGTCTGCCAATTCCGCCACCTCCGCAATGCCGGGCCGCCTGTCGCGTTGCCGGCTAAAAACCACTGCGCCACCGCGCCACAGACTTCTGGTCCAGTATACGCTGTCCCGGAAGACCGCAATCCGCCCGTTCCCGTGTGCTCAAGGGCCAATCCCGAACTCGAGCGCCGCCACGTCCGCCAACCCTATTTGCGCACCGGAGCAGCGGGCCTCGGAGTCACGGGGAGCTGCCCTGCTTTGATCGGCAAACGCCGTGACGGATAAGGTGAGCTGCCGGCGGGAGTGGTGTGATCGAAGACCGACGAGCCGCTGGATCGGCCGAGCCGCGTGTACAGGATCGATAACGAGAGCGACGTCAGCATAAACATGACAGCCGCGATTGTGGTCGCCTTCGAAAGAACCGTCGCCGAGCCACGCGGGCCAAACGCGGTCTGCGAACCCATACCACCGAACGCGCCCGCCAGGTCCGCCGCTTTGCCGCTTTGCAGCAGCACTACGATCACCAGGAAAAAGCACACAACGACGTGAACGATGGTGATAGCGATAATCATCGGGGTGAATCCTTCAGGAGAAAGCCGGCGGGGAAGCGCCGGCCGTCTAATACACCAGTATAGCGAACGCTGCGTCATTTGTCGGGCGTTCCAGACAGCCGCCGGTCGCAGGGTGGCGGGTATTAGCGCTGCTTCCCGCCGGGTCCCGCTGCTCGTTTGAGATCCAGCGCGGCTCCTTCCCGATCGCCCATCAGCCGTTTCAGCACCGCGCGGTTCAGGAGCGCGTTCTGATAATCGGGCTTGAGCGCAATCGCCCGGTCAAGTGCCGCCAGCGCTTCCCGGTAATGCTTCAGGCGCATCTGGCCGTAGCCCAGCGCGTTCCAGATATGGGCATTGCCCGCATCCCCTTCGGCCGCCGCGGCAAGCTTGGACACGGCTGCGGCAAACCGCTCTGCGTCCAACAACGCGCGCGCCTCGCGAAGAAGCTGTTCCGCGGATGCCCGCGAGGGCGCGGCGCCCGGCGTGCCGGCCTGGGCATCGGCGGGCCCGGCGGGGGGTTGCGTTGGTTTGGCGGCCGTCTTCGCCGGCGGCCGGGCTTCCGATCCGGATATTGCCGCGCTTCGGGGCTTCTGCAGGTCGGGCGCAGATGCTAGCGTTGCGGCCGCGTTGGGAGTCCCGGCGCTTCGCGCTGGTGTCGGGCCGCGCGACTGGGTCGCGGATGCGGCGGCCTCTTTCTGCAAGTCCTTCTCAACGTCCTGCAGCAGTCGCGTGGCCTCGGAGAAGCCGGCATTGAGCCTCAGCGCCTCGCGCAGATCGGCCGCCGCTTTCCCATTTTGCCCGAGACGCGCGTAAATGGCTGCCCGCCCGAACCACATCATCGCGTCCCGGGGCGCGATTTCGGTGGCCCGCGTACGGTCGGCGATGGCTTTATCGGGAAATCCCAGGGCCAATTGCGTCCCGCCACGCCCCAGCCAGACGTACCCGTTGTTCGGTTCCAGCTCCACGGCCCGGTCGCGGTCGGCGAGCGCATCTTTGTGACGTCCTAAACGATCGAGCAGTTCGCCGCGCGCGAGCAGCACTCGTGGATTGTCGGGTCGGGCTTGCAGCGAGCCACCATAGTCCGCCAGAGCCTCGGCCGTTCGGCCGAGCGTATCCTGGGCCGCGCCCCGGAAGGCGAGCCCCTCGGAATCGCCGGGCTTGAGCCGAAGAAAAACCGTCAGGTCGCGCGCCGCTTTTTCGAACTCTCCCAGTTCACCCCACGCCGAGCCGCGCCGGAACCATGCCGCGGCGAAATCCGGCTGGATTTCCGTCACCCGGCCGAAGTCCTCGATGGCGTCGCGCTCGCGCTTCAACTTCATCAGCAGCACGCCGCGCGCGAAGTAAGGTTCGGGATTGTCCAGCCGCAGCTTGATGGCGGTGGCATAGGCCTGCAGGGCGCCCTCCATGTCGCCGGCGCCCGCCAGAGCGTCGCCGAGCTTCTTTTGGAGGCCGGTGTTGTCCACTCCGCGCTTGATCGCGTCGCGATACGCCGCGGCCGCGCCGCGTGCATCCGATAGTGCCATCAGGCAATCGCCGTAAGCGCTCCATGTCTCGCCATCGTCAGGTTTGACGACCAGCGCCGCCGCGAAGTCGTGCGCCGCCTCCTGCGCTTTCCCCGTCTGGAGCAGCAAGCGTGCCCGGTGCTGGAGGCCATTGGCGTGATTGGCATCGGCCTCGAGCAGGTCGTTATAGGCGCCGATCGCCTCGACGGTTTTGCCTTCCTTCTCGAGACGCAAGGCCTTCTCGTAGAGCTGCCGCGTCTCCTTGGGTTGCATAACCGTGTCGCTGCGCGGCATTGCCTGGGCCGCCAGGAGCGCGGGGCCGAGGCTCAAGGCCCCGGTTACCAATGCGATGAATCGAAGGTGGTACCTACCCATGCAATTCTCAGAGCGACCGTATGCGCTCTTCAAGCATACGCGCCTGTGCGCCGTAGTCTTCTCCCTCAAAACACATCGGCGCGCCGATGATAACCTCGACCCGGCCTGGCCGCGCCAGCGCCGAGTCGGGATGCAGCACCCGGTTGACGCCGCGCACGCGAATTGGCACGACGGGAATCCGCAGGCGCGAGGCGATCATCGCGACGCCGGGCTGAAACGGTTGGATCGTCTCGTCGCGGCTATGCCGGCCCTCGGGGAAGATGAGCGGGCACCAACCCTGCTCCACCAGGCGGCCGAGCGTCCGCAGCGCAGCCCGCGTGCCGGCTCCGCCTTGCGGGATCGGCAGCGCGTTGAACATCAGCAGCGCGAGCCAGTAGTTCAGGGAATTCGTGAACCAATGGAATAGCGTGTGTTCGCGCGGGTGGAAGTGGGCGTCAAAGAAATCCTGGCGCACGGTGGGAGCCAGCCGTTGACGCCAGTGCCAGCCCAGCGCGATGAAAATCGCGGGTGTGTCGAAGTAGCTCTGGTGATTGGATGCGAACAGCACGGGCCCTTTCAGTCCGCGCAGATGTTCGCGGCCAGCCACATGGACCCAGACGAAAGCGCGCGCCAGAGGCAGGACCCAGAGATTGAGATTGACGACACGGAACGCATGCGCTAGCCAGTGCCGGTTCCACTTCGAATATTGATACGCCGCGGTCGCCGGAGGTAGTTTGAACTGTCCGCTTCGAAGTGCTTCCAGATCGGCGAGAGTGCGGGTAGAAGCAAACACCGCCTCGTCCACGGGAGCGCCGAGTTTCTGCTCGAGGGCCACCAGCAACTCGACCCGGTCGAGCGACGAGAGCCCCAGGTCGTCGAGCGTCGTGGCGCCGCTGAGAGTGCGTCCGGCGGTCCACTTCTGGAGCAGCTCCTCGACGCGATCCTGCGAGCGCGCCGGGGCGCCGGATAACGCCGGCGCCGCCCCGCCCGGCTCCAGCAGGCGGCCACGGATCTGACCGCGCTTCAGTTTGCGCGTCCCGGCGGTGCGCGGCAATTCCGATTGGTGCCAGAGTGTGTACCCGCGGATTTTCTGGTGGTCTTCGAGCACCGCATTGGCCCGCACCACGACGGTTTCGGGGTCGGTCCCCGGCGCCAGGATCAATACGGCGTGAACCTGCTCGCCACCCTGCGCCGGGAGACCGATGACGGCTGCGTCCGTCACGCCGGGCACGTTCAGCACGGCCCGTTCGACGTCTTCCGGGAAGACGTTGCGGCCGTCCGCGAGAACGATCATTTCCTTCTTGCGGCCCCGGATCATCAAGTGCCCGGTTGCGTCGAATCCGCCGATGTCCCCGGTATGGAACCAGCCGTCTTCAAAGGCGGCGCGCGTGGATTCGGGATCGTTGTAATAGCCGCTGGTCACGTTGCTCCCGCGCACGAGCACTTCGCCGTCCGCGGCGATGCGGATCTGGACGCCGGCCAGCGGCTTGCCCACCGTGCCCCGGCGTGTGTGGAAGGGATGATTCAGGGTGACGATAGGCGCCGTTTCGGTGAGCCCGTAACCCTGGATGACGACGAACGGGAGGTTGGCCCAGTATTGTTCCAGCACCGGGTCGAGCGCCGCGCCGCCCACGATGAAGCTCCAGAACTTCCAGCCAAACAGATTGTGAATCCGGCGGTAGCGCCACCAGCGCCACCAGAACTTCTCGCCTGCCGGCGCCGCCTCACCCGTCGCCGGGTGAAGACCGAGCACGTATTCGCGCAACACGTCGAGGATCTTCGGCACGGAGATCAGCACGGAGATGCGCCGCGTCTTGATCTGCCGCACGATTTCCTGCGGGTTCTGGCTGCGCTGGAAGATCACCGTGCCCCGGATCATGGGCGCGATAAACAGCGCCATCGCCTGTCCGAACATATGGCTCAGCGGGAGCAGGTTCAGAAAACGAATGGGCGAGAACGGCAGCGCATACTTTCGGTACTTCAGCACCTCGCGCTCGATGGGCACGATGTTGGCCAGGATGTTGCGATGCGTGATCAGGACGCCTTTCGGCTCGGCCGTCGCGCCGGATGTGAAGAGGATCTGGCAGATGTCGTCGGGCTTGGCAGCCGCTTCCTCGATGTCGCAATCGGTATCCCAATCGAGGTTTGCCAGACGGAATACGGGCGGGGCGTCGGGGGCCTCGCGGCGCGGCGCATTGACCTCCTCGCCGATGCAGATCGCTTTGGCCGCGGTGATGCGGACCACGCGCTCGAAAAACTCGGGCGAGTGCCGCTCGTCGATCGGCGCGACGGCGACGCCGCGCAACATGCACCCCCAGAAAGCGGCCACCCACGCCGGACGGTTTTCGCTCCACAGCACGACGCGGTCGCCTGGGCCGATGCGGTGGTCGCGCAATTGCGCCGCGAAGTTCCGGGCGCAGCGGGCGAACGACGCATAGGTGTAGCTGCGCGGGCGGAAGCCGTCGTCGTAGACGAGGTATTCGCCGCGCAGCTTGGCAACGGTACGGAAGTAGTCGAGCAGTGTTTCGCGAACCATACCTGGTACGTCGCGACCAGCCCGGTTGAACCATTTGCCGGTCTAGCTGATTCTACTGGATCGTGCTGGAGCCTTCCACGCCCGCGTCGCCGGGGATCACATTGCGATTGATGTAGTTGTCCAGGTTGATCACATAGGTTTCAGGCGCGTCGATCAGGGTCGGGGAGTGGGTCGCGCAGATGATGCGGAACTGCTTCTGATCGACCAGTTCCATGAGCATCTTCAGGATGCGGCGCTGGTTGGAGACCGAAAGCGCCATCTCAGGCTCATCCAGCAGCAGACTCGTGCCCTCGGGCAACCCCGGAAAGGTCTCGCGGAACATCGACAGCATCACCTGCCCGTGGCTGGCGCTCGCGACGAACTCGCGCATGGGAGGGTTGTCGTCGAACAGATCGAGGTGCATGCGCGGATTGTGCTGTTCGGCGTCGAAGAGAAACACTTTGGGAGTCTCGACGCGATCCTCCAGCCGGTAGATGTAGCCGTCGATCACGTCGCCGCGCAGAGCGCAGTAGATCGCGCGCAGCAGCGTCGATTTGCCGCAGCCGTTTTCGCCCGTGAGCAGAATCAGGGGATGGGAAAGATCCACCATGATCGGCATGTGGAAGTTCAGACCGACCAGAATCGGGTGCGCCAGAATCTTGAGAATCACGGTGGTCCGCCTTGGTTTGGAATTGCTGGGTGGGCAGTCAATCGAAGTTCAGAATAACAGCGCGGCGCTGGCCCCTCAGGCCGTCAGCACGCGCCCGGCCGCAGTTCGAATTTGCGGAAACTGCCGGTGTTGAAAAACGAGCCGAGGCCGATGCGGCCCGCGCCCAAGCTGAAGTCCGCCGCTCGCAACGAGGGATTCTTGCGGCCATCGATCGACGTCTCGACGAGTCCTTTGGAGGCGTTGTAAACAATCCGCACAGGCGTCCACTTGAGAGCGTCGGCGAGGCTTCGCGGCCCTTCGTCGTTGCTGATTCGGACGCGATCGCCGCCGTAGACGTGGAACACGCCGTTGTGCACCGGTTGTTCCTGGGCGGTGTCGGTGGAGAGATGGACGTAGTTGAAGTGCAGCGGGTCCTTCCAGGCGTAGACGATGATCAGCGACGTACTCGCGGCGGAACCCTGCACCTCGACGTCCAACGTGAAGCAGCCGGCCGGCTCCTGTTCCAGCAGCGCGTACTGAACGGGTGCGCGCGGATTGGCCTCCTGCGGCCGCGCCACGCTGAGCTGCAGAACCTCTCCACCGGCCGCGGACTCGGTTTTCCACTCGGCCGCCGCCTGCACCAGCCAATGCCGGCCGAAGCAATCGATTCGCTGCCGGGGCAGGGGCAAGGACGGCCCGGCCGCGAACAACGGTGCGCGCAGCAGCAGCGGCGCGGCTAACGGCGGCAGGGTCAGGAACATGCGGCGGTTCATCACAGGCTATTGTTCCATATCGCAAGTCAGGCCATGCAGGGACCCACAGCCGCGCTCGGCGGTGCCGGGCACAACCGACAGGCTGGGGTAGCACAAGCGTGGAGAGCCCACTGGGTGGAGAAGCTGTGAGTGGGAACAACATTGGAGCGGGAGACGGGATTCGAACCCGCGACATCAACCTTGGCAAGGTTGCACTCTACCAACTGAGTTACTCCCGCTCGGAGGTGCTCTTTCATTCTTGCTCTGGCTTCGTCGATCTGTCAATTCAGTCAGGAGCTTGCGGATCATCACGAACATTTTGTTGCCAAAATGGCGTAGATTTCCACAGCCTCGCTGAAGCAAAAATGCTTGTGTTTTGAATGGGTTAAAAAGATGTTTCATTCGGACTTGGCAGAGACTCGATCTATGGTATTCTAGGGATCGCCGGAGCGGCGGAGAACTGCTACGGAGAGGTTGCCCCGTCGTAAAAAATCGGGAACTAGCGCCTGCCTTTCGGCACATTCGAGAAGTTGAATTGAGTGGTTCCATAGCGCGCAAGCCAGTGGAAATCACGAGGGAGAGTTGTGGGCTGATGCTGGAAACTAACACATGGGAATTAGTCAAGCAAGCACTCCACGTCAGGATGAAGACGGAGGCTTTTCACAACTGGGTTGCGAGGACCGAGTTGCTCGAACAGGAGGGCAATCGGCTGCGGGTGCTGGTCCCGGATGAGGTGACCAGGCATTGGCTGGAGAGAGAATACGCCGGGCAAATCCAGAGTGTCATTCAGAATCTGAATCTGCCCATCCAGAAGGTGCATTACGAACTGGCCAGTAACGGCGGCGAAGCGCCGGCGTTTGCGGAAGACAATGGATCCGACCACGGCTTTCAATTCCCGGCGGCGACGGAGCATTTGAATCCCCGGCTGACCTTCGATTCTTTCGTTGTCGGAAGTTGCAATCAATTCGCGCATGCGGCCGCCAAAGCGGTAGCCTCGACGCCCAGCAAGAGCTACAACCCGCTGTTCATTTACGGTGGCAGTGGGATGGGGAAGACGCACCTGATCCATGCCATCGGCCATGCAGTGATGCAGCGCTGGCCGTCGATGCGCCTGGTTTACACCACCGGTGAGCGCTTCGTGAACGAGATGGTGTACTGCCTGCGTGGAGGCAGGATGACGTCGTTCCAGGCGCACTACCGCACCGCCGACATCCTGCTGATCGACGACATCCATACCGTGGCCGGGAAAGAGCGCACGCAGGAGGAGTTCTTCCATACGTTCAACACGCTCTATGACCATCAGAAACAGTTGGTGATGAGCAGTGATTCGCTTCCCAAGGACATGAAGGGCCTGGTGGAACGGCTGCGGACACGCTTCGAGTGGGGACTGATGGTGGATGTCCAACCGCCGGATCTGGAAACGAAGATGGCGATTCTCGACATGAAGGCGTCGGAAGAGGGCGTGCGTCTGCCCGAAGATGTGCGCATTTTTATTGCTACAAAGACGAAGACCAGCGTGCGCGAATTGGAAGGCGCGTTCACGAAGTTGGTGGCTTACTCCAGCGTGACAGCGGCGCCCGTGACCCTCGACATGGCGCGTCAGGTTCTGAAGCCAATACTGCACAACGGAGAGCGGCGCGTGACGATTGACGCGGTGATGCGTGCGGTCGCCGAACGCTTCGATCTGCAACCCTCACAGCTTAAGCAGAAGACCAACGCGCACGAGATTTCCCGGCCACGGCAGATCGCCATGTACCTGGTGAAGGAACTCACCTCCGCCTCTCTGCCGGAAATTGGACGGCACTTCGGAGGCAAGCATCACACCACCGTTCTGCACTCTGTGCGCAAGGTGGACGAGATGCGCCAGACCGACCCTGATTTAAACAATCTAATTCACAACATAATTGGCTCATTCCGCTAGACTTATATGTTTTATCCACACGTCGGGTATGGTTTGCCCGGCGCGCTCCTGTGGACTTCCGGGCGAAGCCGCATTGCCCGCAGATCCAAACCCGTAAAATCACAGGTTGCCCAGCCAGGAAGGCTCAGAGTTTTGTATAATTTAGGAGGATTTCGACATTTTCACAGGACTTACGAATACGAATAGTATAGAGAATCGTAAGCCTCTGTTCTGAGAGGATCCTCGAAAGGGGTTGTCATCGCATGGAATTCTCGGTCAACAAAGCGGACCTGGTTCGGGAATTGAATCTCTCGCAGGGTGTTGTCGAGCGCAAGACGACCATCCCGATTCTTTCGAATATCCTGATCGAGGCTTCAGGAGATGCGCTTGTCCTGACGGCGACGGACCTGGAGTTGGGCATACGATGTGAAGCTCCGGCAAAAGTGAAAACGGCTGGGGCGGGCACGATTCCAGCGAAGAAACTGCTGGATTATGTGCGGCTGTTGCCCGAAGCCGAGGTGCAGGTCAAGATCGCCGACAATCATTGGGCGACGCTGGTCTGCGGACGCTCGCGAACGCGGATTGCAGGCATGTCGCGCGAGAGTTTCCCCGAACTGCCCGAGATGCCGGCTCCGATGACCAGAATCCCCGTGGGTCTACTGGCCGCGATGATCTCCAAAACAATCTTTTCGATTTCAGCCGAGGAGTCGAGATTCACGCTGAATGGAGCGCTGCTACAGCTCAAGGGGACATCGCTCGCGGTGGTGGCGACCGATGGTCACAGGCTGGCGTTGGTGGAGTGTGAGAATCCTCTGGCGGAGGGTGAAGGGGCGACCAAAGCGCTGCTGCCGCGGAAGGCCATGAATGAGCTGCTGAAGCTGGCCGGCGAAGCTCCCGATCGCGATGCCGGGGTTGAGTTCGCGGCCGACGATAACCACCTGTTCTTCCGCTTAGGCAGCCGTCTGCTGATCAGCCGTAAACTCACGGGTAACTTCCCGGACTACGAACGCGTACTGCCCAAGGCGCACACGCACAGTGTGGAGATCGAAAAAGAAGAACTTCGGGCGGCTATCGAACGCGTGGCGCAATTCTCCGATGAACGTTCGAGGGCCATCAAGATCCGCTTCGGCGAGAATGAGGCGGTGATTCACAGTTCGATCAGCGAGAGTGGCGAGTCGGAAGAGAACCTGCCCGTCGACTATAGCGGACCGACGGTGGAAATCGGCTTTAACGCTCAGTACCTGCTGGATTTTCTGCGGGCTGTCGCAGAGCCTGCGGTCGCATTCCACTTCAAGGACGCACAGAGCGCCGGCGAATTGCGCCCGTCCGGCGAAGGGATTAAGTACAACTACCGCTACGTGGTCATGCCAATGCGCATCTGAGCACGAGCGCGAAATCAAAGGTAAGGAAATTTGAGCACTTCTGGTAACTACGATTCCAGCAGCATCAAAGTGCTGGAAGGGCTGGAGGCCGTGCGCCTCCGGCCTGCGATGTACATCGGTTCGACCGGCGAGTCGGGTCTGCACCATCTGGTCTACGAGGTCGTGGATAACTCCGTGGACGAGGCGCTGGCCGGATACTGCACCGATATTCATGTGACGATCCATATCGACGATTCGGTCACGGTAATCGATAACGGCCGCGGGATTCCCGTCGACATCAAGGAAGAATTCGGGATCTCGGCGGCTGAGATCGTGATGACGAAACTCCACGCCGGGGGCAAGTTCGACTCGAACAGCTATAAGGTTTCGGGCGGTCTGCACGGTGTGGGCGTAAGCTGCGTCAACGCGCTCTCGGAGACGTTGCACCTCGAGATCTGGCGCGAGGGCTACACCTGGGAGCAGGACTACGAGCGCGGGTTGCCCAAAGCGCCGCTGGCGAGGGCGGGCCGGGCCGGACGGAAGACCGGCACGAAGATCACCTTCAAGCCCGACGGCACCATCATGGACGCCACGAAGTTTAACTTCGACACACTGGCGCAGCGGCTGCGCGAGATGGCGTTTCTGAACAAGGGCCTGAGAATCACGCTCAACGATGAACGCACCGATCCGGTGAAGACGAGCGAGTTTCATTTTGAGGGCGGAATCGTCGAGTTCATCAAGCATCTGAACCGCGGCAAGAACGTGCTGCACGATAAACCGATCTCGATCGAAGGCGAGCGCGACCTGCCGGGCGGGGGACAGCTCACGATCGACATCGCGCTGCAGTGGAACGACTCGTATTCGGAAACGATTTTCTGCTTTGCGAACAACATCAACACGAAAGACGGCGGGACGCACCTGACGGGCTTCCGCCAGGCGATGACGCGCACGCTGAACGCGCAGGCGCGATCGTCGGGGCTGCTCAAGGACGTCAAGGACGCCAACCTGAGCGGCGACGACGTGACCGAGGGCCTGACCGCGGTGGTGAGCGTCAAGCTGCCGCAACCGCAATTCGAAGGGCAGACCAAAGGCAAACTGAATTCCGACATCGGCGGCTACGTCACGCAGATCGTCAACGAAAAACTGAGCGAGTATTTCGACAAGAACCCGGCGGTCATGAAAAAGATCGTGGGCAAGGCGGTGGATGCCGCGCGGGCCCGCGAGGCAGCGCGGAAAGCGCGTGAGCTGACGCGGCGCAAGGGTGCGCTCGATTCAGGCGGACTGCCGGGCAAACTGGCCGACTGCCAGGAGAAGGACCCGACGCGCTGTGAGTTGTTCCTGGTGGAGGGCGAATCGGCAGGCGGAACAGCCAAGAGCGGCCGGGACCGGCGCTACCAGGCGATTCTACCGTTGCGCGGCAAGATCCTGAACGTCGAGAAAGCGCGCTATGACAAGATGCTGGGGCACGAGGAAATCCGGATCCTGATCACGGCACTGGGCACGGGCATCGGGAAGGACGATTTCGACGTCAGCAAACTGCGCTATCACAAGGTCATCCTGATGACCGACGCCGATGTGGACGGATCGCATATCCGGACGCTGCTGCTCACGTTCTTCTACCGGCACATGCCCGAACTCGTTCTGCGCGGGCATATCTACATTGCGCAACCGCCGCTCTATCGCATCAAGAAGGGCAAGAGCGAGAAATACATCAAGGACGACAAAGAATACGTCCGTGAGATTCTGCGGCGCGCCACGGAGAACGTGACCGTGGAGTACGGCCAGGGCGAGGCCAAGGGCAAGCTGGAGGGCGGAGAACTGCGCCAGTACCTGATGGCTCTGGATGAGTTTCAACAACTCTTCGGCCGGCTGGAGCGCAAGCTGAGCGATGCGCGGATCGTCGAGCTGATCACCGACCCAGCGCGGGCGCTCGACACCAAGGCCGATTTCGGCGACGAAGCGAAGATCGCGGCCACGCGAGTAGCGCTCGAGGCGCTCAACCTGAAGGTGCGGACGGAGTTTGACGAAGAGCACTCGACGTGGAACCTGATTTACCACGACGAAGCGCACGGCGACCGTGTGATCGGTTGGGAGCTGGCGTCCCAGCCGGAGTTCCGCCGGCTGCGCATTCTTGCCAGGCAGACTCAAAAGTACAACCACCCGCCGTTTGTGGTATCCAAGGACGCGCGGCGCGAGACGATCGCGGGCTGGCGGGACCTGATCGGCTACTTGAAGAACGAAGGCTCGCGCGACGCCACCATCCAGCGCTACAAGGGCCTGGGCGAGATGAATCCCAATCAGCTCTGGGAGACGACCATGAACGTCGAGACGCGCAGCATGCTCGAAGTGCGGCTGGAAGACGCGGTCGAAGCCGACCAGACCTTTTCGACGCTGATGGGCGAGGACGTCGAGGCGCGGCGCAAGTTCATCGAGACCAATGCGCTCGACGTGCGCAATCTGGACGTCTAGCTGTCCGCGGCCTGAAGCGCGGCCTCACCGCGGCGGCGTCACACGTAGACGCGTTTCACGCGCTGGCCGATGCCGCATAAGACGCTATAGCTGATGGCGCCGGCGGCGCGGGCAATGGCCTGCGCGTCGAGAGTAATGTTGCCGTCGCTGCCGAGCAGCGTCACCACATCACCGGGCGACAGGTGTGGGCAGTCCGTAATGTCGATGCAGGTCAAATCCATTGAGATGGCGCCGAGGATGGGGACCAATCTGCCGCCGGCGATCACTTTGCCTTTGTTGGAGAGGCGGTGCATCATGCCGTCGGCGTATCCGACGGCCAGCACGGCGATGCGCGTGGGGCGCTCGGCGGTGAACATGGCGCCGTAGCCGACCCGCGCGCCCGGCGGCAGATCCTTCACCTCGAGAATACGGGCCTTCCAGTCGAGTGCGGGCCGCACACGCAGCAGCGGCGCGGGGGCGTCCCCGCGCGCCGGGCTGAGGTAGCCGTAAATGGCATGACCGGGGCGGACCATGTTGCCCCACGCCTGACGGCGGCCGTAGGCCACGGGGATGGTGCTGGAGAGATGCTGATAACGGGGCGTGAGCCCGGCCCCGGCGAGCGTCTCGCGGATTGCGTGGAAGCATGCCAATTGCTCATCCGTCTGTGCCGAGGAGTAGTTGCCCGCGGAGGCGAAGTGCGTCATCAGGCCCTCAAATCGCGAGGCGTGGCAGGCGGCGATCGCGCGCGCCAGAGTGCTCGGTTCTTCGCGCGTGCCGAGCCGGCTCATGCCTGTATCGAGGGCCAGATGGTACGGCAAGGGGCGCGCCAAAGCTGCGCCCATCCGGTCGTAGTCCAGCAACTGGGCGATGGAGTGAATGCAAGGCGTGAGTTCGTAGTCGATCAACGCGGGCCGCTCGAAGGGCAGGAAGTCGCCCATGACGAGGATGCGCGCCGTGATGCCCGCCTGGCGCAGAGTCACGCCCTCTTCCACGTTGCTCACCGCGAGCCAGCGCGCGCCCTCCTGGGTCAGGATCCGCGAAACCTCCACTGCTCCATGGCGGTAGGCGTCGGCTTTAACAACCGGCATGACTTCGACGCCTGCTCCGACGGCGGCGCGAACCGCATGGAAGTTTTCGGCAAGCTGGCGGCGTGAAACCTCGACCCAACAACGGCAGGTGATCTGCACCATGTTTCCATTGTTGGCCCCGGCCGGGGCGTCGCCGCAACCGGAGCGGGCGGCGAGCGCCGCGGCTCAGCCCGCTGAATCGCGCGTGCGGAACCAGCGCCGGCCGCGAGTGCGGCGCCGCTCAGGCGGTTTGTTCGCGCCGCAACATGTGCTCGAAAAGGCGCTCATACGCGGCTGTGACTGCGTCCCAGCTATAGCGCTCGCGTACACGCTGGACGGCGGCTTCCCGCAGGGCGCGGCGTTCGGCTTCGCTCATCGACAGCACGGCTCGCATCTGAGCTGCGAGTTCGGCTTCGCTCGTGAACGGTAGGCCGACGCCGCCGGCGACCTCATCATTCTCCCTGGTCCTGAGATACAGCACCAGGCCGCCACGGCCCAGCGCTTCGATCAGCGCCGGGTGCGTTCCGCCGACTTCGGTGGCGTGAACGTAGGCCAGGCTGTGCGACTGCAATTCATGATACCCTTCGCCGTAGATGGCGCCCGGGATGAGGATGCGGGGGTCGCGCGTGTCCTTCACCGCGCGAATGTAATCCGGCGCGTAGGGCGCATCGCCAACCAGAACCAGGCGCACGTTGGTGGCGACCTGTTCGAAGGCACGCCGCACCAGCAGCGCGTTGTTTTCCGGTTCGAAGCGGCTGACGTACAGAAAATAGCGTTCCGGTTCGAGGCCGAGTTGTGCCAGAGCCGGGCCCTGAGCCACTTTGCCGACGGGCGCTCCGTAGGGAATGAACCATGAGTCGCGCCCGTAGCGCGTCCGGTAGTAGTCGCGAATGCTCTCGGCATCCGTGACGATTTCGTTGGGGCAAAACGTGGCCAGCGCCTCGGACATCAGATACCAGCACCGGGCCGCCAGGTTCCACTTCTTCCGATGGCGCTCGATGCCGTCCACGTTGAGCGCGACGCCCATGCCCGCGAGGCGCGGAAGCGGCGTGAAGAGCGCGTTCGCGGCATTGCAGAACAGGGCCACGTCGTGAGGGTGGCGCAGCAGGTCCAAGGTGGAAACGAAAGTGTGATGAAGCGTTTCGAGGTACTTGTGGCGCAGCGCAGGCAGACAACGCAGATGGACGCCGCGCCAGTTTTCATCCGGGTATGGTTCGCGGCAATAGACCGTAACGTGGTGGCCGCGCAAGACCAGACGTGTGGAGAGTTCCTCGGCGAAGGTTTCGAAACCACCGTAACGCGCCGGAATGCCGCGCGTTCCGAGAATTGCGATGCGCATGACGGGCGGTTAACCGGGGTGGCGACTCAGGGCTCGGCCACTTGCGTAGCCGTTCCGGGCGCGGCGATCGCGCGGGCTCGCTTATGCGCCGGGCGGCTCACGGGATGGTAGTGGAACCAGGTGGCGATGTAGTCGTCACTCACGCGCTTGCGCTCCATGATCCAGCGGCGTTTGGACCACACGCGGCTCCAGGCGCGGACAACCTCCCAGAACGCCTTTAAAGAGTAATGCTCGTAAACCAGACAGCAACCCAGCACAACGAAGTCGCGCAATGAGATCGAGATCCAGCACCTGGAATACAGATCCCCGGTCATGTTCTTGATGCGCATCAGAAACCGGTTCTTGACCGAGTGCATGTTGATCTGGCGAGGCAGCGCCCTGCGGTTGCCGGGCAGCACGGCGCGGACGTGGTAGCCGCGCGCATACGGCGTGTAGAGGCAGCGCCAGCCGAGCAATTGAGCGCGCCAGGCGACATCGGCATCTTCGCGGTAAACGAAGAAGTCGGGATCGAAGAATTCGCCGTTGATGGAGAGGTCGTCGATCATGTCCCGGCGATACAGGGCAGCGGCTGCCGTGGCGCCGAAGACATACTCGCGCTTGAGATAGTGGCCGTTGTCGATCTCACGGCTGCCGCGGTCGAGGTGGCGCAGGTTCGGAGTGAAGTAGATGCCGGTGCTGTCCACTCTCGGCCGGGATTCGATGTGAAAATCCGGACTCATGGCCAGTAGCTTGCCGCAGACGGAGCCGACGCCCGGGTCGTTCTTGCCCGCGTCGATCAGTGCCTGGATGAAGGAGGGCATCAACAGAACGTCGGGATTCAAAGTCAGAACCCAGTTGCCTCGGGCCAGCAGAATGGCCTGGTTCTGGGCGGCGGCGAATCCCACGTTACGCTGATTTTGGACGATATTGCAGCGCTCCTCGTATTGCTCGAGGATGTCGCGCGTCCCATCGGTCGAATTGTTGTCAACGACGATAACCTCGATGTCCGGTCCCTTCTGGCCGAGAACGGATTCGAGGCACCGCTTAATAAAGCGGCCGCTGTTGAAGGTCACGATTGTGACCGAAACAAAATCCTTTATGACCATCCGATCAGGCAATCATCCCCGTTCAGTAGTTGCCACCCCCGGGTGTCCTGCCAAACCCTCGCCAGGCATCGGACGGACGGACGCCCAAGGCGCTGCCGCCGCGAGACGAAGGACAACGCCAGCCGCCAGCAACGGGTCCGGAGAACCCCGCCGCAATGTTTCCCACAATCCTCGAACCGCCGCGCCGATTCCCACGGTTACAGCTACTAACAACAGTCCCGGCGGCCGAAAGTGGAGGCTGGCAAAACGTAAAAGGTTACCGTACCAGTATAGCTGTCGTCGACACCAATCCAAGGTGCGAATTGAGTCCCCACCTTTATGCACGGCGAGGGCCACAGGTTGGTAGCGGATCCGATAACCGCTTTTTCTGGCCCTGAAGCAGAAATCGACATCTTCAAACCAGACCGGGCGGAAGCCTTCGTCGAAGCCGCCCAGGCGGGCCCAGGCCTTGCGCCGGATCAGCAGGAAGGCGCCGGCGGGTTGTTCCGCATCGCAGGCCTTCGTCAGGTCCACATCCAGGCAGCGCCACCGGCGGTTGATTGGGTTGCGCGGCCAGATTCGGTTCAACCCCATGTTCTCAAAGGCCAATGCCGCGGGCGTGGGGAAGCGGCGCAGTGTGAAACCTGCTTGCGGAACACCGGCCGGCTGGCACAGCGCTCCGGCGGCAATCGCGGTGAGCGGATCGTCCAGACAACGGGCGAGTGGCTCGATGTCGGATTGCAGAACCGCGTCGGGGTTGAGCAGGAGAATGAAGTCGGCTGATTCCAGGACACGAAAGCCCTGATTGGCCGCGGCGGCAAAGCCGGGATTGGCAGAATTGTGGAGCACGGTCACACCCGGTACGCTGCCTGCCACAGCGGCCGAGCCGTCCGTCGATGCGTTGTCCACGACCAGCAGGCCGGCATCTGGACGGGCGAACCGGAGACACGCCTCGAGGCACGACCGAAGGACTGCCGCGGATTCGTAAGAGACGATGACAACGCCCAGGCGCATGCTCTATCCCTGCCTTCCAGCCAGGCGGAAATACCAGCGCCAGAAAGCATCTCGGGGCGGATCCCCCTGCCAATCCAGAATAGCCCGCTCCCAGGCGGTGAAGTTGGCGGCCAGGCGGCCGGCTTCCGCGGGCGTGCAGATCCGGCGCAGGCGGCGCCAGGATCTAAGCGCGTCCAACTTCCCCAACAACCACGCGCTGGCGACGCCATGCCGCAGCGCCAGCGCGCCCCACAGCATTTGCCCCGCGAATACGGCCCGACCATACTCGCTCACCCAGCCATCCGGGTAGTGGCGTGCGACCAACAGTACTTGATTACGCGACTGCAATCGGGTGGCGCGAGCGCTCCACGCGCCGAACGTCGCACTGCCGCGGTGCGCGGCGCGGGCATCAGGAACGAAAACGCCTGGGACTTCGCGCCGCTGGAGCCTGAGCGCAAAGTCCACATCCTCGAGATAAGAGCCGAACGCTTCATCCAGCAGGCCGGCGTCGATGAATGTCTGCCGCCGAATCAAAAGAGCGGTGAGCGAAGGCAACCAGGGCCCCTGAGGCACCTGCAACGTGGCAACCGGGAAACCGGAACCGGCACGCCAGGGGCAGGCGGCGCGGGAAAGCAGGTCATATCCGCCGTCGAGCACGCCGGGATTATCGTGCCGCGTGATCGGACCGCCGGCGTATTCGGCGTGCGCGGCGTGCGCGGCGGCGAGCGACCGGGCGATCCAATCCGTGGCCAGAGTGACGTCACTGTTGACGATGGCGACCCATTCCGCGCGGGCGTCGAGAACGCCGGCGTTCACGGCGTGTGCAAATCCCCGATTGCGGCCGAGTGCGAGGACCCTGGCGCCGAGGCTCACCGCAAGCTGCGGGCTGTCGTCGGTCGAGCCGTCATCGACGACCAGGACTTCGCCCGGCGGCAACGTCTGATTCAGCGCCGAACCCACGCATTCCCCGAGCAGATGCGCTCCATTGAAATTCGGGATGACTACGATAACTGGCGCGGGCATACGCGGCCGCAACAGGCCTCCGGCATGGTAGCACGCACCTTCAGGCGCGGGCAAAGCTCGGAACGGGCGGCTATGATGGGGTTGTGAAACAGCCTTATCTTTGGGTGACGATTCTGTCGGCGTTCACCGTGCTTGGGTCAGCGCAGACGGGCGCCTCGCGCAAACTGTCCGAGGTGCAGACCATCTATGTGCTGCCGATGTCTTCGGGGATGGATCAGTACCTCGCCAGCCGGTTGACCCGCGGGCACATTCTGCAAGTCGTGACGGATCCAGCGAAAGCCGACGCCATCCTCACCGATCATCTGGGCGCCGCTTTCGAGGACAGCCTGAAGGAGTTGTATCCCGAGCTGAAGCCGGCCCCGGAGAAGCCGGACGCCAAGGCCGAGAAAGCAGCCGACCAGGCGGCCGCGAAGAGCGAGACCAAGCCGGCTGAAAAGGTGGCCGGTAAGGAAGCGGACCAGCCAGCCGAGAAGAGCGAGATCAAGCCGGCCGACAAGGCTGCCGGCAAGGAAGCGGGCAAGGCGGCCACGGGTGATAGCCGAGGAAGTGGCAGTTTCGACCTGAAGCCCGTTGGCGCTGAGAGAGCGCGGCCGTCCACGCGGGCGCGCGGCACGATCTTTTTGGTGAAGCGCGGAAGCTGGGAAGTGGTCTGGTCCGCCTACCGCGAACCGCGCGCCCGGCAAGGCAAGGAGTTGGACCGGACGGCGGGAGAGTTGGTCAATCAACTGAAGGCGTCGCTGAAATCCGCTTCCGCGACAACGCCAGCCGATAAGTAGCCAGCAGCCGCTGCGTCATGGCGCGCAGGCCTCGCGACTCTTCGATGAAAGCGCGGGCGCGGAGAGCCATGCGCGCCGCGTCGGCGGGCCGTTCGAAGATGTCGAGAATCGCTTGCGCGAAGGCCTGCGGGTCATCGGCCAGGCGGCAGTACAACCCATCCTCTGAGCCAAGCCCTTCGGCGCCCAGGCTCGTAGAAACCGCCGGGATGCCCGCGGCGAAGGCTTCCTGCAACTTCATCCGGACGCCCGAGCCGCTCAGGATGGGGCAGACGAATACTGCGGCTTGAGCGAGCGGCAGCGCCAGATCGGGGACGAAGCCTTCCAGAGTGACCGCTCCTTCGAAACTCGGGAGCGCGCCTGGAGCCGGAGGATCGGAGCCGATTACCCGAAGCCGCGCATCGGGCGAGCGTTCGAGCACGCGCGGCATCACGCCGCTCAAGAACCAGTCGAGGGCGTCGGCGTTCGGTTTGTGGCGGAAGCTTCCCAGGAACAGCATCGTGCGCGGTTGCCGCCCGTCCAGCCGGAGTTCGAAGCGGGCGAGATCCATCCCGGCCCGCACATCACAATCGATGCGGCCCTTTAAGCGGGGGTCGAAAGAGAGCAGGAAATCGCGGTTCTGCGGCGTGCAGACCTGCGTGCGGTCAACGCGCCGCAATAGCCGCAATTCGAAACGCAGTGCGCGCAGGTACTCCAGAAACGCCTTCGCCCGTGAAACGCCGCGCCAATAGCGCAGGCTGCTGCGGACCGACTGGAAGTAGATGTCGTGCTCAAACAGAATCCAGACGATATTGCGGCAGCGCGGTAGGATGTACTGCCCCATGTTCGTGTATTCGATCTGCACGACGTCAATCGCCCGGCGCAAGACCTCGCGCTCGATCAGCCAGGCGACGCGCTCGTCCTGAAACTCGCGCACGGCGTGAGGCTGCGATGAGCCGATGCGTGGCACGACGGAGGTGCGGCGCAGCATCGGAGTAACGGAGTCGGCGACAGTGGCAAGCTGCCTTTGCGCCTCGACCTGCTCGGGAGTCTCGCACAGAACAATCAGATGAACCTCGGCGAACTCCCGCAGGTGTGCAACAGTGCCGTGGATCGAGATGGCCCCGCCGTGGATCGGCGGCCACAGCGCATAGGGGCAGACAAACAGAACCCGCGGGCGGCGGGGTTCCCGTTCAAACGAGGAATATCGGTCGTGGTAGTAGATCGGCCGCGAGCGCCGGAACGCTTCGTTCTCTTCGACCACGGCCAGAGTGCGGGCGTGCCAGCGGGCGCGCAACGCTTCTCTCAATTGGAGGAACGCCGCGCAGAGGGCGCGCAAGCTCGCGCGTTCGAGTGACGGCCCGGCGATCCAGGAGTACCAGCCGCCCGTGAGCACCCAGCCAAAATGGGCCAGCAGGCGCGATGGCGCGTGCGCATTCTTCCAGGCATAGAGGATCGCGTTCTTGCGGATGACGTCGTCGATGTAGGAACGTGGAAACTTCCTGCCGATCGTGCCACGGTGTTCGTGCCAGACCCGGCTCTTAGGTTGATAGAAGATGCGCCAGCCGCGTTTCCAGGCCATCAGGCCGAGGTCGCTGTCCTCCATGTAGAAGGGCCGCAGCAGCGCGTCGAATCCGCCCAGCTCCAGGAATTTGCGGCGGTCGAATGCGCACGAACCGCCGCCTCCATAGAAGCAAGGCCAGAGAGTGTCGATCGTATCGTCGGCATGATGCCGCGCGCGCAGCATGCCGCGCTCCCACCAGGCCTGCGTCTGCCCTGTCTCTTCGCGCTGCTTAGTGGGATCGCTGAAGAAAATCTGGCAGGACACGGCGAACACATCGGGCGATTGGAAGCCGTCGAGCAAAGGTTGGAGGAAATCCTCGGCCACCCGCATGTCGCTGTTGAGCAGGACTACGATGTCGTTGCGCGCGGCCTCGAATCCACGATTGGACCCGCCGCCGAAGCCGTAGTTCCGGTCCAGGTTAAGCACGCGGACCTGCGGGAAACTGGCCTGCAGGAAGGCCGCGCTGCCATCGATCGATCCGTTGTCGACGACGATCACCTCGTTGCGCGAGTTTCCGGCCAGCGCGTCCAGAATCGAAGGCAAGTATTTTTCGAGAAGATCGCGTCCATTCCAGTTGGGGATGACCACGGAAGCCGCGGAATGGTCAGGCTGAATGTCGTGCGGATTGCGGATGTGGCCGAACAGTTTCCAGAAAAGGTCGCAGCCCAGCAGCGCACTGGCGGAGATCGCAGCCAGTATCGGCGAAAGAACGACAAGCGGGATCTGTGCCAGGAAGCCCAGGAATTTCCGCATGATTTAGAAGCTGTCGAGATCGGGGCCGATCTTGATGCTGCGGCCGAGCTTGACCCAGCGGGATTGATGAACGGCAGAGAGAATTGTCCGGAGGCGGTTGATCTCCTCTCGAGCGGCCTGACGGTCGCTCTCGGTCTGCTCGAGGATCCTGTTCAAGCGGTCAATTTCGGCTTGGTGCCGATCTTTAGTCTCATCGAGGCGCCGGTTCAATTCGCTAAGGTCCTCTTGATGTCGGCGTGTCTCGGTTTCAAGCAGAGCTTCATAGCGCTCGGAGGTCGCCAGCAGTTCGCGGCCCAAAGCCTCGAACTGTTCGTGCTCGGATTGCGCCCATTTCACCGCCTTTTCGAGTTCCTTGGCTCTTTGATTCAGCAAGTCAGCGGCGGCGCTCTCATTGCCGGCGAGACGGGCTTCATACGCCTGCGCCGTGGCGAGTAACTCGCGCCGGGAGGCCTCGAACTGCTCGTGTTCGGATTGGGCCCATGTTTGTGCGCTTTCCAACTCCTCGGTCCTTCGGCCGAGGATCTCGTTCGCGGCGCGCTCATTAGCCGCCAGACGTTCCTCATAAGCCTGACCGGTCGCCAGTAACTCACGGCGCGCGGCTTCGAACTGCTCGTGTTCGGACTGGGCCCATTTCTGGGCGTCGCGGAGTTCCCCGGTTTGGACGCGATGAGCTTTGCCCAAGGCTTCGAACTGCTCGTGTTCGGACTGAGCCCACTGCTGGATTTTCTTGAGCTCGGCTGTCTGCTCGTCGAGAAGCGCTTTGGCTTTCATCTCGGCGGCGGCGAGGCGTTTTTCATATGCAGCAGCGGTCGCCAGGAGTTCGCAGCGTGCGGCCTCGAACTGCTCGTGCTCGGTTTGGGCCCAGCTTTGGGCCTGCTCGAGCTCCTGCCCCTGGGCAGTGTGAGCCGCAAGGAGCTTGGAAAGATCCTCCTGGTGTTGCTTGAGCCAGGTGTCCTTCAGTCGGATCTCGTCCTGAAGTTTGTGGACGTGGCCCTCGCGCTCGCGGAGAACATTCGACGTCGAGGGGATGTGGAGGAACGCGGGGGCGCCGGTCTGTCGGGCCACGGCGCAAACGGCGACAAAGAAGTGGGCTTGACGCGGATCGGATTGAGACGACTCGAGGTGCAGATCCGGTGATTGGGCAGTGGGGGCGGCAACAGGCTGGAAGCTGAGGCCGCCGACATGGTTCTGGAGATAGAGCGTAACCGACGGGAAAACAGCGGTGAGCGCCTCCCGGAATTCCTCGTATTCAAATTCGTGGACGTGGAACGGGTTGGGCCCGATCTGCTCGCGGGACTCGGCGTAATAGAGCTTGTTCGGCGTGGAGACGATGAATTGACCGCCACGAGCCAGTAAGCGTTGCGCTTCCTTGAGTAGAGACTGCCAATCGGCGATGTGCTCGATCACTTCGAAGCAGGTGATGAGTTGAAAGCTGGCATCCGGAAAGGGGATGGCGGCCGCCGAAGCAGCCAGGAAATGCAGATTGGGGAGGGGATACGCCGAGCGCGCCAGGGCGACGGCCTGCGGGAAGAGGTCGAAGGCTGCCACCGAGGCCGCCAGCCGGGCCAGTTCCGCAGCGCCGTAGCCTGTGCCACAGCCCATGTCGAGTACTCGTTTGCGACCGGCGAGGCGCGCAGCGAAGAGATAGCGCGCGAGATGCTCGTTCCAGAGGTCAGGTTCAACCTGACCGGGAACTACCCGCTCACCCGTGAATTCAAGCACGTGGAAGCTCCTGATCGACGGAGGGTCTGGACCAGCGGACTCGTGCGGTCACATGCATCGAACCGTACACTTCGCCGGCCGCCTTTCCCATCTGCAGCGTGAGGGCATTGTCCACCCAATCGCAGGGTTCGGTGGCCGCTCCCTGTGGATCGGGCGTCGTAAAGACCGTTGGCGAGAAAGAAAAAAAACCGGGATAGAACTGGGGCAATGTAAATCGCAACTCGACCGTGCAACGCTCTCCCGCCGAAAGTGCGGCAATGGGGCCATTCGAGCGCAGAGTGGCGACACCGGAGAAGGCGATTCCAAGGTGATTTCGAATGAGGATGCCTGCCTGGGGCCGCTCCAAAAAGTCGAGCGCCTCGAAACTCAATTTGGCGACGTAGCTGTCACGTGGCACCAACTGTGTGGCGGGTCGCCCGAGGGCGTCCAGCAGCGCGAACCCGTAGATGCGAGCCCGGCCATCGCCGCGGCGCCCGTCGCAATTGGTCAAGTTGTCCAGCCAGTCGAGTTGGAGATCCGAAACAACGGGGAGAGTAGGCCGGTCGTCCGAATGCGGCGCGGCGGGCTGTCGGGACGGCCGGGATTTTTCGGCCAACGCGGCGAGATAAGAATCCGATACACGGTCGGCGGGGCCAAGTTCGCGCAGCTTGCCATGATCGAGCCACAGGGCCCGGTCTCCGATCGACTTCACTTCGCCCATTGCATGCGACACAAAAAGGATGCTGACGCCGCGCGCGCGCAGCTCCTGGACTTTCCGCAGGCAGCGCTGGCGGAATGCCTGATCGCCGACTGAAAGCGCTTCATCCACGATCAGAATCTCGGGGTCGACGTGAATCGCCAGGGCGAAGGCGAGACGCATCAGCATGCCGCTGGAGTAAGTCCGCACTGGACGCTCCAAGAAGTCGCCAATGCCTGCAAATTCAGCGACATAAGGGTAAAGTCGCCGGGCTTCGGCGGCGCTGAAACCAAGAATCGACGCCGCTAGAAAAACGTTCTGCCTGCCCGTGAAATCGGGGTGGAAGCCCGTGCCCAGTTCGAGCAGTGCCGAGACGCGCCCCGCGACTCGCACCGCCCCGGACGTCGGTTGGGAGATGCCTGCCACTAACTCCAGCAGGGTGCTCTTGCCAGCCCCGTTGCGGCCGATGATGCAAAACGTCTCACCACGGCGGACGTCAAAACTGAGGTCATACAGGGCAGTGAATTTGGGGCTGGAGAAAAATCGGGGGAACAGCAGCGCCCCCAGCCGCCGGGTATTAGAGTCCTCTAGCAGATAGGACTTCGTGACGGCGCTGAATTCAACCACACTCATGCAGGGGGCGCCGAGTTGCGGAAGGCAATCGACTCAATGCTATTCCGACTGTAATAAAGGGCTGAAACGCTTGTCAACGCAAGGGCTGAAAGCGAAAGGGCGACCGCCTCTCCCTCGTTCCGCGCCTCCTGTGCTGTTCTTGCAGCGAACAGGCTGGCCAGTGTTGAACCTCTATCGTGCGGTGCTCAATCCGCGTGTCTGCGGCCCGGAGGCCGGTCGGACACTGGAGGCGCACGACCAGGCGGAACAAGTGGGTGGAAGCCGCCCTTTGAGGTGGTTTATTTCTTCGATGGAGTAGCCTCCTAACAACCCGGCCACAGCACCGGGCATTTTAACCGCTGGCCCGTTAGCCAGTGCGGTAGAGAGGCTCGCCAGGAGCCATCTCTGGCCCAACTATGGATCCGTTTCGATTGCGTGTCAAGGATCGTTATCAGGACATAAGAGTCGAGATTGCCGCAATTGACACCGCAGCGGCAAGATTCTAGGCTGAAATGTAGCGCCGGTGTAGCTCAGGGGTTAGAGCGACGGTCTCATAATCCGTAGGTCGTAGGTTCAATTCCTACCGCCGGCACCAATTCTCATTTCTCGCCGACGAGCATCTCGTAGATCCGCTGAAGATCTTCCAGCGAATAGTAGTCGATCTCGATGCGCCCGCGTTGGTGGGACTTCTCGACCACCCTTACCCGAGTGCCAAGCACTCGCTCTAGCTGCTCGATGGCGACCTTGAGATTCGGGTCCGGATCGACCTGTTCGACCGCCTTTGGCACACGTGGGCCGGTCATCTTCTGAACCAGCCGTTCAACCTGCCGTACGGAAAGCCCCTCGCTCGCAATTCGCTCTGCCACTTGGATTTGGAGCTCAGGAGTGGGGAGGCTCAACAGGGCCCGGGCATGCCCCATAGAAAGGCGATGCTCGGCCAACAGAAGCTGGATATCCCCGGGGAGCCGAAGAAGCCGCAGCATGTTCGTGATGGTTGTGCGGTCCTTGCCCGTGCGCTGTGCAATCTGCTCGTGGCTGAGTTTGTGGTCGCGCACCAGGCGCTCGAACGCGTGGGCAACCTCGATCGGGTTGAGGTCCTCGCGCTGGATATTCTCGATGAGTGCGACCTCCATGAGGCGATCATCGGCGTAATCCTGGACAATGACTGGGACTTGCGAGAGGCCGGCGATCTTGGCGGCGCGCCATCTGCGTTCACCGGCGACCAATTGGTAGCGACCGACGGCAGAGCGCACGATCAGGGGTTGGATGATGCCGTGCTCGCGAATGGATTGAGCGAGTTCAGCCAGGCGGTCTGCCTGGAAACTGCTGCGAGGTTGGAGCGGGTTTGGGTCGATCTCATCAATCGGAATGCGCAAGGGCCCTGGGGGCGGCGCAGACTGTACGACGGCAGATGGCGGGGCAAGCGGGCGGGTGCTGGGAAGAAGGGCCGAGAGGCCTCTACCGAGCGCCTTGCGAGAGCTGTCGGCGTTGCTCATTGGCGACGATCTCCTTGGCAAGTTGAATATAGCTTTCGGCCCCCTTGGAGCGGGGATCGTAAGTGAGGATCGACTTGCCAAAGCTCGGTGCTTCGGCGAGGCGGATGCTTCGTGGAACGATCGTTTGAAAGACCTCACCCTGGAAGAAATCTCTCAGGTCCGCAGCCACTTGGCGGGCAAGGTTCGTGCGCTCATCGAACATCGTCAGGAGGATTCCTTCGATGGCCAAGGCAGGTTGCAGGCTCTCGCGCAATCGGTCAATTGCGTCTAGAAGCTGGGATATCCCTTCCAGGGCAAAAAACTCGCACTGGATGGGAATGAGGACCGAGTCGGCTGCCACGAGAGAGTTCACCGTGAGAAGGTCCAGGGCGGGCGGGCAGTCGATGAGCACGAAGTCGAATTGATCCTTGATCGGGGCGAGCGCTGTGGAAAGGTGAAACTCGCGCTGGCCGGAATCGACAAGTTCGATATTGGCGGCCACGAGGTTTCTATCGGAAGGTGCCAGGTGAATCCCATCCGGCTGGATGTCCACCAGGATTTCGCGGAGCTGCGCCTTGCCCGCGATGACGTCGTAGACGGTTGGCAAGCTGTCGCGTTTAGCGATTCCGAGGCCGGTGGTGCTGTTGCCCTGGGGGTCCATATCGATCAGGAGAACTCGGAATTCATTCGCGGCCAGGGATGCGGCGAGGTTGATGGCGGTGGTGGTCTTTCCTACGCCGCCCTTTTGATTTGCGATTGCGATGACTCGGGCCATGGAGGTCGTCCCGCGAAACGTCTATGCTATCACGCCATCCGAGAGCCGGCGTTTCACGTGGAACAGTCCGAGATTAGCGGACTTGGATTGTTTCACGTGGAACAAGGCCCACCAAGGCGGCAGAAGATGGAGCCCAGGGGAGCGGCCATACCTGGGAATTCACACTCCCAGCCAAAACCTCCGCGTCACTGCGCGATAAGAGAATCCCGAACCCTCCGGCGATCCTGCGCGCGGTCGCCAGGATATCCGCGGGACGGATCGCCCTCCCCACTACGGCGTCAAAGGTACCCTCCAGCGACTCCGCTCGAATGCACCTGACCCGAATGTTGCCCGCGAAGTCCGAAACCTCGCGTAGAAACGCGGCCTTTCGCTGGTCCGATTCCACCAAGGTCACCTCGACATCCGGACGCAACACCGCCAGCGGAAAACCTGGAAACCCGCCCCCCGAACCCAAGTCCGCCACCCTGCGAGCCGACTCCGGCAGCAACGTCGCCAGGAACAGCGATTCCGCGTAATGCCGAACGACCGCTTCCTCCAGCGTCGCCGCTCCGGTCAGATTCAACCTTTTGTTCCATTGACGCAGCAGTTCGTAGTGCCTCATGAGCACTCGCGAAATCTCCCCGCCAATGCTCGCGAAGCCCGCACACTGCCTACGTAGAAGCTCTTCGAACCGCTCTGCCTCTGTCATCCGTTAGCCCGCTGCATGAGATTCAAACTGATGTCCAGCACTGCGATAGCCGCAGGCGTCACTCCCGGGATTCTCGAAGCCTGTCCGAGCGTCTCAGGTCGTACTCTCATCAATTGATCCCTGACCTCGCGGCTCAAGCCTTGTATTAGGGAGTAATCGAACTCCGCTGGAATCCGCCTTGCCTCCGCCTCCTTCAATCTGCGAACATGCCTCTCCTCCTGTTCCATATACCCCGCGTATTTCACCCCGGTCTCGATCGTCGTCAGCCCCCCACAGACCACCGCTTCTCCCAGTTGCTCCTCCAGCCACGGCCGCAATTCCTCTAACATCGATCCCGGCCTTCTTAGCCACACGTCAAGAGTCGGCCGGTCATCCCGCTCGACGCCCACCAGGCCGTGCCTCTTTGAATGCAATCGATTAGCCGCCAACAAACGTCGGATTGCCTCCTCCTGTTGGAGCTTTTTTTGCAGCAGCGCCCACCTCGCGTCGCTCACTAGGCCGGCTCGCCGTCCGATCGGGGTCAGGCGCTCATCCGCGTTGTCAATTCGCAAGTGGAGGCGGAACTCCGCCCTGGATGTGAACATCCGGTAAGGCTCATCCGCGCCTTTGGTAACCAGATCGTCCACCAGGATTCCGGCGTATCCCTCAGTCCTTTTCAGCACCACCGGTTCCCGGCCGCCGACGCCGGCAGCAGCGTTCAAACCCGCCAGAAGCCCTTGCGCTGCCGCCTCTTCGTAGCCCGACGTCCCGTTGATCTGTCCGGCCATGAACAGTCCACCTATGCTCTTCACCTCAAGCGTATGCAACAACTCACGCGCATCGATGGCGTCGTACTCGATGGCATAGCCCGGCCGCATCATCTCAGCCTTTTCCAGGCCCGGAATCGTCGCAATCATCGCTTCCTGCACGTCAATTGGCATGCTCGTGCTCATGCCATTCACGTAAACCTCATACGTGTCCAGCCCCTCCGGCTCCAGGAAAATCTGGTGCCGGGTCTTGTCGGGAAACTTCACTACTTTATCTTCGATAGACGGGCAGTAGCGAGGCCCGATGCCTTCAATCTGGCCGCTGTAAAGCGGCGAGCGTCCGATACTCTCCCGCAGGATGCAGTGCGTCTCTTCATTCGTGTATCCGATATAGCATCGGATCTGCTCGCGCTCGATCTTCGTCGTCAAGAAAGAGAACGGCGTCGGGACCGTGTCGCCCGCCTGCGACTCAAACGCACTCCAGTCAATCGTTCGGCCATCCAGCCGCGGCGGCGTCCCGGTCTTCAGCCGCTTCGATTGCAGGCCCAACGTCCTCAGATCATTGGCCAGCAGATTGGCTGGAGCCTCTCCGCTCCTGCCGCAAGCCGACCGGTTCTCTCCAATGTGCGCCAGCCCATTCAGAAATGTCCCGGTCGTCACGATTGCGGCCCTCGTCTCGAGCATCCGTCCGTCTCTCAGGACCACCCCGCGCACCACCCGCCTGTCTTCACCGGCTGGCTCCAATGCCAACGCGCCAACCTCCGCCTGGAGGATGCGCAGATTCGGCTCGGCCTCCAACATTTCGCGCATCCGGATCCGGTATCGCTGCTTGTCCATTTGCGCCCGCGGACTCCACACCGCCGGGCCGCGGCTCGTATTCAGGAGACGGAATTGGATGCCAACCGCATCCGCCACCTCGCCCATCACGCCGCCCAGGGCATCGATCTCGCGCACCAGATGCCCCTTCGCAATTCCGCCAATCGCCGGATTGCACGACATTTGCGCAATCAGGTCCGCATTCATCGTGACCAGCGCCGTCTGCAGCCCCATCCGGGCGCACGCCCGCGCTGCTTCGCAGCCGGCATGGCCGGCGCCGATCACAACTGCGTCATAGCGGAGTCGCATTGGCGGCCGCATCTCCTTACAGATATCCTAGAGAATCGCCGGCAAAGGAGATAGCCCCGTGAAAATCCTCGTTCTCGGCAGTGGCGGGCGTGAACATGCCATGGCTTGGCGGCTCCACCGCAGCCCCTCCGTCCGGGAAGTCATCGTCGCGCCCGGCAACCCGGGCTGCGCGCAGGTCGCTACCTGCATCCGTCCCCCTTCGGCCAAACCTGAAGACCTGCTGGCTCTCGCCAATCAGATCCACCCCGACCTCACCATTGTCGGCCCCGAAGCGCCTCTCGTCGATGGCGTCGTCGATCTCTTTCGCGCCCACGGCCACCTCATTTTCGGCCCCGCTCAGGCCGCCGCCCAGCTCGAAGGCAGCAAAATCTTCGCCAAGGATTTCATGCGGCGGCATGCCATTCCGACCGCTCGCTATGCCGTCGCGACCACCGAAGATGAAGCCCAAACTGCTCTCCGATCATTCTCCTATCCCATTGTATTGAAAGCAGATGGGCTCGCGGCCGGCAAGGGCGTCGTGATTTGTCCGGATCGCGCCTCCGCCCTTTCTGTACTTCATGATATACTTTCCGGCAACCTAGTCGGCGCCGCTGGCCGTCGGTTGGTCGTCGAGGAATTCCTTTCCGGCGAAGAAGTCAGTTTCATCGGACTGTGCGACGGAGATTCCGTCCTGCCGCTTGAACCATCCCAGGACCACAAGACGATCTTTGAGGACGATCTCGGCCCCAACACTGGCGGCATGGGCGCCTATTCGGATGCCCGCCTGCTTTCTGCCGCCGACCGTGAATCCGTCGTTCGCACCGTCATGCAGCCCGTGCTCGACGGGATGAAAGCTGAAGGCTCGCCCTTCGTCGGCTTCCTCTACGCCGGTTTGATGTTGACGAGCGACGGACCCAAAGTGCTGGAGTTCAACGTGCGCCTCGGCGACCCGGAAACGCAAGCGCTGCTGCATCGCCTCGACTGCGACTTCGGCGCTCTCGTGCACGCTGCGGCCAGCGGGCGCCAAGATCCGCGCCTGTTGAAATTTCGCCCGGAACCGTCCATCTGCGTCGTTCTCGCCGCGCACGGTTACCCGGGTACGGTTCGCACCGGCGACCCCATCTCCGGTCTCGAAGACGCCGCCTCCACCGGTGCCACCGTTTTCCACGCCGGCACGCGCCAGAGCAAACCCGGAGCCCATTCGGACCAGCCAGGCGTCGAAACATCCGGCGGACGGGTCCTGGGCGTGACCCACTCCGGTTCGACGCTTCAGGAAGCCATCGCCAACGTCTACGCCGCCTGCGACAGGATCCACTTCGACGGCCTCCAGATGCGCCGTGACATCGGACGCAAAGGCCTCAAACGCTGGCCGCGGTGAAATCGCGGCGCGGCCTTCCGCTTCCTCCCTCCGGCGCGGCGTTGGATTACGCCGGTTCTACCGGAAAGCCGTCGCCTTACCCGCCCGGAATTCGCTTGACACCAGGGCCTATGCTCAAGCTGGTAGACCGCCAGCTCGGCGCTACTGGGCTGCTCCATGACAATTGCGAATATTCAGCGAAATAAAACGAAAGATAGCCATCGCAAGCTATTCATTCTAAATAGAAAAGTCGATAATTGGCTTTGTTCCTTCGGATTTGCTTCCACGCGCCCGGCGAGCTCGCCTGCGACCCTTTCGGGCGCACCCGTTTGGGTCCCGGCGCTGGTGATTGTGGTCGCCCCGGATCGCCGCTTGGAAGCGCCGTCAAACGCCAGGTGTCTGCTTAACCACAGGCACGGGCGGCTTGCGGTGCGCGCGCGCCAGATCGTAGACCTCGCGCAGGTCCGAACCAGTCAGGGCCAGCGCAATCGTCCCGCCCGCCAGCAACGGCACTGTGATCACGAAGAACATCATGCCGGCGACGCTCTTTGCGGTCTGCTCCTCCACCCCCAGCACGGTGCTCAAAGCCAGAAACGTGAAGAAGTGAAACACGCCGACATTGCTGGGCGGTCCGGGCACAATCGTTCCCAGCCGCATGATCATCAGCACGACCAGCGTCGCCGTCCAGTCCTGCCCCAGTTGATAGCCCGCCATCAGCGCGTAAATGGGAACCATTTGCAGCCCCAGATACAGGACGCTGCCCAGGCAAGCCACAAAGAACCAACGCGACCGGGCCATCACATGCAAGCCTTCCACAACCATCAGCAGCGCCTCGGACCAACGGCGGCCGGTGGCCACGTGTCGCGCAAAGCGTTTGTTGAAGACGGCGAACAGGACCAGCGAGCCGATAGTCACGACCAATCCAAACAACACCGCGGCCCCCACTTCGACATCCTTCGGCAGTGCGCCAACCCGCAGGATGCAAGCGAAACCTGCAATCAGAAGGATTCCATCCAGCAGGCGCTCGATAATCGCCGAAGCGAGGACCTTCGAGAACCGGATGTGGTTCCAGTGCGCGACCAGATAGCAGCGCACGAGCTCACCGCTCTTCAGCGGCAAAACCTCATTCGCGAACAGGCCGATAAACACTGCCTGAGTCGTGCGCCACAGCGCGACATTGGCCAGCGGCTTGAGCAACACCTGCCAGCGCCACGCCTGGATGATGTAGACCAGGAAGCCGGAGCAAACCGCCAGCACGATCCAACCCCAATGAATCGCCCGCAGGCGCGGAATCTCGCTGTGCCAGTCGAAGTCGTGGTAGACCCACAAAAGGCACAGCGCCGCCAGCAGATAGGCCAGCCACTGCACGGCGTTTTCCTTGCCGTTCCCGCTCTTCGACCCAGGCGTTGTCCCCATCAGCTACCAGTTTATGAGTTCGAGACAGCCAATTTCCGGCTCCGCGTCAAGAAAGGATGAGGAAATCAGCGGCCGCAATGCTCAGTCTGGACTCTTGACCAGCGCTCAACGTCGTCTGGGAGCTCTCTTGCGGCAGTCTTTGTGCCAGCGGCGCACGGCGCCTGTTGGTGCGCCTCTCACGTCTCTTCTCTCAGCGCCGCGGCGCAGCCGGGGTTGTCGTTCAGGAAAGACGAGTCGCGGTGGACTGGCGCACCAGCAGCTCCGGTGTGAGTGTCAGGTGAATCGAAACGGGGCTCTTCTCTCTGCCTTCCAAACGGGCGATCAGCAGTTCCGTGCCGACCCGGCCCATCTCGTAGGCCGGCTGCGCGACCACGGTCAGGCGCGGCTGGATCACGTCCCCGAACGGCACTTCGTCGAATACCGCCAGAGCCACATCTTCGGGACAGCGCAACCCCAACTCGTGGATCGCTTTCAACGCACCAAAACCCATCATCGCGTTGGAGGCGAACAGCGCCGTCGGCGGGTCGGCTTCGAGCAGCATCTGCTTGGAAAGCCGGTAGCCGCTCTCCAATCGGAAATCGCCATGCCGCACCAGCTTCGGGTCCACTTTCTGGCCGGCGTCCCGCAGCGTTTGCTCGTAACCATCCAGCCGCTGCTGCGCCGTCTGCAATCCCGGCGAGCCCCCCAGAAAGCCGATCCGCCGGTGCCCTCGTGACAGCAGGTGCTGCATGCACATCCGCGCCCCATGCACGTTGTCCGCCGAGACCAGGTCGAGATCGATCTCCGGAACGCTTCGGTCGATGCACACGATCGGCAGGCCGGAGTCGCGGAACTGCGCCACGTGCGTCAGGTCCTCACGCCCTGAAGCCACCGTCAGCAGCAGCCCGTCCACCTTTTGCGCCCGCAGCAGCGATAGCGCCCGCCGCTCCCGCTCCGTGCTGTCGTCCGTGTTCAACGTGATCAGCAGGTAACCGCGCAGGATTGCCGCGTCTTCCGCACCCCGCACCACCTGTGGGAAGAACGGATTCGTGATATCCGAGATGACCATCCCCAGCGTCTTCGTTTGCCGCGTCTTCAGGCTGCGCGCAATCTGGTTTGGATGATAGTCCAGCGCGCGCATGACATCTTCGACGCGCCGCCGCAGCTCGGGCCGCACCGATGCCGATCCAGCCAGCACGTTGGATACCGTGCCGACCGAAACCTTCGCCTGCCGCGCCACTTCGCGAATCGTGACCATGCGCCAGCCACTCTATCAAAAGCAGTGGCGGCATCAAGAGTGCGCCTATGCGCTCCGTCTTCGCGTTCCCAGCGGCACCCCTCGCTACGTCTGCTGACGCGGCGCGGGGAGGACAACCCCTGGGCGCTAACGCACCTTGAGAATGGCCACCCTCGCCGCCGTGGATTTCACTGTCAGCACGCGGCTCGCAGGATCCCAGTGCATCTCGCCGCCTTCGATACGCGCCGGTGTCCATGCGCCCATTCTCAACCGCTCCTCCGAGTTCACGTCGAATTTCGTATAGCGAATGGCGCCCGCGCCATATTCGATCGACTGTAAGACGGACGACGTCCGCAGCAGGTGGTTCTGGTCAGCCGGCGCGAGTTCGGGGAAAGCCGCCATGGCGCGCAGATAGTGGCGCACATAGTCGCCATAGCCGTCCGTCAGCCACACGTCGTCGCGGATGTAGCGGTTCTTGCCGTCGTCATCCACGGTGTACGTCGCCCAGTTGAGCCGCCGGATCGCGTCAGCCTTTTGCGTGAGGTCGCCGGTCTTCTCCGCGTACAGCAGCATCGTGGCGGCGTGGCGCGTGGAGTGGCTGTTGCCCGGCACCTGGTATGCGGTTTGCTCGTTGGTCACGGTCACGCCGAAGCGCGCGAATTCGTGGTTGTCAAACGTCGAGCCCGTCCAGTCGAGAATCGAGCGGGCGTGGGCCCGCCAGTTCGCATCCCAGGCCGGGTGCTCGAGAATGTAGGCCGCCATCGTGTCGGCGTTGATCTCGGTGTCGGAGTAATCCTCGGTCGGAATGTCCTCGAAGAAAGGTCCCCACTTGTTCGTCCGCAACGGGTACTGCTTCAGCCATGCCGCGACCATCCCTCTCGCCCGGCCGAAGGCCACCGCATCGCTTTCCCGCAACGCGATCAAGTCGTCGAACAGCCGCAGCGCACCCGTATAGTTGGTCGTGTAGGAAGCGCGAAACGTCTTGCCATCCTTCACCGCGCTGTGCACTTCGTTCGTCACCGCGTGCACGCGGAATGGCCACGGCGAGTTGTCCGCATCGCCCGGCTGCACTCGCGCGGCGAGCGTCTCTGCGATGCGCCGCGCCGCATCGAGATATCGCCGGTTGCCGGTCATCTTGTAGAGCACGATCAACTCCGCGCCGAAGCTGGCGGCCTTATCGGGCTGCACGAAGCCCTTTCCGGCGCGCATGTCGCCGTCATACCTGCCCGAATGCACATCGAGGTTGTAAGGGTACGGCAGGCTGGCCCATGGCGCCGTCGCCGGCGACACCCCGTGGTCCAGCCAGTAGTCGGCCATTTCCACCACGTTCCGCTGCAGCGCCGCGTCCCCCGTGTAGCCGTAAAGCAGCGTCCACGAGGTCAGCGCCATCGGGATCTGGTCGCCTCCAATGCCCCGCGCGTCGTCCTTGTCCGGACGCCACACCTGGTGCTGCAGATAGTACGGCACGCCGTTGGCGCACTGCCGCATCGCGTGCCAGAACTCCCACGGCTTGCGGGCCGCGAAATCGTACGCCTCGCCCAGGGTCGACCCGAACCACGGCAATATGCCGCCCGCACCGTCGAGCCGCACCGGATGGTAGACCAGCCTGGGCGCTCCGTCGGATTGTCCCGGCGGCGGGAAGGTGCGGAACAGATCGTCGAGCACCAGCACCCACTCGCCGGCCGGCCCCTTTGCCGGAGGCGGCGTGAACGCCCGCACACCGTCGTTGTCGCATGTGCCCGCGGGCTGAGCCGTCTTCGCGCGCGGATCGAACCACCACGCGTAGATCGCGGTTGACGGAAAGCGCGGCAGCTTCACCTGGATGGTCCGTGGCGCCGGGAGGTAGACCAACGCGAATCCGTCGCCCTTTAGCGTCTCCAGGCCCTGGCGCGCCGACGCCGCATTCGGCGCCAGCAGTTCATCGTCTGCCACGAGAGCGGCCGCCGGCCGCGAATTGAGCAGCGCCTGGAATCGCGCGTCCTTCCAGACACCGCCTGGCGGCGCTTGCGCACCCAGCATGGAGACGGCCGCAAACAGCGCGGGCAGGAGCCGGTATGACATGGCCTTCTCATCCTAATCGGTGGGCGAAAGCGCTCGCAACGCGATAGAATCGTGCGCATCGCTGGGACTTCGATGCATACGCGCAGGTCGCTCCTCACGCTCGCCGCCGGATGGACCGCCGGCTCCTATGCGCGGATTGTCGGCGCCAACCGGCGCGTGCGCCTGGGGCTGATCGGATGCGGCGGGCGCGGTTTGTACGACACCGGCTTCATGCAACAGCTCCCGGACGTTGAACTCGCGGCCACATGCGACGTCTGGCTGAGTCAGGCCGCGAAGGCGCGCGCCCAGGCGGGCGGCAAGGCAGCCACGATTCAGGACTTCCGCGAGGTTCTGGCAAGGCAGGACATCGATGCCGTGGTCGTCGCGACGCCCGACCACTGGCACGCGGCCGTCACGATTCTAGCCTGTGAGGCGGGCAAGCACGTCTACGTCGAAAAGCCGCTGGCGCACAACATCAGTGAGGGGCGCGCCATGGTGGAAGCCGCGCGCCGCACGGGGCGTATCGTCCTGGTCGGCACGCAACACCGCTCCGCGCCGCATCTCGCCGAGGCCGCTGAGATCATCCGCGGCGGTGAGCTCGGCCAGGTGCATTTCGTGCGCGTCTGGAACTTCGCCAACATGTCTCCCGACGGCATTGGCCACGCGCCGGATGCAAACGCGCCCGGCGATCTGGATTGGAACCTGTACCTGGGCGCTGCGCCGGAGCACGCCTACAACCGACTGCGTCATGGGCCCACGTTCCGCTGGTTCCACGACTACTCGGGCGGCCTCATCACCGATTACGGCACGCACCGCTTCGATACCGTGCATCAGATCATGAACGTCACCGCGCCTCTCGCCGTCTCCGCTTCTGGCGGCCGCTATGTGTTGCACGACGACGGCGACCAGCCCGACCTCATTCAGGCCACCTATGAGTATCCGGGCTTCGTCATGAGTTACGAAGGATGCGTGTTCAGCGCGCATGGCCTCGGCGGGCGGACCCCGGGGCTGAAGTATTACAACGCCCGCGGCGAGTTCGACCGTCCCAACGGAATGGCCTTCTACGGGACCAACGGAGCGCTTTTCGTCGACCGGCTGATGTGGGAGATCTATCCGGATCTGAAGCCGGCGCCGTGGCTAGCGCGCCCCGGCGAGCTTTCCCAGGAGACGCGCATTGCGCGCCGCACGCGGCAGGGCGCGGACGCCACGCGGCTCCACGCCCAGGCGTTTATCGAAGTCCTCCGCGATGGGCGCAAGTGCCCTTGCGACGTGGCCACTGGCCACGCCTCTACCGCCGTCGCCCATCTTGGCAACATCGCTCTCGCCACTCGCCGCAAGCTTCAGTGGGACGCGGCGCGGGAGCGCTTTGTCGGCGATCCGGCGGCCGATAAGCTGCTCGGCCGCGAGTGGCGCGGCGAGTGGGCGGCCCTGTTTCGATCCTGATAACGTCCGCGCTCTTCTGCGCCGCACAGGCAGCCTCAGCGCACCTCAAGTCCGTCAAACGCAAACGCGCCGGCCGCTCACCCTCGTCAGGCAGGCGGCCGGCGCGCCAGGCAGCCGGAGTGTTCCAGCAAGTTACGTCAGATCGAACTTCTCCTGGTGCAGCAGGGTATCGGAGATCACCAGCACGGGCCGTCCGAGAATCTCCTCGATCTCCTCGAGGTACTTCGTTTCGGTGGATTGCAGCTCGTGCGCGACCTCCGGGTTGACCCGCAGGACGCACTCCTTGCCGTCCACCACCTTGGCGTACTTCTGCGCCTGCGCCAGAATCTCGCTGATGACCGTCCCCACGCTCTTCACATAGCCCGAAGCCTCGCAATACGGGCACGGCGAGCACAGTGCCCGCTCCAGGCTCTGCTTCACCCGCTTGCGCGTGATCGCCACCAAGCCGAAGTCGTTGAACTGTAGAATCTTGTTCGGCGCCTTGTCCGAGCGCATCGTCTCTTCCAGCGTCTGCATCACCCGCTGTCGATTCTTGCGTTCGTCCATGTCGATGAAATCGACGACGATGATGCCGCCCAGGTCGCGCAGCCGCACCTGCCGCACGATCTCCTTGACCGCCTCAACGTTGGTCTTGACGATCGTGTCCTCGAGCCGGTTCGACTTGCCGACGTACTTGCCCGTGTTCACGTCGATGGCCACCAGCGCCTCGGTCTGGTTGATGACGATGTAGCCGCCCGACTTGAGCCAGACCTTCGGGCGCAGAGCCTTTTCCAGCTCCTGCGTGATTGCGAACGCGTCGAAGATCGGCTCCGGGCGCGTGTACATTTTCACTCGGCTCAGCAGGTGCGGGGCGATGCGTTCCACCGCGTGCAGCACCTGCTCGTAAAGGTCCTCGTTGTCTACCCAAACGGCCTTGAAGCCATCGGTCAACTGGTCGCGGAGCAGACGCTGGACCACTTCGACGTCGTGATGCAGCAGCAGTGGCGCGCGCCGCTTCTCCGCCTTGCCGCGGATATCGAGCCACAGATTGGCCAGATACTGGATGTCGGCCGCGATCTCCTCTTCCGTCCGTCCTTCGCCCGCCGTGCGCATGATGAACCCGCCGGCGATTCCCTCGCGATGCTTCTGCAGAATCCTCTTGAGCCGCATCCGCTCCTCGTCGCTGCCGATCTTGCGCGACACTCCCAGATGCTCGACCGTCGGCATGTAAACCACATAGCGGCCCGGCAGCGCGATGTGCGACGTGATCCGCGCACCCTTCTGCCCCAGCGGCTCCTTCGCGATTTGAACGATGATCTCCTGGCCTTCCTTCAACAGATCGGAGATCGACGGCAGCGGAGGACGCTCGCGGCCTTTGTCGCGCTCCCGGCTGTCCTGTTCGCGCGTGTCCCGTTCCCGGTTGTCACGTTCGCGATTGTCCCGATCCCGATTGTCGCGTTCCCGACTGTCCCGATTGTCCCGGTCCCGATTGTTGCGATCGGGTCGCTCGACGAAGCGCTCGGTTGGCACGCTGGCGGCTTCCGGTGCGGGCGCTTTCACTTCGGCCTTGACCTCTGCCGGCGTCTCGACAACCGGCGCTGGATTCGGGCCCGACTGGCGCGACCGGCGGCGCATGCGCCGCGACATCCGGTGCCCTATCCGTCCACCCTGCGGCCGCAAGTTCGCCGCTAGGTTCTCGGCGCCACCGGCAGTCTCCGCGCCTTCCACCGCAACGCCGGTTTCCGGCCCGTTCTCGGGGACGCCCTCCGTCCCCTCTTCCTCTCCCGCTTCGTCGCCACTCGCATCGGGGCCTGCCCCTGCTTCAGCGGCGGCTGCCACTGCGTCCGCTGCCACCGCGTCCGGAACGACCTCGTTTGCCGTCGTCTCGCTCTGCGCCACAGCCTCGGCCACAGCCGGCTCTTCGGCACCGGCCTCGACCGCTGCGGCGTCCGTGGGCGCAGCCTCGGCGTGCTCAACGGGCTCGGACGTCAGTGCCGCGGATGGCTCGCCGGCGGCCTCTTCGACTTCCGTCTCTTCTTCGGTTTTGTTCGAAGGATTCTCTGGCGCGACAACGACATCTGCTATCGCATCGGCCCGCTCTTCCATCTCGTCCACGCGGTTGAGAATCGCTTCGACGGCATCGTCCTCGGCGGCTTCGAAATCTTCGTTCTCGCTTTCGGGAGCTTCGATTTTCGCGGCGGGCGCCGCGCTCTCCACCGGCTCGGGGGACTTCCGCGTCTCCTCTCGTCTCGCGGCGGCAGCGGTTTCTCCGGGCTGACTCGCGCGCCGGTACTTCGCCAAGGACTCACCCGGCAACAGCACAATCTCGTCTACCGCGGGCGTGTCGGCCGCGCTGGGCGCCGCAGGTTCCTCATCCTGAGGTTCTGCTTCGGCCGGCGCTTCCTGCGCTGCCGTGGGCGATGCATATTTCGCTTCGGGGAATCCCTTGCTCCCACGCCTGCGGCGGCGCGAGCGGCGTCCGCGGTGGTCCCGCTGCCCGTCGGCGTAAGCGGCCCCTTCCGCCGGGGCTGCCGGTTCGGACGCTTCCCGGACCTCGCCGGTTGGTGCCGCACTCTCGACGACCGCTTCCTCGCGCGGCGCAATCGCCTGCGATGCCGGCGGAGGAAGCGGCAGGTGCGTTTCACGCTCCCGCCCCCGGTCTCTGTCGCGGTCGCGCTGGTCGTGCCCTTTGTCGTCGACGCGGTCTATCTCATCGGCGTTCTCTTCGAAGAAGTCCGACACGTACAGGAAGCAGTCGCGTTCGAGACCCACGTCAACGAACGCCGATTGCATTCCGGGCAGTACTCTCGTGACTCGCCCCTTGTGGATACTGCCGGCCAGCGAATACTCGTTGGCCCGCTGAAAATACATCTCAACCAGTTGCCCGTCTTCGAGAATCGCGACTTTCGTCTCGTGACGGTTCTGGCTGATCACCAGTTCCTTGGACGACATGAATAACCTCCGCTCAGGTGAGCGATCACCGAGTGGAGCGGGGCGGGAGCGATCGAGCCTGGTGTCTCAAGAGCCTTTCTGGATCTCGCGAACCTCGCGCAACACAACCCGGAGGCGGCTGCAATCCAGTCAATAAAACTGTTGTTCCGCCCGGGAGAAGCGATTTCTTATCTCGGCCTCCCCCGGGGGCGCGGCGCTCTCGCCGGCCGCGTTCGGCAAAACCTTTTGATCGGACACCTGGCACCGGAAGGACTTCCCAACCGGCCGCACTCAACTTAATCTCACGCAACAGACCGCCGGAGCCGGACATTGTTCACCAGCCCCAGCATTGCAAACACCGACATCATGCTCGATCCTCCGTAACTCATCAGAGGGAGCGGAATGCCGGTCGTCGGCATGCGGCCCACCGCCATGCCCGCATTCACCAGCAGGTGAAACAGCAGCAGTGAACTCACGCCCATGCATATGAGCATCCCGGCCCGGTCCGGAGCTCTTTGTGCATTCTGCACGATCTGCATTAAAAGCAGAAAATACAGCCCGAACAGGACCAATATGCCCACAAATCCGTGTTCCTCGGCAAATGCCGAGATCACGAAATCCGTATAAGCCACCGGCAGAAAGCGAAGCTGCGTTTGAGAGCCGCGAGCGACTCCCTTGCCCCACATGCCACCGGCGCCTACCGCGATTTTCGACTGGATCACCTGGTAGCCGCTGCCGGTCGGATCCCTCATCGGATCGAGGAATGTCAGCAGCCGGGTCTTCTGGTAATCCTTCAACAAGAACCAACCGCATGGCAGCAACACCACCGCAATCAATAAGATAACCAGTGCATGCCGCCAGCGGACACCGCCAAAAAAAATACCGATCGCCAGAATGGAAACGTATGTCAGCGTCGTCCCCAAATCCGGCTCCGCCAAAACCAGCCCGGCTGGAATACCAACCAGGACTCCCAGCTTCAGCAGATCCCCCCACTCCAGCCGATCGCTGCGCAACTCGGACAAGTAGCGGGCTACCAGTAATACTATCACCAGTTTACCGAGTTCAGCCGGCTGAAAACGAAAGCCAAAGAAAAGAGGAATCCAGCGCTTCGAGCCCCATATGTAGTTTCCCGCGGCGAGCGTCAGCGTCAGCAGCCCGAGTGTAGTGCCATACAGCACCGGCACCTGGCTCAGCAGATTGTGGTAATCCACGCGCGCCAGCAGCCACATCAGGAACAGCCCGCCGCCGAGCCACACCGTCTGCTTCATCCACGCATTGCGGCTGGGCGTGCCGTGCGTCGCCGAATAAATCTGCAGAATGCCCAGCGCGCAGATCGCCAGCGCCACCAGCAACATGGGCCAATCCAGATCGCGAAATACCCGGTAGCGGACAACTGGCATCGGCTCAGCGCGGCCTCGTCCCGGGCTCCGCCGCCGGCGCGGGTTTTCCCGGCGTCAGCCAGGCGGATAGATTCGGCGCCGGGGCGGGTTGCTTCTGGCGGCTCTTCTTGTCGTAGTAAGCCTTCACCACGTCGCGCACGATCGGCGCCGCCAGTGGGCCGTGCTCACCGTTCTCGAACAAGGCGGCCACGACAATCTCGGGATTGTCGCGCGTGGCGAAACCGACGAACCAGGCGTCGTCCTTGAATTCAGCCTGGCCCTGTTTAGTCTTCAGAAGATCGTTCGACGCCCGCTGCGCGCTGCCCGTCTTGCCGCACAGCACGATGTCCGGCAGCCGCGCTGCCGCGCCCGTGCCGCCCTCGTTGACCACGCCGCACATGCCGTCCAGCACTTTGGCCAGGTTGACGGGATTGATCTCCGCCGTGTGGTCGACTTGCGGCTTCCGCCCGTCGTCCACCACGTGCGGACGCATCCACACGCCTTTGTTCACCAGCCCGCTGTAGGCGTATGCCATTTGCAGCGGCGTGACCGTGGTTGCGCCCTGTCCGATGGCCACGCTGACCGTCTCGCCCTCGTACCACTTCTCCCGAAACGTACGGATCTTCCAGGCCGAGGAGGGTACCACGCCTTCCTTCTCGCCCGGCAGATCGATCCCCGTTTTCCGGCCGTAGCCGACCATTTCGGCATACTTGGCGATGGTGTCGATGCCAGCCCTCAAGCCGACGTTGTAGAAGTACACGTCGCAACTCTGCGCCAGACCCTTGTGCAGGCTGACGGTCCCGTGCCCGCCCTTCTTGTGGCATTTGAAATAGCGGCCGAAGAAGGTCGCCCCGCCGTTGCAATGGACCGAAAAATTCTCGTCGATCGCGCCCGACTCCAGCGCCGCCAGCGCCACGATTGGCTTGAAGGTCGATCCCGGCGCCAATTGAGATTGCAGGGCCCGATTGAACAGCGGCTTGTGCGGGTCCTCGGTTAAGGCCTTCCACTCTTGCGGTTTGATGCGCCCCACGAAATGGTTCGGATCGTAGCCCGGCGTGGAGACGAACGCCAGCACCTCGCCGGTCGCCGGCACGATCGCCACCACCGCCCCCTTCCGTCCTTCCATGGCCAGTTCCGCCACGGTCTGTAAATCCAGATCGATCGTCAGCCGCAGATCTTTGCCCGCTACCGCCGGCTTCACCCCCAGTACCTCGCGCGTGTTCATGCGATTGTCGACCCGCACCTGCCGCTGCCCGTCGATGCCCGTCAGCGATTCGTTGTTATAGCGCTCGACGCCCATCTTGCCGATCAGGTCGCCCGGGTTATGGCTGGCCCATTCGGGAGAGTTCAACTCCGCATCGCTGATCTCGCCCACATAGCCGCTCAAGTGCGACGCAAATCCATCCTGCGGATAGAGCCGGAATTGCGACTTGATCAGCTCCATTTCGGGAAACATCTGCGCGTTCCGATGCGCCTCCACGAAGGCCAGTTCCGCCGCCGTCAGCTCTTCCTTGATCGGAATCGTGTAGTAGCTCGGCCGCCGGTCAAACCGCCGCACCAGCGCCTCGAGATCGTCCGCGTCCAGATCCAGCCCGCGCGCAATCGGCTCGACGTGCTCTTCGCGCAGATTTTCCCGCGACAGCACCAGCCGGTAGGACGCATGGTTGTCCACGATCACCCGTCCCTCGCGATCCAGGATGCGGCCGCGCGGCGCCGGCATCGGCAGCGACTTGATCTGGTTCTGCAGCGCCTTGGTGTTGTACAGGCTCTCGTTGCGCACCTGCAGGTCCCAGTATCCGGCCAGCAGGAAGACGAACACGGCCACGCTCACGTACTGGAAAATCGCGATCTGCACCGCGCCATAATACGTGTCGTTGCGCAGAAAGTGCGAGACTTTCGGCGCTTCGTGTTCGCGATCTTCTGGGATTCTGCTCACGTGTGGATCGGCGCGGGAAACTTCAGCGCGCCTCCGACTTCAGTCTATCCAACACTTGGAATAGCGGCAGCGCCACCACCCCGTTCAGCAGCGCCGCGATGACGGTTTGCGGTACGTGCAGCGCGTCGTGCGTGCCCAGCAGCGAATGCGAAAGCGCCCAGTACAGCACCTGGTGCGCCGCGAAAAAGCCGCAGCCCAGCAGGAAGCGCAGACCCGAGTTGTCGACGTCGAAGCGCAGGCTGAGGCTCGCCGCCGAGTAGCCGATCAGCGTCTTGACGATGCCGTACATCCCGAGGTAGTGGTGTGTCAGCGCATCCTGCGCCAGTCCGATCAAGCAGCCCGTGAGCGCTCCGGCGGGCGGCTGGCGCCGCATCACTGAAAAGTAGACCGTCACCAGCAGCGGCAATTCGAGATACGACAGGTAGCTCAGAAACCGCGGCACATACACCTGAAACAGAATCGCCACCAGCGGCACCAGAATCCACGTAGCTGGATGAAAACTCCATACCCGCAGCCGGTCCGGCGGGATGTGCGTAGGGGAGCTCTCGAACTCCGTCATCGCTGCTCCTGCGCGGACGTCGTGCGCTTCGGCTCCGCTTTCGGCGCGGAAGGAGCGGCCTTCCCGGCCGGCGCGCTTCCCGTCGGCGGCGTGCCTGGCAGAGCTTGCACGCCGGGGGGCTGAACCGCGGTCGCGGCCCCGGCGCCCGACGGCGCTGCCGCCGGCTGCCGGTTGAAGTCCGGCGCCCGATACGGCGTCACGCCGATCTGAATGTTCTGCCCTTCAACGATCCGTTTGTAGCGTTCTTTCATCCGATCGGCATCCGTTTGTGGAGTCGCGCTCGAACCGCCGGCCGGTGCCGGGGATGCCGCCGCGGCGGCTGCTGCCGCACTTTCGTGCGTATCCTCCGGCGGCGGCGGCAGCACCTGCACATCGGGTTGCGATGGTGTCGCCAGGTCGGGAATCTGTCCGTGCACCGCGTCGAGAAGGATCAGCACTTCCGAGACGTCCCCATCCAGCGCCGCGGGCCGCACTTCGACTTCTTTACCATCCGCGCCGTTACGCACGGAACGCACCGCACCGACCCGCAGGCCGCGCGGGAATATCCGATCGTCGCCGCTCGTGTAGAACCATTCGCCCTCGTCCAGCGCCTGTTCGTTGCGGATTCCTTCCACGTGGCACGAGCTGCCGTCCCCTTTCAGCAGTCCGTGCGTCCGGTGCTTTTGCGAAGTGACGCTCGCCGCGAAGCCCTGGCTCGTCGCCAGCATGATCAGCGAAGCCGATGGGTACACCGCCACAACCTGGCCCGCGATCCCGTCGCCGGTCACCACCGCCATCCCCCGCTTCACGCCATCCGGCGATCCGCGGTCGATGAAAAACACGCCCGATTGCACGCCCGGCGCGTTCCCGAGTATGGTTGCCGGCAAGCTGCGCGAACTCAATTGGCTGCGGAATTCCAGCAGCGCCTGAGCCCGGCCCGCCTGCTGCAATTGTTCCGCGAGCAGTTGGTTGCGAATATCGAGCTCGGCCGTCCGGTGCCTCAGGCGCGCGTTATCCGTCTCCAGCGTGCCCGCCATGAACCAGCGCTGCGCCAGCCCGCCCGTGCCCACGCGCACAACCTCCAGCCCGCGCACGATCGGTGTCACCGCCGTCACCGCCCACACGCGGATCAGCCGCGTATCTCCGTCGCTCTTGATCTGCCAGGCCAGCAACAGCAACTGGCCCGCCAGCAGCGCCAGCAATGCGCTCATATTGCGGTATCGGCTGAACAGCCCATCCATGAGAAAAATGCCTGAGAGGCCCGCCCACGCGGCCGATTACTCGATCGCGATCCGGCGCAGCAGTCGGAAGTCGGTCAGCATTCGCCCGGTTCCCAGAACCACCGAAGCCAGCGGATCTTCGGCGATCGAAACCGGCAGACCGGTCTCTTCGCGAATCCGGCGATCCAGATTCTTCAGCAGGGCTCCGCCGCCGGTCAGAACAATGCCCCGGTCGCTGATGTCGGCGCTCAACTCGGGCGGCGTCCGCTCCAGCGCCACGCGGATCGCGTTCATGATCGTCGCCACCGGTTCCGCCAGCGCCTCGCGGATCTCTTCGTCGCCGATCGGAACCGTCTTCGGCACGCCCTCGATCAGGTTGCGCCCCTTCACTTCCATCGTCAGCGGCTTGTCGAGCTTGAATGCGCTGCCGATTTGGATCTTGATCTGCTCCGCCGTGCGCTCGCCGATCAGCAGGTTGTATTTCCGCTTCAGGTACTGCATGATCGCGTCGTCCATCTCGTTGCCCGCGATGCGCACCGAACGCGAGTACACGATGCCCGACAGCGAAATCACCGCGACGTCCGTAGTGCCTCCGCCGATGTCCACGATCATGTTGCCCGACGGTTCGGTGATCGGCAGTCCGGCGCCGATCGCCGCCACCATGGCCTGCTCCACCAGATGAACTTCACTCGCCTTGGCGCGATAAGCCGAGTCGATCACCGCGCGCTTTTCCACCTGCGTGATCTCACTCGGCACGCCGATGATGATGCGCGGATGCACCAGCACCTTGCGCCCGTGCGCCTTGTGGATGAAGTAGTTCAACATCCGCTCGGTCACCTTGAAGTCGGCGATCACGCCATCCTTCATCGGCCGAATGGCTACGATGTTGCCCGGCGTCCGGCCGACCATCTCTTTCGCTTCCTTGCCGACCGCTTCGACTTCGCCGTTGTTCTTGTTGATCGCGACGATGGAGGGTTCATTGACCACAATCCCCTTGCCTTTGGCATAGACCAGCGTATTGGCCGTACCCAGGTCAATCGCCAGGTCGGAGGAAAACAGGCTGAATAGCGAACGAATGCTCATCGCGGCTTGTGGGAAACTCCTACGTCTTTCGAGGGTAGCCGGCTCCGATTCCACCCCTTCGGGGCGTTTGAGCCGCCAACTCGGACTCCCTTCGAGCGTAACATATCCGCTCGTTGTCAAACTGCTTGTGCCTGTCTAACACATTGATTCTTCGTGTCTTTGCAGGGCAGTTGGGAATCCTCTGGAAAGCTCCGCCGCACTCCGCAGAGCACGCATCCGCGGCCCGCCCCACCCGGCCCTCGACACCGGTTCGGCCAATCCGCCCGCAATCGCCGTCTTCCGGGCGTAGTCCCAATCAGTGGTTTCGGTGCTAGTCTGGGAAACGGCAACCGTGGACGAGCGTCAGTACTACACCGAATCGCAAGCGACGCGGAATATCCGCCTCACCTGCCCTTTTTGCGGCGCCACCGAGGAACACGAATTGAAGTGGGTGGTGCGCACCAAGAAGGACCGTCTGCCTCCGGGCGGCGACGAGCGCGACCGCGCCAAGTTTCAGAAAGCTCAGAGCTACATGGTATTGATCGACGACAAGGCGGTCTGCAAGCAGCTTCGCTGCCGCAAGCGCTTTGATATCTCCGGCATCAAAACCATGGCGTTTCTCTGATCCCTCCTCCATGTCCTCCCCGCCCGAGTGGACTCGCCGCGGATTCCTGGCCGCGGGCGCGGCGCTGGCTGCCGCCTGCGGCCGCAAGCCCGCCGAAGGCTTCCGCGGCATCGCCTGCGTCGCCCTGGCCGGGGACCGCGCCATCGCGGTCGTGGATCTCCTCGCCTTTACGCTGCGGCACAACATTTCACTTTCCTGCCGGCCTTCTGCCCTGCTCGCGCACCCCACACCTGAACGGCCTGCCGCGTTTGCCGCCGGTACCACGGAAGGCGGTTCGGCGCTTCTCGAACGCGTGGATCTCGCCGCGCGCAAGGTGGTTGCGCGCGTTTTCGTCGGCCAGGGCGCGCCGGTGGTCAGGACCGACCCGCGCGGTTTTTTGTGGTCTGCCGCAGGCGAGCCGAAACTCCGCGCCTGGCACGCCGATGGCCTGCGCCCCGGGCCTCAACTCAACCTCGCCGCGCGGGCTCTCGACTTCGACCTCTCGCCCGTGGCCCCGCTCGCCTGCGTCTGCCTCGAAGGCGGCTTCGTACAATTCGCCGACCTTGCTTCCGGGAAGGTGTCCGAGCCGGTGCGCTGCGGCGCGGACGCTTCCGCCGCGCGCTTCCGTCAAGATGGCCGCGTTGTGATGGTCGCCTGCCGCGGCGAATCCCTCTTGCGCGTCTTCGACACCCCCTCGCGCCGCATTATGACCGAGCTGCCCCTCGCCTTGCGTCCCGATCAACTCTGCACGAGCGTCGAGGGCGGCCAGTTGTTCATCACCGGCGAGGGCCGCGACGCCGTGGTGACCGTCTATCCCTACACGACCGAGATCGCGCTCACTTCGTTGAGCGGCCGCAAGCCCGGCCATATGGCCTGCTCCGAGAACCCGCGCTATCTCTTCGTCTCCAATCCCTCCGCGGGCTCGTTGACCGTTTATGACATCGATACGCAGAAGGTCGTCGCCGTCATTGGCGTCGGCGTCGAGCCCGGCGTCATCGTCATCACGCCCGATCAGCACTACGCGCTGGTGCTGAACCAGGGTTCGAGCGATATCGCGGTCATCCGCATCGCCGCCATCAAGGCCGGCCGCGCCCGCCGTGCGCCGTTATTCACTATGGTTCCCGTGGGTGGCAGGCCCGTCGCCGCGCTCGTCCGGAGCGGCGTCGACCGCTAGTATCCGCTTCCGTCCGGAGCCCGGTCCCGTTGGGTCCGTCAGCACCAGCCGTCTCCGTCCCGCGGCGAGATTGGCGGCCCGCATTCTCGACACGAGGTCGTATTTCGGGCGGTCGGTGTCGTCGGTCGTTCCGAAGGCGTAGTGCTCGCCGTACACCGGCTCGACGCCTTGTCCGGGTCCGCGCCCGCTCAGCGGCTCGTCGCGGTATTGGAACCACATCACACCCACCGTCGTCGGCTCGTTCGACGCCGCGTCCAGCCATCGCGCATACGCGTTGCCCGCACCCGCGTCGTCGCGCGCATTGGCCGACGCGTACACTGCGTATCCGCGCACCAGAGAGTACGTCGGCGAAAACGAGAACTCCCCGATCAGCGTCGGCTTGTCCTGCCGCGCCAGCAGCGGCGTCAGGTCCGGCTCCAGCAGTTCGAACGCGTAGCGGTCGTAGCCGATCACATCGCAATTCGCCGCCTCGACGTTCCAGTCGCCGTCGTCCACCCACCAGCCTGGAACGATCCAGAACCCGAAGTACAGATGATTCGGATCCACCTGCTTGAACGTGCTGTAGATGAAATGGTGCAGCGTGTTCTCGTAATACAGCCGCATCTGCTCCATGTCGTCCGCCGGCGGCGTCGGCGTGGCGGCGTCGAGTTGCGCCATTGTCGTCACGCTGATGCCCCAATGCTTGGCCAGATCCGCGATGCTGCCGGTGTGCAGTTGCTGCACGGCGTAGGTGAGCATCGACTGCTTCGCCGGCACGGTGGCACCCATGTTGAGGATGCTCTGAATCTCGTCCGCCGGCACGATGCCGTCATATTCGTTCTGAAACGACCAGCCCAGAATCCGGCTGTCCGTGGTCTGCCCGCCGATCTGCGCTTCGAGCGCGCTGAGGAACTGGCTCTGGATGCTGGTATCGAACGGGTCCATGTGGTTCACCAGGTTGGGCACGGAATACGTGTAAATCACCGGCAGCAGCGGCAGGTTCGCCACCTCCGTGCACCACTTGCCCAATCCGCTGAAGCCCCAGCTCACAATGCGCTGCGCCGTCCGCGCAATCGCCATTTGCTGCCACTGGGCGCCGTACTTGGTGATCAGGTTCGCCGCGATGAACGCGTAGTAGTCCGTGCTGCCGCTCTCGCCCCACACGTCGTTGCCCCAGGCCGCCGCCGTCAGCCCGCTGTTCGGAGCGAGCTGCGCGAACAGCCACTCGCGCCCCGTCACCGGAGTCATGTCCCAGGCCAATGCCGGCGCGTCGCTGAGGCCCGTGTAAAACACAGGATTGCCTGCCGGCGTGATCAGCCACCAATACCCATTCCGCTTTTCCACCCTGTAATACCCGGTCGCGGTTTCGTTCCACCCCGTCCAGCTCATCCCGCCCCACTGGTCGTAGCCTTCCGGTTGCGGATGCCGCTCCAGCCACAGCGCCTCGGCCGCGTCCGCCGTGCTCAGATCGTCGTCCGACCGCACCTTGCCGGTCCACGGCGACTGGATGCTTTGGCCGTACTTATCGATCAGCGGCGCATCGGCCTGTAGATTGGGCGCCGGCAGCAGTGTGAACGAAGTTCGGAACACCTGCGTATCCGTCGCGCTCGACGTGAACCCCAGCGTGCCGCTCAGGCTGCCCGCGAGCGCCAGCACATCCAGCGGC
>Ga0182030_10001445_pt1 | contig 48958 bp, 33 predicted proteins | sample 812S3MmetaG_FD_121299 | JGI IMG/M metagenome (GOLD analysis project Ga0182030, IMG submission 121299) | Permafrost microbial communities from Stordalen Mire, Sweden - 812S3M metaG (Illumina Assembly) | ecosystem: Environmental > Terrestrial > Soil > Wetlands > Permafrost | place: Sweden... | reverse complement strand
GCAATGAGCTGAGGGGGGGTGAATTCTGGGGCGCGGAAGGAGCATCTTGCTTAGGTTGACACCCATTGACTTCCAAGTCTGCCGTGTCGCCGACTTCCAAGTCGGCAGGCCGTTCGACGGCGGCCAGCGCGCGTCTCACCGCACGCGAAGGACGTGCCGGGCGCGAAGGGTTTTCGGACGTTTCGCAGGTTGGGAAACCTGCGACACAGCAGATTTGGAAATCTGCGCTACGAATTTGCGCCGCGCCGGGTGCAAAGGAGAATTGCCGCGGGCCGGGGCCACCGGGCCGCGCCCTGCTCCCGCCTGGGGAGGGGGTTTCCAACTTGCGGAGGGCGGGAGGTTGCGCCAAGTTCAACACGCATGTCAAATAACCTCACCATGGCGGGGCTGGTGGCAGCCCTGCTCCTCTCGCTGGCGGCGGCGGAGTCCGCGGAACCGGGGGCGGCCGCCCCGATAAACCCGCTGGGCGCGTTCCTGGACCAGGCGGGAACCAACCGCGCCGAAATCGAGCGCGCGCTACGAGAATCCCAGGGGGAGCGGCGCGAGGGGATGGTCTTCCTGGTGACCAACATGCCGCCGAAGGACCTCCGGGGGCTCACGGCCGGATTCCTCCTGGAAAACCTGACCCTCGCCTACGAGGCGTGGGAATCAGCCCCCTGGCACGACCGCCTGCCCCGCGACATTTTCCTCAACGACGTGCTCCCCTACGCCAGTCTGACCGAGGAGCGCGAGGCGTGGCGTCCGAAGATGCGCGAGAAATGCGCAGCGCTGGTCGCGGGCTGCAAGACGCCGGGCGACGCCGCCCGCCGGCTGAACGAGCGGATTTACGGTCTGTTCAAGGTCCATTACCAAACCGGCCGCAGGCGCCCCGACCAGGCCCCCGGCGAGACCATTTCCTGCGGTACCACCACCTGCACCGGTCTGTCGATTCTGCTCGTCGACGCCTGCCGCAGCGTCGGAGTCCCCGCCCGCATCGCCGGCACGCCGATGTGGAGCGACATGCGCGGCAACCACACGTGGGTCGAGGTCTGGGACGATGGCTGGCATTTCGTGGGCGCGGCCGAGCCCGACCCGAAGGGGATGGACCGTGGCTGGTTCGTGCCGGATGCCTCGGAAGCAAACGCCGGGGTGCCCGAGAACTCGATTTATGCCTCCAGCTTCCGCCGCACCGGCCTCACGTTCCCCCTGGTCTGGATGCCCGCCGTCGACTGGGTTTCCGCCGAAAACGTCACCGACCGCTATACTGCAAAGGCCCGCCAGGCGGCCGCGGGACGCACCAAACTGATGGTACGCGTCTTGGAATCGCCAGGCGGGCCCCGCATCGAAGCTGATCTCGTCGTCACCAACCTCGCCGGCGGGCAACCCGGGCTGACCGGCCGGAGCCGGGGGAACACCGCCGACTTGAACGACTACGCCGCCTTCGATCTACCGGCCGGATCGGATTGCCGGGTGACGGCCCGCGCGGGAACCCAGAGCGCGACCCGCGAGTTCAAGCTCTCCTCCAACCCCCGCGAGGTCGTGACACTCACCCTCTCCGGCGCCCCTTCGGCCGGTGTGATCCTGCCCCCCACCTACCATCCCCCGGCGATCACCAAACCGCTCGCCAAACGCGATGCCGAGTCAGTGAAGTCCGCCTTCACCAACTACTTCGCCGCATCCCCCGCCGAACGGGAGAACTGGAAATTCGCGCCGCGCCTCGAGAAACTGCTCAAGGCAAACGAGCCGGCCGTCCGTCTGGCCGCCTGGGAGGTTTACCGCGAACTGCCGGCGCACGCGGCGGACAAGGCGGACTACGAGGCCCATCGGGTCAATTTCCAGCAATACCAGAGCGCCTACACCGTCAAAACGGTCGGGGCCAGGCCGACCAACGGCTGGGCGCTCTTCATCGCCATGCACGGCGGCGGCAACGCCCCCAAGGAGCTGAACGACAGCCAATGGCGTCACATGCAGATTTATTACAAGGACCATCCCGAGGCCGGCGGCTACATCTATGTGGCCCTGCGCGCGCCCAACGACACCTGGAACGGCTTCTACGACGACTACGTTTACCCCCTAATCGACAATCTGATCCGGGAGTTCCGCCTCTTCGGCGACATCGACCCGAACAAGGTCTTCATCATGGGTTATTCCCACGGTGGTTACGGCGCGTTTGCCATCGGCCCGAAGATCCCTGACCATTTCGCCGCCATCCACGCGAGCGCCGCGGCCCCCACGGACGGCGAAACGACCGCGAAGACGCTGCGCACGACGGTCTTCACCGCCATGGTGGGCGAGAAGGACACCGCTTATGGCCGGTACGAGCGCGATCTCCGCTTCCAATCCGAGATCGCCACGCTGCGCGGCCGCCGCTCCGACATTTATCCCGTCTCCGTCACCGTCATCCCCGGCAACGGACACACCGGACTCCCCGACCGGGACAAGATCGTCGAGATGTACCCCGCCGTCCGCAACCCCGTGCCCCGGGAGATAAGCTGGCTGATGACCGACCCGGTGGTGACCGATTTCTTCTGGCTCCAGGTGCCCAAGGCGGGCAAGGGCCATGAGATCCTCGCCAGTTGCCGGGAGAACCGATTCGTCGTCACCGCCAACGGCAAGGTGGACGCGGCCACGATCTGGTTCGACACCCGGCTCATTGATTTCAACGAGCCCATCGACATCGAACTCAACGGTTCGACCAAGACCGTCCGGTTCAGCCCGAGCCTGAAGACGCTGGGCGAGTCCCTCCTGCGGCGGGGCGATCCCGAATTCGCCTTCACCGCGAAGTTTAACGTGAAGACGGATGAGTCGCTCGGGCGGCTGGTGTTGGTGCAGTGACCTGGCTAAACTGGGCTATGAAACAACTGGCCTTGATGGTGGCGTGTTGGCTGGGCCTCGCCACCGTGACGACGGCGCAAAGCGGCGGCTGGGTGTTCCCCTGCCCCGCCAACGAAATCGCCCATTACACCGCGCTGCGCGTGGCCCATCCCCCCGCGATCAACGGGGACCTCACGCAATCCTGCTGGCGGGCAGCGGAAAAGTCCCCCCGCTTCGCCGACATCCTGACCGGCGAGCCGGTGATCCACGACACTCGCGCCATGGTGTTGTGGGACGAAACCAACCTTTACGTGGCCTACCACGTTGAGGAACCGTTCGTCCACGCGCGCTTCACCAACCACAACGACTTCATCTACCAGGATAACGATGTGGAGTTTTTCGTGGGCGGACCGGATTCCTACTACGAGTTCGAGATCAATGCCTACAACACCTGCTACGAGGTATTCTTCATCTGGGAGGAGGCGTACGACCGCGCCGGATTCTCAAAAGCCCCTGAGTTTGCCCGCTCGAAGCTCACCCCCTTCAACGGGGTCGGTTACACCACCCACCCGCGCGGCCGACGCCTCGGGAATTTCAATTGGACGTTCCCCGGCATGCGGACCGCCACCCGCATTGATGGCACGGTGAACAACGACACCGACCGCGACCGGGGTTGGTCTGTCGAACTCTCCTTTCCCTGGAAGGGGATGAAATGGCTGGCCACCGACGGCCGGGCGCTCCCGCCCCGCCATGGGGACCAGTGGCGGCTCGATTTCTCCCGGTTCAACACCTACAAGGAGGCCCCGCCCGCGAAGGACTCCGGCGGTTGGTTCTGGACCCGCCACGGCATCTGGGACTCCCACATCCCCGAGTGCTTCGTCATGGTGACCCTGTCGACGAACCTGGTGCGGGAGGCGGCTCCATCGGCCCGCTGACCGGCCCGGAGATCCGCGTCCGGGCCCAGGCCAGGGCCGCGGCGGCGTCTGGCAGCTCATCCCCAAGCTGCTTCTCCCGCAACTCCGCCAGCAGACGCCCCATCGCGGGGCCGGGTTGCATGCCGAGGGCGATGAGATCACCCCCCGTGAGCAGCGGCGGCACGAGGTCCTCCCGCTGGGCGAGCTTCCCCGCCTCCTCGCCCAGGAATCGGTGGCAGTCCAGCCGTCCGTGGGACCCCAGGCAATCGAGCCGGTGCAATTCCATCTCCAGGGCGAAGGTCGGGCGGGCGATGAGCCGGCGCAGGGTCGCCTTGCGCATTTGGCGCACGTGCTGGTACTGCATGTGGTGCCGCACCGCGTCGCGGACGGCCTCGGTTTCGCGGCGGGGAAACCGCAGCCGCATCAGAATCTCCTCCGCCATCACCGCCCCTTTTTCCTCATGCTGGTAGAAGTGGATCGCCCCGGAAACCGGGTCCTGCGAGGCGGACAGCGGCTTGGCGACATCGTGCAGCAGCACCGCCCACGGCAGCAACGGGTCGGACCCCGCCGGCATCAGATCGAGCATCTTCCGCAGGTGGTTGTAAACCGTTCCTTCGGGGTGGTAATCAGGCGATTGATCACAGGTTTCGGTGGCGGCGATCTCCGGCAGGACAAACGGCAGCAGGCCGGTGGCGCGCAGCAGTTCCAGCCCTCGCCCGGCGTGAGGCGGCTGGAAGATCTTCCCCAGTTCGTCCCGGACCCGTTCCGGGCTGATCCCGGCGATCTGCGCCGCCCCCCGGCGCACCGCCGCGAACGTGGCCGGCTCGATCTCAAATCCAAGCTGCGCGGCGAACCGCACGGCCCGCAGCAGACGCAGCCAATCCTCCCGGAACCGCGCCTCCGGCTCCCCAATGGCCCGGATCACCCGCGCCGCCAGGTCGGCCCTCCCGCCCACCCAGTCGTGCGTGCCGCCGGTGATCGGATCGAGGAATAGTCCGTTGATCGTGAAATCCCGGCGCTCCGCATCCCCCCGGGGATCACCGAACCTCACCTCCTCGGGCCGCCGGCCGTCACGGTATTCGCCGTCCGCGCGGAACGTCGCCACCTGCACCTGGCATCCCTCCCAGATCACCACCACCACGCCGAACTGGCGTCCCACCGGAACCGTGTGGGGAAACACCAACTCGATCTCCGGCGGCCGGGCGGAGGTCGCCACGTCGTAATCGGCGGGGACCCGTCCCAACAGGAGGTCGCGGACGCAGCCCCCGACCCAATACGCCGCAAACCCGGCGTGTTGCAGGCGGGTGGCGATCCCGAGGGCGGCGGCCCGCGACGCGTCCGCCCCGCTGGCGGGGTCGATGTGAGCAACTTCGGTCATGGTGCGATTCGGAGGGCCCGGCCTGGGGCCGCGGGCGGCGACACAGCCCCCCTGGAAGGTCTATTCGCCCCAAAGTTCGCGGATCATCGCCACGCCGCGGCGGATGTCTTCGAATTCGGCGGTGGGGCTCAGCTCGAAAACCTTGATGTGTTCCGGCCGCACAAACGGCTGCAAGGCCCGGTAATCGATCATGCCAGTTCCCGGCGCGCAATGGTCCCGGCCCGGCGGTTGCACGTCATGGATGTGGAACCCGATCAGCCGCTCCCGCAGCGACTCGAGGTGCATCGCGTGCCGGATCAACCCCAGGTTCTCCTTGATCTGGGCATGGCCGGTGTCGTGCCAATAGCCGACCGCCGGATTGCCGACGTCCCGGAGCAAAAACTGAAAGTCGGTCTCAATGGGCAGCTCGGTGAGCCCTTCCCGGATCTCCGCCCCCAGACGCAGCCCGCGTGCCGCGGCATCTGCGGCAATCGTCCGGAGCATCGCGGTCATCCGCTCCATGAACGGTTCCTTCCGCGCCTCCCGCTTCTCAACGAACTCCATCAGGAGCCGATCGTATTTCGGGGACTCGCGCTCCCCGCGCCCGACCATCTCCAGGCATTTGTCGGTCGGGTCCTTCATGTCGATGCTCCCCAGGTGGAGCACCACCGCCTGGGCGTGGACGCGCTGGGCAAACTCCAGCGTCTTCAGCGTGTGCTTGAGCGCGAGATCCCGCTCGCGGGGATTCTCCGACGAAAACTGGTATAGGTTCGGCGCGGCCCCGTTGACACCGATCGGCAGCGGGCAGAAGTTGTGCAGGCTGGACACCGTCACCTCCCCCGCCTCGACCGCCTCCACGATCCCGGGCAGCAGGCTGATGCGCGTGCCGTGGCTCAACTCCACACGGTCAAACCCGAGTTCGCGGATCTCCCGGAGCATGGCCCGCCCGTCCGTGTGGCGGTGGGAATTCCAGCAGGTCGAAAAGGAATACATTAGGTGGGGAGTCGCGGGCAGCACCCGCTGATCGAAAATCGGTTGGGTTGGGACCCGCGGCGGGCGGGAGGGGGAACCCCCCGCCACCGGAGCCGCGCGCGGTGTGCGCCGCGCGCGACTGGTGAAGGCCGCGAGGCGGCCAGATTACATGTCGGCGTAGCGAGCGGCCAGCATCGCGGAAAACCGCGCCACTTTCTCCTTCCGGCGCCGCTGTTCGCTCGGCTTCTCGTAATGCCGGTGCATGCGGACCACTTTCAAGGTTCCTTCGCGGTCGATTTTCTTCTTCATCCGCCGCAGGGCCTTCTCGACTGGTTCGCCTTTCTTCAGCTTAATCTCGGTCAACTTAATTCACATCCTCTCGAGAGACCTATGGGCACCTTAGCCACCATGGCCGCGCCCCTCCAAGGTCAGGGTCGCAAAGATAAAGCCCGCCAAGAGGTTGTCAAGCGGGGCTTTCGGGAGGAATTACCACCGCCCGCCACCCTCATTCCACCACGGCACGACCCGCCCCGGAAACTACTGAGCCGATGACCCACGCCTTGAGACGGGTCTCCTTGATGGCCGCCAGAATCGCGTCCGTCCTGGCCGCGTCCACAATCAGCGTCATCCCGATTCCCATGTTGAACACTTGGTACAGTTCCTCCTCGGGCACCCCGCCCAGGGTGCGAATCAGCTCGAAGATCGGGGGCATCCGCCAGCTTCCCTTCCGGATCGCGACATCGCAGCTCGCGGGGAGCACCCGCGGGATGTTGTCGATGAAACCACCCCCGGTGATGTGGGCGATGCCCTTGACCCCGAGCGGGGCGGGACGGCCTTTGGCCGGGGAGGGGTTGAAACGGCTCAGGAGCGACTGCACCAGCGGTCCGTAACTCACATGGACCTTCAGCAGCTCGGTGCCGAGGCTGTTCCGCAGCCCAGGGACGTGGCTGTCGGGCTTCAGCCCGAGCTCCTCGAAGAAAATCTTGCGCGCCAGGGAGTAGCCATTGGTGTGGAGGCCGCTCGACGCGAGACCGATGACGGTGTCCCCCGGGCGGATCGTCGTGCCATCAAGCAACCGCGAGCGCTCGACGACCCCCACGATGGTGCCGCTCACGTCGTATTCGCCGGGCTGGTAGAAACCGGGCATCTGGGCCGTTTCACCGCCGATCAGGGCGCAGTGGTTTGCGGCGCAGGCCTTGGCAAAGCCGCGGATGATCGCCTTGAACACCCTCGGCTCGAGCTTCCCCGTACCAAGGTAGTCCAGGAAGAACAACGGCTCGGCCCCGAGCACCGCGATGTCATCGACGCAGTGGTTCACGAGGTCCTGGCCGATCGTGTCATGGCGATCCATGGCGAAAGCCAGCTTGAGTTTGGTGCCCACGCCATCGACGCTCGAGACCAGGACCGGTTCGCGGTAGCGGTCGACATCCAGCGCGAACAGGCCGCCGAAACCGCCGACCTTTCCCAGCACCCCGGTGCGGTGGGTGGACGCCAGCAGCGCCGGCAGACCCGCCTTGACCCGGTTCCCCAAATCGATGTCCACGCCCGCGCGGGCGTAAGCTTTCTTGTTCATGATCATGCCGCGCCGCGGGCCGGCGGCTGTGAGCCCCGGACGGGCGGCGCGAACGCCCTACAAAAGCCGGTTTCCAGCCGCCGGGTCAACCCAGAAATGCCGGGCCGCGGGGCGCCGCGCCGCTTTTTCCATTTGCCGCGGCCCCGGATTGGGCATAGATCAACACTATGCAATGGCGCGCGCTCGCGGTAGCGTCCCTCGCCCTCAATCTGGTGCTCGCGGCGGCCTGGTGGGGTACGGTGCGCCCGGGGCGTGCCATCCGGCTGAACCCCGCCCCCGCCCCCCAGCCACGCGAAGAGATCACGAACACGGTCGTGCGCCGCCAACTCTTCTCGTGGGATGAGGTCGAGTCACCCGACTACCCCACCTACGTGGCCAACCTCCGCGACATTGGCTGTCCCGAACAGACTGTGCGGGACATCATCGTGGCCGATGTGAACGCGCTGTACGCGCGCCGCCGGGCGACCGAGGTCATCACCCCCTACGCCCAGTGGTGGAGAACCGAGCCGGACCTCACCGTCGTACGGGCCGCCGCCGACAAAATCCGCCAGCTCGAACAAGAGCGGACCGGGCTGCTGGTCAGCCTGCTCGGCACAAACTGGGAAACCGGGGACCAACTGAGCCTGCCCCGCCCGAGCCGGGCTGGCTTGGTGCTCGACGGTCCCCAACTCGGCACCCTCCCCCTTGAGGTCAAGGAGCGGCTCCAGGAAATCCAATCCCGCTCCGACGCCCGCGTCGCGGCCTACGTCGCGGCCCAACAGCGTGCGGGCCGGAGCCCCGATGGCGCCGAGATCGCCCGCCTCCGTCAGCAGACGCGCGACGAACTGGCCAGCGTGCTCGCGCCGGGGCAGTTGGAGGAGTACCTGCTCCGCTACTCACTCTACGCCGACCGCCTGAGATCCGAGTTCGCCGACCTCCGCTATTTCGGCGCGAGCTCCAACGAGTTCCTGGCGGTCTTCCGCGCGACGGACGGCATCAACCAGCAGATTGAACTGGCCTCGGGCGCCGACGCCGCCAACCAGCGCCAGCGCGCGGTGCTCCAGCAGAGCCGCGAGGAAGCCATCAAGAACGCCCTCGGCCCCAAGCGCTACCAGGAATACCGGCAGCTTCAGGACCCGGTCTATCAGCAGGCCATGGCCCAGGCGGTCGCCGCCGGCACCCCGGATGCCGTCGGAGCGATGTACCAAATCGCCCTCGCCGCCCAGGCGGAGAAGGCTGGCATCAGCGCGGATACCACGCTCTCCGACCAGCAACGGGCCATCGAACTTCAGCAACTGCAGTTGAATCAGCTCAAGGCCAACCTGATCGCCTCGGGCGGCACCCTCCCCGACGACGCCCCCCCGCTGCCCCCCTCGGCTCCGGTGCGCACGTACACCTTGGGCCCGGGCGATACCCCGAACGTGATCTCCTTGATCTACGGCATCCCCATGGGCGTGCTGCGCCAGGCGAATCCGGGCATCAACTTCAACCGCCTCAGACCGGGGGATTCGGTCATCATCCCCGACCTGAGCCCCGGAGGCTCCGGTTCCCCTTGATTGGCGCATGGCGGGGCGCCCCTTGAACCTTCGCGGGATTTGCCTGGCGGCCGTGCTCGGCGCGACCGTAGCGCTCGGTGCCGGCGTGGCCGCTCCCGCCACCGGGCCTCTACGCGACAAGACCCTCGTCGTCTGGGCGTCGCCCGCCAACCTCGCCCAGCAGGGTGGCTCAGCACTCACCTTGGACGACGGCCGCTCGCATTTCGACGGCATCGTCTTCGGCGAACTCCAGCCGCACACTTGGATGGCCGGGAGCGACTTTTACCGCCGGACCTCCCGGCCCCAACAGGGGTGGCCGGGGGAGACTGCGGGACCGGGCACGCTGGTCCAGATCGCGATCACGTACCGTGAGCGCGAAGTCACGCTCTACCGGAACGGCACCCTCTATGCCCGTTACACGATGGCGGAGCCGCCCCAGGAATTCGGCCCGGATTCGGTGGTGTTGTTCGGCCGGCGCCACCTCGAAGCCCAGGACCGGAAGAATTCGTTCACGGGCCTCATCCGGGACGCCCGGGTGTACGCCGGGGCCTTGGACGCCGCCGTCATCCGAACACTGGCCCCCGGCAGCACCGCGGCTGGTCCCAAACCTTGGGCCTGGTGGTCCTTCGCGGACCAAGGGCTGCGGGAAATGACCGGACGGTTTCGGGAACTCCGCCTCGAAGGTGATCTCTCCCTCACCAACGGCTGTCTCGCCCTCGGCGGCGGCGGAGCGAGCCTGATCTGCTCACCCTCCGAGGAGACCCAGCGAGGCGAGCAGACCCCGCGAACCTGGTCGCCGCAGGGAGCGGTTCCCGAGGAGGTGGTCCGTTCGGCCCGGGCGCTCCGTGAGAAGTTCCTCGCCGACCCCGCGCGCCCCACCTACCACTTTTGCCTGCCCGAGGACATGGGACAGCCCGGCGACCCGAACGGAGCCTTCTTCAAGGACGGGGTTTACCACCTCATGTATCTCTACAACCGGGTCGGCTCCGGCTTCTGCTGGGGACATGTCTCCAGCCACGATTTGGTGCACTGGCGGCATCATCCAGATGCGATCGGTCCGGGACAGGGCGACGAGGGCTGCTTCAGCGGTGGCGCCTTCCTCGACGATGACGGGACCGCAGTGCTCTCCTATTGGATGCTCTGGGGTGCCCGGGGCATTGGGTTGGCGCGCGCCGAGGGCCCTGATTACGACCACTGGGTCAAGGAGCCCGGCAATCCGGTCATCGCTTCCACCGAGTGGGGCGTCACCGAGTTGAAAGAACCCGCCTCGGGCCGGCGGTTTCTCGGATCGGCCGACCCGTCCAACATCTGGAAACGCGGGGGCCACTACTATCTCCTGACCGGCAACCTCCTGGTCTTGAACAAGCTCGGGCGCGCCGCGGACGCCCCGGTGCCCGAGCAGGGCGACCGGCTGTATCTGTTCACCAGCGATGACCTGAAGAACTGGAGATTCCTCCACGTGTTCTACGAACGGAAGCCCGAATGGACCGACCGTGGCGAGGACAACATGTGCCCGAGTTTCCTCCCCCTCCCCTCGAGCCCCGAAGGTGGCCCCCCCAGCGGCAAACACCTGTTGCTGTTCATCAGCCACAACCGCGGCTGCCAGTATTACATTGGTGATTACCAAGACGACCACTTCCTGCCCGGCGTCCACGGCCGGATGACCTGGACGGACAACACGTTTTTCGCACCGGAGGCTTTGGTCGATAGCCACGGACGCCAGATCATGTGGGCCTGGCTGACCGACAATCCGTCCGGGGAGAAAGAGCGCGGCTGGTCCGGCGTGTACGGCGTGCCGCGCTGCCTCTGGCTCGGCGCGGATGGCACCCTGCGGATGCGCCCCGTGCCCGAACTGGAAACCCTGCACGGCCCGGAGCACTCGTGGGGGGCGGCTGACCTGGAGGCCGGCGGGACCCGCGTGCTGGAGGGCATCCGGGGTGACACGTGCGATCTGCACCTGCGGATCGACCCGCTCACCACCGGCCGGGCGGGTGTCAGGGTGCGCGCCTCCACCGATGGGACGGAGCAGACCCTCCTCTATTTCGACGCCGCGAAAAAGGAGTTGGTCTTCGACGCCACCCGCAGCGGAAGCGACGGCCGGCGCGTCGTCGAGCGAGCCCCGTTGGCAACCGCACCCGGGGAGCCGGTTGACCTCCGCATCCTCGTGGACAAATCTGTGGTCGAAGTCTATGCCAATGATCGCCAGGCAATCACCCGGCGCGTTTACCCGGCCCGGGCCGGCAGCACGGGGCTGGCGCTGTTCGCCGAAGGAACCCGCGCGAGCTTCCACACCATCCGGGGGTGGGACATGCACCCCGCCAACCCTTACTGATGCCCCGGCAACTTCGCAGCGGGAGCCGGATCCCCCAACCACGAACCTCCGTCGGCCGCCCGTCGACGGACCCCAGGGACCGGGCCCACCCCGCGTTTGCGCGATTGAACCCCCACGGCACGATCCGGCCCCGGCCCTGTCCAATACCACGCCACCGCCCGGTCCAAGGCGGCACCCGGCCGGGCCTCGGCGCTTTGGCCGTTGCCAATGCGGGCACGCCGGTCTATAAGTGAGCCGTTCGATCGGTCGTAAACGAAATAACGTCATGGCGGGAACCCCTGAACCTACGGCCCGGCCCAAATGCCGGGAGGATCGCGCCCCGGCCCCCCCTGCCCGGCGGGCCGGTTGTCATCGCCCACCAGCCCGGCTGGGCTGGCGCCTGCTCCCCGCGCTCGTGCTCTTGGGCGTCCTCTCGCTCAGTTTCCCCTCCGCGCTGCGCGCCGCCCTGCAGTTCGACGTCTTCCTCGGTTACGATGGCATTGTGCCCGAGGCGAGCTGGTTCCCCATTGTCTGCGAGGTCAAGAACGACGGCCCGCCCTTCAAGGGTGTCATCGAAGTCTCGATGCCCAACTATGGCGAGGAGCAGAGCCGGCTCCTGCCCGTCGAACTCCCGACGGGCACCCTCAAGCGGTTTGTCATTCCGGTGTTCTCCACCACGCGAAACTACACTGCTTGGAACGTCCGCTTGCTGGACGAGCGCCGCCGCGTGCGCGCCGAACAGCCGAATATCCGCCCCAACAAGCAGGTGGCGGCGGACGTGCCGGTGCTCGGCGCCCTCTCCCGCAGCGCCGCCGGCGCTCCCGTGATCCGCCAACTGCCCACCCAACAATACCAACAGGCCGAGTTGCAGCCGGTGACCGCCCGGCTCCAACCGCAGGTGTTCCCGGACAACCCGTTGGTGCTCGAAGGCCTCCGCGCCATCTACCTCAGTTCCGAGCGCGCCCCCCAACTCCGTGACACCCAGGTCGCCGCGATCATGGGGTGGTTGAACGAGGGTGGACACCTCATCGTCGGGGTTGACCAACTCACCGACGTCAACGGCACCCCCTGGCTGAAGAACCTGCTGCCGGTGGAGCTCAACGACCTGCAGCCGGTGAAACAGCACCCGGGCCTGCAAGAGTGGCTGCGCGGCACCCCGCTCCCCTCGTCGCTGGCAACAGCGAAGTCCGCCACCGCCCAACTCCCGGGCAACGTCCGTTATGGGGTGCGGCAGGGCAAACGGGTGGTTATCACCAACGCCCCGCCAATCCGGGCGCCGCAACCCGCCCCGGTCGGCGCGCCACAAGGCGCGACCGGGGGCAACCCCTACGACGAGCCGGCTGATCCGGCGTTCGAGGGGATGGAGATGCCGGTGGCCGGGGGCAAAATACTCGATGGCACAATTGACGCTGGAACCCCGGAAACGCCCCTCATGGTCAGTGCCATGCGCGGTCGTGGCTGCGTCACGGTCTTGCTGTTCAGCCCCGAGCGCGAGCCGTTCCATTCCTGGAAAAACCAGCCCTCGTTTTGGGCCAGGATGCTCGACGTCCCCGCGGAATGGTACGGCGGGCCCAAGCAGAACAACCGCTTTGGCGGCCTGAGCAGCGACGCCGTGTTCGGCGCGATGATTGACTCCCGCCAGGTGCATAAACTCCCGGTCGAGTGGCTCCTGCTCCTCCTGGTGGTTTACCTCATCGTGATCGGCCCGCTCGACCAATACTGGCTCAAGCGGATCGGCCGTCCCATGCTCACCTGGATCACCTTCCCCTGCTATGTCATCTTCTTTTCCCTGCTGATCTACTTCATCGGCTACAAGCTGCGCGCGGGCGAATCGGAATGGAACGAGTTGCATCTGGTCGACGTGCTCCCCAACGGCGATCACGCGGAGTTGCGCGGCCGCACTTATGCTTCCGTCTATTCCCCGAGCAATCAGCGCTACAACCTGGAAAGCCGCCAGAAATTCTCCACCCTGCGCGGGGAATTCGCGGGCATGATGATGGGCGGGCAGTCCAGCGAGCGGGCGACAGTCGTCCAAAACGGCGATAGCTTCAAGGCCGAGGTGCTCATCCCCGTCTGGACCTGCCAGGTTTTCGTGAACGACTGGTGGCAGTCGGCCCCGATGCCCCTCACCACGACCCTCGTCTCCACCACCAACGGCTGGAGCCTCACGGTGGATAACCAAACCGGCAAGCCTCTGTCCGACACCCACTTGGTGGTGCATAACCACCTGGTACGGATCGGGGACTTCAAAGCGGGCGAGCGGCGAACCGTGGAAGTCGCGAAGGGAGAGGGCCGCCCCCTGCGCGATTTTCTGAACCAGCACGCCGGCCCGTTCCGGAGTGCGGTTGAAGGACGACGTCAGATCTTCGGCTCGACCGAGCGCGCGCGCATCGACGACGTGTCCAACAGCGTAATGGCCGCGTCCTTCCTCGGCCAGTTCGAGGTCGGCCCGAATAATTACGGCCAGGGGCAATTCCTCTGCCCTCCCGGTTTGGACGCGACGCCGCTCCTCGACCACGGGGGCGCGATGTTCTTTGCCTACGAGCCCGGCCTCTCGCCGGTCAAATCGATCCTCCAGTTCACCCCGAAGCGGTTCCACCAAAGCACCATGTGGCGCGTGCCTTTGGCCGTCCAGTAACCCCGTTATGAACGAAAACCAACCCCCGATGCCCCCGCCCGCGGCGCCCGCCCAGCTCGCGGCCGTGCAGACCTTCGGCCTCACCAGGACCTACGGCAACCTCGCCGCGCTCTCGGGGCTGGATTTGACCGTCAACCAGGGCGACCTCTTCGGTTTCATCGGCTCCAACGGGGCCGGCAAGACCACCACCCTCCGGATTCTGGCCACCTTCCTGGCCCCCTCCGCCGGCCGTGCCCAGATCTTCGGCTATGATGTGGTCTCCAACGCCGATGCCGTCCGCCATGTGATCGGTTACATGCCCGACTTCTTCGGGGTGTACAAGGACATGGAGGTGACCGAATACCTCGATTTCTTCGGCGCCTGCTACAAAATCCCCACCGCCCAGCGGGAAAAAACGGTTGGGGATGTGCTTGAGCTGGTCGGCCTGAGCGAGAAGAAAGGCGCGTTGATCGGCGCCCTGAGCCGGGGCATGCAACAACGGCTCGGCCTGGCCCGCGTGCTCATCCACGACCCCCGGCTGCTCCTCTTGGACGAACCCGCCAGTGGGCTCGATCCGCGGGCGCGCATCGAGATGATGGCGGTGCTCCAGGAACTCCAGCGCCTGGGCAAGACCATCATCATCTCCTCCCACATCCTGAGCGAACTCCAGACGCTCTGCAATCGCGTCGCCATCATCGAGAAGGGCCGCCTCATCTACAGCGGCCCGGTGCAGGGCGTCCGCGATCAAATGTCACAGGGACGGGTCATTTGGGTGCGGGTCGCCGGCGACGAAGCCCGGGCCATCGACGTGCTGCGGACCTGCCCTGAAATCAGCGAAGCCTCGCCGGTGGATGGCAAAATCAAGGTGACGATGGCGGCGCTGGATGGCGATCATTCCATCGTGGCCGACGTGCTGGTGCGGGGCGGGGCGAAACTGGTGGAACTGCGCGAAGACGAGATCGGCCTCGAGGAGGTCTTCATGCGGGTGACCAAGGGCGAGACGCAGTAACAAGCCGCCCAGAGTCAACGTGGGTGCCAGGCAAGGCGCCCGCAAGCAGCATATCCATATGAATCGGTGACGAACGGGCAACGCCGCCGGCCCCCAAGAGAAGCAGTCAGGTGGTGGAGGTCGTTTCCTGACGGCTCCCAAGGCCCCACCCGGACGTCAGTCGTCGTCCCGCCCCGCGGGGATGGGACGCACGAAAGCCGCGCGGACCGGGGCGGGCAGCGGATCCCTCTGGCCGCGCACGGACCGCCAGATCAACTCGTTCAGCAGACGATCGTTCACCGCATCCTCGCGCGCGAAGTTCAACCGCAGGGCCGCCCCCCACGCGGTCTTGGAATTCCTCTCGGTCAGATCCACATTCGCCGGCAACGCCTGGTAGGCGGAAAAATCGGGCGTCGCCTGGAATGAGGCGTACATCGGGGCAGCGGCCGCGTCGAACTGGCTCATCGGCCGCAGCCCTAGAATCAACTCGATGGTGCGCAACATGCTCGTGGTGGAGTACAGGGTGGAATCCACCGCGTGGCGGCGGGCATAGGGGCTGATGACGAACGCGGTGGTGCGGTGGGCGTCCACGTGATCGGGGCCGTTCTGGGCGTCGTCCTCCACCACAAACACCGCCAGGTGCGGCCAGAAGCGCGACTGGCTGAGCGCCTCGATCACCCGGCCCAGGGCCAGATCGTTGTCCCCGACATAGGCCACCGGCGTCAACGCCCCCGCGCTCGCGCCGTGGGTATGGTCGTTCGGCAGGCGGAGGATTTGCAGGCGGGGCATCTCCCCTCCCTTTTCAAAGCGCTTCAATTCGCCGATGAAACGGTCGGCCCGCTTGGCGTCCGGGTAGTTCAGATCGAAGGTCCGGTACCACTCGTCAAAGTGTCCACGCAAAGCGGCGATGTGGGTGGTGGCGGGCACCGTGAGCGAGGGCGAGTTTTGGACGAATTCGCCGTAGCTGCGGTACGTCACCCCGGCCTCCCGGGCCCGATCCCAAAGGTAGCCGCTCGCGGGATAGGCGGCCGGGTAGTTCCCCTCCGATGGATAGGGGAACTTGCCGGACTGGTTGTGGCCGTAGGAGAGCGGCCACATTTTCTCCACGAAGTCGGTGGCATACGCCCCCATCGTCCATTCATGGCCGTCCGCGCTGACCTCCGCGTCAACGTAGAAGTTGTCCAGCAGGACAAACTCGCGGGCGAGTTTGTGGAAGTTCGGCGTGACGTGCTCCGGGAACAGGCAAAGGCGCGGATCGCCGTTGCCCTGGGGCAGGTCGCCCAGGATCTGGTCATAGGTGCGGTTCTCCTTGATGACGTAGATGACGTGTTGGATCGGGGATGGCGCCCCCGGCCGCGCCGGGATCGGGCCCCCGGGGACCGGCGTGCGCGTCACGGTGCCGTCGGGCTTCAGCGGACTGCTGTGGAAAGTCCTGACCGTGTATTCGGCCATCTGGCGCTCGAAATCCCGCTTGGCGGGGAGGTCGATGACACTGAGAGCGCCGGGCAGCAGGGAACCGATGTACTCCACCGGATGCCCCGGCACCGCCCCCACCCCCGGCTGGGGACCGTAGGGGTTCGGCTTCGGGGCAAGCCCCTTCCCATTGGTCACGAGCAGACGGCGGCCATCGGGGGTGACCCGCACACTGGTGGGGTACCAGCCAACGGGAATGAAGCCATAAGACCGGGCACGGCCGGGCGTGGAGACGTCGAACACGGCCACCGCGTTGTTGTCCGCGTTCGCGACGAAGAGCGTGCGTTCGTCCGGCGCCAACGCCAGGCTGTTCGGCGTCGATCCCGGCGGTGCCTGCGGATAAAGCCCGGTGTTCAGTGTTTCGACCAACCGCCCGGCCGCGGTGTCAAACACCGACACCGTGTTGCGGCTGGAGTTGGCCACGTAAAGCAGCCCGCCAGCGCGGGTCAGGGCCATCTCACACGGGTGTTCGCCCGTCGCCCAGCGCGCGATGACCTTCAGGGAATCCAGGTCGACCACGGCGACCGCGGCCTGCCCCCAAAGGCTGGCGTAGAGCCGACGCGCCTTCGCATCGATGCGGCAGGCGTAGGGGAAAGCGCCCGCGCGGGCCCCCTCCTGGGCGGCGGCCTCGGCCCGCTTTTCCGCCGCGGCCGTGTCAGAATCCGCCGCGGCGTGATTCGTGGCCGGCCAAGCACCCGCGCCGGCACCCTCCACCACGATCTCCGTGGGCGGCCCGTCGCCCGCCAGCGGCAGGCGGGAAATGCTGTTGCCCCAGACGTTCGCGCTGAAGACGTGCCCGCCCGCCTCATCCAGCGCGAGCCCCGCCGGCACGCCCCGCTCGCGCCGCGGCCGCACCACGAGTTGGCGGTGGCCGGAGAGCACGCCCGCCGCGAACTCCCATTGGTGGACCACCTCATCCCCCGCGCCGCTGCAGTAAATCGACCTCCCGTCCCGCGAGAACTCGAGGCCGTAGAAGGCTTCGTGCACCGGGTTGGTGGAGACCACCGTCCCGGTGCGCAGATCCACCACCAGGATTTGATGGGCGCCGTACCCGGAATGAAGCACCGCGACGTAATCGCCGGAACGATGAACCGCCAGGTTGATCGGAAAGTCACCGAGGGGAATCTGGCGCCCCACTGGCCGCAGGGACCACTGGTTCGGCAGGAGCACGGAACCATCCGGTTGCTCCCCCGGCCATCCGGCCCGGCCGGCTGCCCCGGGCGGCCCCAAGCCGGCCGGCCCGGGGGTGGACGAACGGCAGCCGAGCCAGCAGAGGGCGGCTGCCAGGGGAAACAAGCTGGCGACCAGTCGCTTCGTTTTCATCGGCTGTCCTTCTGGGTCAGGGCGGCTCGGCCGCCCCGGGGGGAGTTCCGCGCCAACCCGGTGCCGCCCGGGCTCCGGGGTGCGCCAAGGCGGTTACTTCAGCTTCGAGGGCCGGAGGACCTTGAGAGGCTCGGGCAGTTTATAGTGCCGCTTCAGCCCCACTTCCGTCAGCGCCCCCGAGGGCACCCGCGCGATGAACTCGGGGAAAATCCGCTCCACCCGATCGCGGAGCGCCTTCTGTCCCGCCTTGGATGCCCAATAATCCTCCTCGACCTTCGCCAGCGCAATGCCCGCCTCATCGTGCGTCAGCGTCTCGTGTTTCGCCAGCAGCCAGATCAGCTCCGGATCCGTCGGCAGGCTGATCGGAAACGGGATGAACTTCAGCTTGAGTTCCGGGGTCTCGGGATCGGCCTTGTGACCGTCCGGATTGACAGGAATCTGGCCGCTGAACTGCGTGCCGTCGGCGAGTGCGACCTCCACGGCCAGCGTCTTTTCCTTCCGGTCCGGCTTCAGCGTGACGTCTCCGTCCCCGAACGCCATCCCCAACTGCTGTTTGACCATCTGGATGCTGGCCGGCTCCAGATCCGTCAGCTCGACCCGGGAGCAGAACTTGTCAAACGCCACGCCGCGGGCCTTGGACTTCAGCTCCGTCTCCACGGCTTCATAGATCCGCACCGCCAATTGAGCGTCGGGCGTGGCTTTCGGAAGCACCCGCTTCAGCAGTTCGAGCAGTTGTGCCTCGGTGTTCCTGGTGGCTTTGGTGGTTTCTTTTTTCATTTCGCAACGGGCCTTGTTTGTGCCACAGGGCGGCGCGCTTTGCAATGACCAACGCTGGCGAAACACGGACCGGGGTCCTCCGGGTCCATCCGAACCGGCCCGGACCGCCCGCCGCGAAAAGAAACTCCGGAAAATCCCGTTTTCGCTTGCCGCGCGGGCGGAGGCGATTAGGCTCAGGCAATGTCAACCCGGCATGGTATTCCCCGCACCCTGACCTCCGCCTTCGCACTCATCACGGCGCTCTCGGTCGTCCTCGCTCCCGCGACCCGGGCGCGGGCGGCCGAGGTCCAAAAGGCGATGAAGTTCACCTCGAAGTCCGCCGAAGGCGGCTCCCTCGAGTATCTCCTCTACCTGCCGCCCGGCTATTCCGCGGGAGACAAGAAATGGCCCTTGGTCGTTTTCCTTCACGGTTCGGGTGAATCCGGCACGAACCTCGCCAAGGTGAAAGTGCACGGCCCGCCGAAGGTCGTCGAGGAGAAGCCGGACTTTCCCTTCATTCTGGTGTCGCCCCAGAACTCCGGCCGGGGCTGGCGGGCTCCGCTGCTCAACGAAATGCTCGACCAAGTGCTGGCTGATTACCGGGTCGACCAGGACCGGGTCTATCTCACCGGGTTGAGCATGGGCGGCTTCGGCACCTGGGCTTGGGCGGCGAGCCATCCTGAAAGGTTCGCGGCCATCGCGCCAATCTGCGGCGGAGGCAACACGAACGACGCTCCGAAGCTCGCCAAACTGCCGATCTGGGTGTTTCACGGAGCCCAGGACAGGACTGTTCCACCCGCCCGATCCCAGGCGATGGTCGAGGCCATCAAGGCCGCGGGCGGTGCCCCCAAGTTTACCCTCTACCCTGATGCCGGCCACGATTCCTGGACCGCGACCTACAACAACCCCGAGTTCTACGCCTGGTTGTTGGATCAAAAACGCCGCCGCGACTAAAGGCCGCGCCGCATCACTTATCGCTTGAAAAGCGCCGGACGATCGGGCGAAATGACCCCAAGGCTATGGACTTAGGCGACATATTAACCAGCGAACAGATTGTCACGGATCTGAAGGCTGCCAACCGCTGGGAGGCGATCGACGAGCTGATCAACACGCTTGTCGCGACCGGCAAGATCAAGCCGGAACACCAGGAGGCCATCGCCGCGGTCGTCAAGAAGCGCGAGTCCTCCATGAGCACCGGGATCGGGTTCGGCATCGGGATACCGCACGCCTCGACCGACCTGATCGGCGAGGTGGTCGGCGGGCTCGGCCGGTCGAAGGGCGGGGTCAACTTCGACGCCTTGGACAACCAGCCCGTCAGACTGGTCGTGCTCTTTCTGGTGCCCCAAGGCCAGTTTCAAAAGCACCTCCACACCCTCGCCAACATCGCCAAGAAACTGCACCGCTCAGACCTCCGCCAAGCCTTGGAAAACGCGACCTCCGCCGAGGCGATGCTCGAGATCATCCGCGAACCGGAGAAGAAGTAGCTCCCGCCGGCCCGAATTAAAGCCGCCGGATCGCTGCCGCGCCGCCGGCTCCACCCCCCTCCAAAGGGTGGAAGGAACCCCTTTGCCATGCTGCCTCACGTCATCATCACCGAACGCCTCCGTGCGGCCGTTGTCCTCTGCTGCCCCGGCGCGGACACGGCGGCCGTGCTGGTGCGCCCCTGCCCTGACCCGAAGTTCGGCCACTACCAGACCAACTCGCTCATGGGCCTCGCCAAGGCCCGCAAGGCCAACCCCCGCCAACTCGCTGGCGAGGTCGTCGCTCAACTGCGGCTCGACGACCTCTGCGACCGCGTCGAGATCGCGGGAGCCGGCTTCCTGAACTTCCACCTGCGCACCGACGCGATGTGCGCCACCCTGGCCAGCGCGGCGCAAGGCGGGCACCTGTTCTTCGAGCCGGCGGCTGCTCCGCGGGTGGTGGTCATCGATTTCAGTTCTCCCAACGCCGCCAAACCGATGCACGTGGGCCACATCCGATCCACCATCCTGGGGGATTGTCTGGCCCGGCTGCTGCGCCTCCTCGGCCACCAGGTGATCACCGACAACCACATCGGGGACTGGGGCACGCAGTTCGGTATGCTGCTCACGGGTTGGAAGACCATCCTCGATGAAACGGCGCTGGCCGCCGACCCCCTGCTCGAGATGGAGCGCATCTACAAGGCCGTCAGCGCCAAATGCGACCCCGAAAAGCCGGGGTTTGACGCCTTGGTCCTCGGCCGCGCCCGCGAGGAACTGGTGCGTCTGCAAGCCGGTGACGCGGAGAACCTCCGGATCTGGGGCGAGATGATCCGGCTCTCCCAGGCCCAGTTCGATTGCGTGTACGGGCGCTTGGGCGTCAAGTTCGACCACACCTACGGGGAGAGCTTTTACAACCCCAGACTGGCCGCCGTGGTGGAGGACCTGGCCTCGCGTGGCATCGCCCAGGAGAGCCGGGGAGCGATGGCCGTGTTGTCCGACGGTTCACTCCCGCCCAAGGACGACCCCTGGCTGGTGCAAAAAGAAGGGGAGTGGACGCCCAATCCGTTCATCGTCCGCAAATCCGACGGCGGGTTCAATTACGCCAGTACCGACCTCGCCACCCTGGCGTTTCGGATCGAAACCTGGCGGGCGGAGGAAATCGCCTACGTGACGGACGGCCGCCAGCAACTCCACTTCCGGCAGCTCTTCGCCACCTTCCGCCGATGGCGCCCCGAGGCGGCCACCAAGCTCGCCCATGTTTGGTTCGGCTCGATCCTCGGCGAGGACGGCAAGCCCTTCAAAACCCGCTCCGGGGAGACCGTCCGGCTGGCCGACCTGCTGGATGAGGCGGAGGAGCGCGCCTTCAAGGTGGTCTCCGCGAAGCGCCCCGACCTGCCGGAGGCAGATCGCCGCGAGATCGGACGGATCGTGGGCGTGGGCGCCGTGAAATACGCCGACCTGCTCCCCAACCGGCAAAGCGACTACGTTTTCAGTTGGGATAAAATGCTCGCCTTCACGGGCAACACGGCCCCCTACCTGCAGTATGCCTGCACCCGCATCCGCGGCATCTTCCGGAAGAACGCCTCGGAGGAAGGCGCCTCCCGCGCCCCCGATGCCCGGATTATTCTGGAGCATCCCCAGGAACTGGCGTTGGCACGGCACCTGATGAACTTCGGCTTTGCGCTCGACGCGGCGGCGGAGGAATACCGCCCGAACCTCCTGTGCAACTACCTCTACGAGCTGGCCGGGCACTTCACCTCGTTCTTCGAGAATTGTCCCGTGCTGAAATCCGAGCCGGGGCTGCGAAACAGCCGGCTGGCGTTGTGCGACCTCACCAGCCGTGTGCTCCGCCAGGGGCTGGAACTCCTCGGAATCCAAATCCCCGATCAGATGTGACAGCCGGCGCGCGGGGGTTTGCGGCTTGATAAGCCCGTCTGGACGCACATAGTATGCCGCCAATGGTGCCGCACTCTGAGACCGCCAACGACCTCCTCTGGAAGGAATACAGCCTTGTTTTTCGCGACTTCGACGACCTGACCCTCGCACGCTGGCTGGCCCAGACACTTGGCCAGTTGGAGGGCCGCGCCTGGCGCTTATCCCATCCCCTGGTCGGCGCGTACCGCCTGGGGGCGCATATCGGGCACCAGCGGCAAATCTGGCTCCAGCGCCTGGTGACACCCCCGGCTCCTTATGGCGAGTCACCCTGCTGCCGGGCACCCTTCCTCCCGCTCCTCAGCCGTGACGTGCGCGAGGCGGGACTCGTCTGCCAGCATTGCCAGGGCACGTTGGTTCCCTTCGAGGAGATCCCCGCCGCGGTTGCAGGTTCGCTCGGCGGCTGGGCGGCCGAGTACGCCCAACTGCACGAGGTCGCGCATTGGGATGATGACAAACGGGGCGGTGTCGCGGACTTCGACGCCTTCCTCGAGGATGCCGCGAAGAAAGCGGAGACCTCCCTGCGGTTCGCCGGCGAGGTCCTCGCCACCCGCCTGCTCGACTTTTATCCGGCGGTCGTCTGGGAAGACCATGACGAGTGCCTGGAGGTGCGTCCGGAGGATGTGTTGTTCTGATCGCCCGGCGGATCCAACTCAGGCGCGCAGCCAGTAGATAAGCCCCACCTGCAACAAGCTGATGCCGGCAACCCCGAGCCAGGTCAGCCACTCACGCCAAGCCAGCCCCGCTTGCGGCACCTCCGCCAGCCAGAACTGAAGCCGGGCGGCTCCCGCCGTAATCACGTCGCCGTTCCGAAGGAAGACCTCAGAGACCGCCGTTTCCTCCACCCAAGTGGGCGCCTGGGGATTTGCGCGAAGCAGGTAGCCCTTGCCTGCCCGGAAGAGCACTTCGAAGTGATTCTCCCATACCCCCTCGGCCGACAGCGGCAGATCCGAGCGGGCAGCCCGCCCGACCCGAAGGGGAAACCGGCGGGCCCGGCACTCCGAACCAGCGGCGCTTCCATTGAGGAGCCGCAACAGGATCACTGCTCCCAAGGCCAGAGGCGCCGGATTACCTTGATCGTGTCCCCCGGCCGCACCTGGGGATCCATGCTGGGGTTCTTGAGAACTTCAAGGCAATCCACAATCTCGACCGAGCCGTCCAGATGGCAGAGGTTGACCTTCCGCCGCCGCGCGAAGTCCGTGAAATCGCCCGCGGATTGGATCGCGCGGGTCACCGTCGTGAGACCCAGAAACTCAAACCGGTTGGGCGACCGCACCTCACCGCCCACCGAATAAAACTGGTTCTTGAAGGCAATGGTCACCGTCAGGTGCTTGTAATAATCAGGGACGTAGAAGCTGTGGATCTCCCGCTCCAGATCGCCCCGCCGCTTCCCCACGGCCCGGAACTCCTTGTCCATGAGCAGACGGATCGTCCCGTCGCCCCGGACGGTGTCCTGGAACGGGAGCGGCAGCGGGGAGACATCCGAAAAGGTGATGCTGAGCGCGTCACCCACCTTGATGATCTCCCAAACACCTTGATCAAAGGCGTTGGTGCCGCCCGCCTTCGCCGCGGCGGCGCCCGGGGGCGCGGCTGCGGCGCCGCCGGCGGGTTTCGCCGGCTGGGGATTTGCGCAACCGATCATCCAAAGGCCCGCCACCACAGCCAGAACGGCTGTCGCGACGAAACCTGTCTGCTTTCTGGATTTCATGTTCAAGATTGAAACCGCCCGAACCTAGTATTTGGGTTTGATGTCGAGCTTCGGCTTGCCGCCGGCGCCCTTGTCCTTGCCCTTCCCTCCGACGGCCGGATCGGCCTCCTCGCTGCTGCGGTAGTAGTAGTCGTGGTAGTAACCGCTGTAGTAATAGTAGCTCTCGTCCTGCGACATGTTGATGTTGTTCAGCACAATGCCCACCAGGTTGCCGCCGACCTTCTCAATCAACTGCTTGGCACGGATGTTCATCGGCTGCGGGTAACGGCGGTACTGGATGACCTGGAGGGTCATGTCCACTTCGCTGGCCAGGATGGAGGCGTCGCTCACCCCCATGATGGGGGGGGAGTCAAAAAACACGAAGTCGTAGCGCTGCTTCAACTCGTTGATGAGGTCCTTCATCTGGGCGGAGCTCAGAATGCCCAGCGAGCTGCTGGGAAGCTTGCCGCTCGCCATGAAGTCCAAGCCCGGAACGTTGGAGGTCTGGATGACCTCTTCGATGGTGTTCTGTTTGAGCAGGTAGTTGGTCAGGCCGATGGCGTTGGTCACGCCGACCATTTTATGCAGGGTGGGGCGGCGCAAGTCGGAATCCACCACGACGACCCGCTGGCCACTTTGGGCGAACACCGAGGCGAGGTTGAACACCGTGGTCGACTTGCCTTCGCCGGCGCCCGCGCTCACCACGGCCAGGCTGTTCAGCTTGTCGTCCTTCCTCGAAAACAGCAGGTTGGTGCGCAGGACACGGTAGGCTTCGGCGTGCGGGCTCTCCGCCCCCTCGTCGAGCATGAGCCCCACGTTCTGCGGGATCACCCCCAGCACGGGGGACTGCAACGCGCGTTCCACGTCGTCGATTGTCTTCACGCTGGTATCGAGGTATTCGATGAAGAACGCGAGGCCGACGCCCACAACCAAGCCGATGATGATTCCCAGCGCGATGTTCAGCGGCTTGTTCGGACGCACCGGGCGCATCCCCGGAACGGCATCATCCAGAATCTCGACCATCCCCGTCCGGGGCAGGTCCTTGTCGATGTTCTCGTTGTGGATCTTCGTCTCCAGCATGACCAGCGACCGGCGCAACTCTTCGAGACGGCGCTTGGCCTCGAAGTAGGGCGCGGCCTCCTTCGCCATGTCGATGTCCTCCTGCTTCGCCTTCTCCACCTCGGTCATGAGGTTGGTGAGCCCCTGCCCCAAGGAATCCACCTTGGCCCCCAAACCCTTCATGATCCCGTTCACCCGCAGATCGATCTTGCTGTTGAGGTCGCTGACCTGATCCTTGTCTTTGTTGTACTCGGGGCTCTTCGGCCCGAAATCCGCTTGTGCCCCGATCAACTTCTGGTCCGCGATGGTCAACTGTTCCAGGAGGGAGCCGAGCAGGTTGTCCTGCGCCGCAGTGGGCAGGACCTGGCGCAATTCCGCCTGCTTCAACGCCCCCAACGACCTCAACAGCGTCGACTGGCGCACGTACTCCGCGTCACTCTCGATCCGCAGGGCGTTCAAGTGGCGGAGGGTCTCGGCCGTCATCAGGACAGTGGGGGTGTTGCCTTCCGCCATCGAGTCGGGAATCCTGAGGGTCTTCCGCAACTCATCCACCTTGCCCTGGGCCTCTGTGATTTTCAGATCCTGGCGGTCTTTCTCCGCGATCAGGGCCTGGATGCCACCGGTGCTCAGACGCTGGACCACCTCAAGGCGGTACTTCTGGTACTGTTTGGCGATTTCCTCGGCGATGCGGGCGGCCTCGTCCGGCTTTTCGCTGAGGACCGAGATCTCGATCAACGACGTGTTGCGGACGGGGCGCAACGAAAGCCGCCCCCGCAACAGGTTCATGGTCTCCGTCGTTTTCAGGGTCTCGCCGTTGGCGTATTTCGCGCCCCAAGTCTTGTTGAGGTTCAGCTCCTTGATGACGAGGCCCAGAATCTGCGCCGACTGGATGACTTCAAACTCGGTCTGGATGAAAAACGGATCATAGCCGGTCATCTGCATCTGCCCCACCACCGACGCAATGTCGGATTGGTCCCGTTCCACCTTGATCCGGGCGGTGCTCGAGTACGATTCCGGCAGGATCCAAGTCACCAGTGTGGCGGTCATCACCACGAGGAGGAAGACCGACAAAATAACCGTCTTGCGGATCCGGATGATCCGCCAGTAATCAAGGAAGTGCAGCTTGGTTTCCTGCGGTGTGGTGACTTTGGTTGAATCCATAAAAAAAATGGGGGGGAACTGCAAGCAGTCCAACCCCCCGTCAGGTCACATAACGGACTGGATCAGTAAGTGGCGGTAATGCCGAGATAAACGCGGTTGCGATCGAACGAGCGGTTCATGGGCGCCTCGGAATCCAAGCGGTCGTAGTTGTAGCCGATATGGCCCGAGAGATTGCTGGTGAAGGAGTAATCCAAGTGCAACCCGATGGTGTAGAACTGCTCCGCCTTGCCATTGTAAATGCCGCCGTTGTAGTCCGAGTTCTGGAACTGGGACATCACGCTGCCATACAGCCCGGAGGCCAGCCGATGCCGCAGGTTCGCGTAGAGCACCGAACTTTGGGAGTCAACCGTCACACCTGAGGGCCCGCCGGTGCCCACCAGATCGGTCGCGGCGCGATCATAGGTAAACCCCGCTTCCAGGTAGCTCTCCGGACCATAGGTGTACCGCAGGTGAAGCTGCACATAAGGGCTGACATCACCCGACTGCTGGGGGTCGTTGTAGTAATCGGTGTAATGCGCGCCCAGCCGCAACCCGCCTGAAATGGCCTTGCCGAACTGCTGGTCCGCCCCAACGTAGCCGTACTCGGACCGGTTGTTGCGCGCTTCGCTCGTGTCACCGCCGGCGTCGATTTGCTGGTCCCCAATGTACGAGGTCTCCGAGTGCTGGTAGCCCAACACTCCCACCGTCTCAGGCAGCAACTGCCACCGCGAATCCAACTTCACCGCTTGCTCGATTCGGTTCAGGATGCCACCAGTGCTCGGGAAAGCAAAACCGCCGGGGGGCAGGTAAGTGTCCGAGTACTCATAAAGGGTGGCGCCGTAACTCGCCTCAAAACCCAGGACCGGGGTCAGCTTGCCGTCCAGCACCACGGTGCCGGAGTTCCTCAGGTTGTCCCCCGAGACGCGGGAGTAGGTCGAGAAGGCGTTCTCCGCACGCAGCAGGTCCGGCTCCTGGCCGATCACGAACGAGTCCTTCACCGTCGCCTGGTAGTTCTCGTTGAAGCTGTGGGTCAGCGCGAGGTTGAAAACGTGGATTTGGTCATAATTCTCGGAGTTCGCAACCGGCCTTTCCCCGTAATACTTGAAGGTGTAGGCGTAACCCCCGGTGAGCTTGGTCTGCTCGTCCCATGGCCAATTCAAGGCGAAGGCCGGGGTAACCTCAAACCCGGTACTTCCGCGCGAATGCCCCGAGGGGAGCTTGGCGGAGTCCGGGAAGCTGTTGATGTTGTCGTCGTAAAACCCGTCGAGCGTCAGCGAGGCGGTCAACGGACGGCCACTGTCCCCCGCGAGGGCGGCGACAGCCTGGAGCCCGGCACCACCAAGGGCGAGCAATCTGATTGAGGATGCGATCTTTTTCATATGCGATTCTGATCTTCTGTCACCAACGCGAGAGCGCTAAACCCGTTGCGCTGCATGGCCGCCCATTTTCTTACCGGAAACCGAGCGGGCTGTCAAAATTATTTTTCAGACTTGCCGCCCTCCAGTCCCGCCGCGGGCGTGCCGGCAAACCACCGTTTTCGTATCAAGACAACATCGGGCTTCCTTCAATTGACCGCAAGTCCGCTCCCCCGTTCAAACGCAGTTTTTTTTAGCGGGGAATCACCAGGACCTGGCCCGGGTGCAGGCGTCGCGCATCCAGCCCGGGGTTGGCCGACACCAACACCTCGACCCGGACGCCGTATTGGTGCGCGATCAGTCCCAGGGTTTCATGGGCCTTCACGGCATGGGTCCTTTGGGCCGGCGGCGGGGACGCGGCACCAACTCCCCCGAGACGCGTGGGTGGCACCGGGACCGGCCGCTTGGCCCCGGTGCCACCCCCCACCCCCCGCCCCGGCCCCAGGTTGGTGGAGGCCGGGGGGGCGCCGGTCTGGCCGGCCGCGCTGGCCAAAGCCCCCAATTTACGGATTTCCTCCGCCAGCCTCCGGTTCTCCTCGAGCAACCGCTCCAAATCCCTCTGCACCCGATCGGTGACCGGACCGAGGGAGACGCTCCGGGCCAGATCCTGTTTGCAGGCCAGTACCCGGGTCTTGGCCATCTCCGCCCGCCCGGACCCCGGGCTGAGCTGCACCACCTGGTCGTAATGGTAAAGCGCGGCGATCGGATTCCCTGGGAGAGTTTCAAACAGCGTCGCCAGTTCCCAGTGGGCGGCGACTGATTTCCGGTTGTTTGCCAAGGCCCGCTCGAAGGCATCGATCGCCGCCCGGGTGTTCCGTTCCTGCACGTAGCGGCGGCCTTCGATAAAGCAGGGGTCCTTTTCCTCTCCCCCCACCCGCCCTTGGCGCTCGCCCGGACAGCCACATAGGGCCGCCACCATGAGCAGCACGGCCACTGGGCGGAGCAGGCTGACGCTCAAATTCATTCGCGCCAGACTACGGGAGCCGCATGCCGTTTTCAACCTCGCGATTGGCGCCCGGACACATCCCGGGGCGATCAGGAGGCTGCCGGAGGCCCCCCGCCCGCGGCCCGAAACGGGTTCGCCGAGGCCGTGGCCGTCGGGGAATGCCGCGGGGTGGACAGCAATCCAGCGGCCAGAAACCCCCAGCCGATGAGGAAGTGGACCGCCACCGCCAGGCTGAGGCGGACGAGATCGAGAAACCCAAGTCCGTACAGCACGATGGCAAGGTCCATGAACACCGCTCCGGGCATGAGGGAAGCCCCGGCCAGCCGCCAACTGGCGGAAAACGGGAGGTCCCGGTGGCCAAACAGGCCCGCGAGGTAAACCGGGAGGGTGTAAAGAGAAGCGATCGCCCCCCAGATCAGGGGCAGTCCGAAAACGACCGCCAGAGCCGTTCCGCCCACCAGCAGCGGATGCCAGGCACCCCACAGCGGCTCCAGGGATTCGCGCCCAAACTCGACCACATCCGGGCGGCGGTAGGGAACCGACCGTTCGCCCAGCAGCGAAATCACCAGGCACTCCGACCGCCCAAACTCGACTTGGACTTGCGCGGGCGTGCGGTGCTTGCCCCCGTGCCCCAGATCCACCGCAAACGAGAGGAAAGCCCCCTCGGCGAGCGTGGCGGGGTTGTCGCCCTTCCACTGGAGCACGCCCTCGCGGATTTCCGCGCGGGGCGGGAGTTGCCGGATGGCCTCCACCACCACCGGCGCCCACGCCGTCTCCACGAACCAGACGACGCACGCGGCGGTGGCGAGCGCCACCACCAATTGGACCCCGGCCAGCCGGCCCGCGCTCGCCCGGGCGAAGGCCGCCAGCCCGCCGCGCGCAACCCGCCCCCGGGGCGCCGGCTCCCCTGCCCGCTCCGGGTTCATGCGCCCCGCGCCCCCGCGGGATGCTGGTCGTCCAGGCGCAGGATCGCCTGCCGCAGGCTCGCCTCAATTTCCCCCTGCCGGTCCGCCCCCGCCACCTGGCCCCCGCCCCGCTCCCGGACATAAAAACTGTCGCTCGCCCCGCCGCGCTCGGTCGCGATCCGCGCCGCGGAGATGTCCAGGGAAAGGGCCGCCAGCGCCTCGCAGATGGCATAGAGCAGCCCGAGGCGATCCTCGGTCTCCACCTCGATCAACGTGCGCGATTCGGAGGCCGTGTTGTCAAACCGGATCCGGGTCCCGATCAACTCGCCTGAGTAGGCCTGATAAGGCGGGCGGGTGATCTTCTGGCGGGCGATCAGGCGGTGGAAATCGACCTCTCCGCCGGTCAGCACGGTCTCCAGGATCCCCTCGAACTCAGCCTGGGGCGCCGGGCCGGGAAGCAGTCCGTCCCGGGCTTGGATCACGCAAAAGGTGTCCAGGGCGATATTGTCGCTGCGCGTGAACACCTGCGCGCTGAGGATGCTGAGTCCGGCCGCGCTGAAACTCCCCGCCAGCCGGCTGAACAGACCCACCCGGTCCCAAGTGCAGATCTTCACCCGGCTGAACCCCCGGTCCGGCTCATGCTGCCAGCCCGTCACCGGTGCCCGCCCGTCCCCCTTCCCCGCCACCTGGTTCCACATGAATTGGTGGGCCAGGGCCAGATCCTGCGCCACCTCCCTGGCCGGGTGGATAAGGTGGTAGCGCGACGGCAGGGCGGCCAGGTGCGCGTCCAGCTCCTCGTCGGTCACGTCGGCCGGCTTGATCCGCCGCACCTCGCGGCGCAGGTGCTCCCGCTGCATCTCGTCACTCCGGACCAAGCCCGCGCCACCGTTGAACAATGCCACCGTGCGGTGGTGCAGCGACCAGAGCAGCGAATCCTTGAACCCGTTCCAGAGCTTGTCGCTGGTCGCCATGGAATCGGCGAAGGTGTGCAGGGTCAGCATGCAGAGGATCTCGGGGGTTTGCACTTTCTCCGCCACCTGGCGGATGATCACCGGGTCATCCAGATCCCGCCGTTGGGAAACAGCCACCAGGAGGAGGTGGTTTTCCACCAGCACCGCCAGCGCCTGCGCCGCCGCCGCGTCCAACCCGAGCCGGCTGGAGACCCGCCGCGAGATCTCCGCCCCCGCGACCGAATGATCGTGGCCCAGCCCCTTGCCGAGATCGTGGAGCAGCAGGGCCAGGTAGAGCAGCCAGGGACGCTCGATCTTGTTCAACAGCTCGGCGTAGGCCGCGTGCGGCGGCTCCTTCGCCTCCCAGACCCGGTCGAGTTGCTGCAAGCAGACCAGGGTGTGCTCGTCCACCGTGTATTGGTGAAAAAACTCATGCTGCACCAGGCAGGTCATCCGGCCGAACTCGGGCAGATAACGGCCCAGGAAATCGACCTCGTGCATGGCGCGGAGGGTGGTGGCCACGTTGCCCCGCTGGCCGAGCACCGTGAGGAAAGTCTCCCGGACCCGGGCGTCGCGCCGGAACGCCCCGTCCACAAGGTCAAGCTGGTTGCGAATCATCTGCGCCAGGTCGGCATGCAGACGAAACCCGCGCTGCTGGCCGTACAGGAACACCCGCATGAGCCGGCGGTTGTCCTCCTGAAAAACCCGCCTCGACGCCGCCTGAATCTCCCCGCCCACAAAACGGAAACCGTCCACGACCTCGGAAACGACCTTCCGGCGCGCCGGCACAAACGCCCGCAGACCCGGCGGCACGGTTTCCGCCGGCAGCAGCGCCAACCGCTGCTCCACCGTGCGGGTGATGAGGAAGACGTTGCGCAGGTGCCGGTAGAGATCCCGCATGAACGCCTCGATGCGCTTGCTGGGGGAACGCTCCCGGTACCCAAGCTGCTGGGCCACCGCCGGCTGGATGTTCTTCCCCAGCACATCGAGCGCCTTTCCGGTCTCGTAGTGCATCGCGGTGCGCGCCCGCAGCAGGAAATCGTGGGCCTTCTCCAGGAGCTTCCGCTCGGCCCGCGTGATCCACTCCCCTTTCTGCAGTTCGGCAAGTGTCCCGGCCCCCTCCTTGAAGTGGGCCATCCAGAGCAGGTTCTGGTAATCCCGCAGACCGCCGCACCCGTTCTTCAGGTTCGGCTCCTGCATCGAGGCCGAGTTGCCAAACTTCGCCCGGCGCACCGCCTGGTCCTCCAGCCGCAGCTGGCAGTATTCCCGCGCCCGCCCGGCCACGCACCGCCGCTGCACCGCCGCCGCGAAGGTGTCGTACAACTTCCGATCCCCCACCAGCCACCGCGATTCAATCATCGCCGTCTTGGACTGCATGTCGGCATTGGCCGCCGCCACGCATTCGGACACGGTCCGCACCGAATGCCCCACCTTCAACCCCAAGTCCCACAGGGGATAAAGCACCCCGTCGATGACGTGCCCGAACCCGGGTCGCGGCCGTCCGCCCGAAACCTGGCGGTGATGCAGGAACAACAAATCAATGTCACTACAAGGGTTGAGTTCCCCCCGTCCGTATCCCCCCACCGCCACCAGGGCGGCGGCCGGCTGCTCGCCCCCTCCGGCTCCGAGGGCGGCCGCCCACAGGGCCCGGATGAGCGCATCGATGGCCGCCGCCCTCGCCTGGCAAAGCGGCAGCCCCTCACCGCCGGCCCGGTGCAGCATCCGCAACCGGTGCGCCTCGACCTTGAGGTACGTCTTGAAACGCCCAATCTCGTCCACGGCGGTGCGGCCGGGCGGAAGGGCCAGGCGCCCGGCGGCGTGGTCCTCGATTTTCTTGATGGTTTCCCGCATCGCGCGGCTACTCTGGTTGAGAAGGGCGGGAAAGGCAAGCCGACGACCGCGCGCCGGCCGCCCCCGGCCATGCCCCCTGACAGACGATGCCAGCGGCCCCCGGTGGCTTGCCAACGCGGCGCGGGCAGGGAAGACTACTGTGTGACCGACCCATCCTCCCCACCCCGCGGCCGCGGCGCGGCACTCAACCCGCCGACCCGCTTCGAGGAGGTCCATCTCGAACGGGATCCCGACTGGGATCCCTCCGCTGAACCCGCGCCCCGCACCCGCTTTTACCGCGACCAGTCGGCCACCATCATCAGCTTCAACCAAAGCCCCGACATCCCCTTCGGCGCCTCCGTCAACCCCTACCGCGGCTGCGAGCATGGCTGCTCCTATTGCTACGCCCGCCCCACCCATGAGTACCTCGGCTTCTCCTCGGGCTTGGATTTCGAGTCCAGAATTATGCTGAAACCGGACGCCCCCGCCCTGTTGCGCCGCGAGTTGGCCTCCCCGAAATGGCAGCCGCAGGAAATCGCCATGAGCGGGGTCACCGATTGCTACCAGCCCGTCGAACGCCGCCTCCAGATCACGCGGGGCTGTCTGGCGGTCCTCGCGGAGTTCCTCAACCCGGTTGCCATCATCACCAAGAACGCCCTCGTGACCCGCGACCTGGATTTCCTGCGGGTGCTCGCGGGACACGGGGCGGCCGCGGTGCTCCTTTCGATCAACTCGCTCGAGGCGGAGCTCGCCCGCCAGCTCGAACCCCGCGCCTCCTCGCCCCGCCAGCGGTTGGACGCCATCTCCGCCCTGGCCGCCGCCGGCATCCCCGTCGGGGTCTTGGTGGCCCCGGTGATCCCCGCGCTCAACGACCACGAAATCCCGGCCGTCCTCACCGCCGCCCGCGCCGCGGGCGCAGGCTGGGCCGGCATGGAACTCCTCCGGCTCCCGTTGTCCGTCGCGCCCCTGTTCGAGGATTGGCTGGCGCGGACTGTCCCCGGGAAGCGGGAGAAGATCCTGGGCCGGATCCGCGCGGTGAGGGGCGGCAAGCTCAACGACCCCAGGTTCGGCTCCCGGATGCGTGGCGAAGGCATCTTCGCGGACCATACCGCGTCGCTCTTCGGGGTGTCCCGCAGGCAGGCCGGGCTGGGGGAGGCCGGGCCGGAGCTCTCGGTCGCTTCATTCCGCCGGCCCGGCGGGAGCCAACTCGGGCTGAATCTGTGAGCCCGGCGGGCAGCCGCGCGGGACGCGCAATCTGCTCGCACCGCCCCAGGCCCGCCTAAAGGCGCGCTTAAACCGGCTTAATTGCTTGCAGCCGCCCGAGGCGCGGATAAGATGCGAAAAACGGTTCACGCGATGAACGACCAGCACACAACGGCACCCAGGCGGGCATCGAAAGGGGTACCCCGCGCGTGGGCCCTGCTCCGGGCCATCCTGCTCCTGGCCGGAGCGAGGCAGGGCGCGTTCCCGGCGACAGAGGCCCGCGCCGCGGAACCCGCCGGGCCTACTTTGCCCGCGGCCACCTCCCGGCCCGTTGATTTCAGCACCGACATCCGGCCGATCCTCGAGAGATCGTGTCTCGGCTGTCACGGCCCCGAACGGGCCAAAAGCGACCTCCGGCTGGATTCCCCGGACCGGGCGCTCAAGGGCGGGGAAAACGGACCGGACATCGTGCCGGGGCAGAGCGCCAAAAGCCCGATCATCCAACTCACGGCCCGGGTGGTTCCGGATTCAGCAATGCCCCCGGAGGGGCGCGGGGAACCGCTCACCCCGGCCCAGGTCGGACTCCTGCGCGCTTGGATCGATCAGGGAGCCAAGTGGCCTGACGGCCTCACGTTGTCCCCCCCGGCGTCGCCAACCGGCCCGGTGGACAAAACCACCCCCCTCCCCGCGGCCGCGGCGAAATCGCATTGGGCCTTCAAGGCCCCCGTGTTACCCCCGGTGCCGCCGACCAGAAACCGCGCCTGGCCCCGGAATCCGATCGACCATTTCGTCCTGGCCCGGCTGGAAAAAGAGGGACTCAAGCCCTCGCCCGAGGCCGACCGCTCCACCCTCCTCCGCCGTCTGACCCTCGACCTGACCGGCCTGCCCCCTACCCTGGCCGAAATCCGCGAGTTCGTCGCGGACCGCCGCCCGGACGCTTACGAGCGCGTCGTGGACCGCCTGCTCGCCTCGCCCCATTACGGTGAACGGTGGGCGCGCCACTGGCTCGACCTCGCCCGCTACGCCGACACCAACGGCTACGAAAAAGACCGTCCGCGGTCCATCTGGCCCTACCGCGACTGGGTGATCTCCGCGCTCAACCGCAACCTGCCCTTTGACCAGTTCATCACCGAGCAGTTGGCGGGCGATCTTCTCCCCCACGCGACCACCGAACAAAAGGTGGCCACCGGATTCCTACGCAACTCCATCCTCAACCAGGAGGGCGGCATCGAGCCCGAGCAGTTCCGGGTCGAGGCACTGGTGGATCGCATGGACACCCTCGGAAAGTCGATCTTCGGCCTGACTCTCAACTGCTGCCAGTGCCACGACCACAAGTACGACCCGTTCGCCCAGAAGGAGTACTACCAGCTCTTCGCCTTGCTCAACCAGGATGACGAGGCCTTCCTGGAAGTGGCGACGCCCGCGCAACAACAGCAGCGCAACACCCTCATCGCCAAGGTCTGCGCCCTCGAGGAAAAGGCCATGGCCGAAACGAAGGATCTGGCCGCGCGGATGGCCGCTTGGGAGGCGGCCCAAGCCCGCCCCGTGACGGAATGGCAGGTCCTTGACCCGGTCGAATGGCAGAACTTCGCCACGAAGTTCGAGAAGTTGGAGGATGGGTCGCTGCTCGGTGGAGGCGATTTGCAGTTGGGAGGACTCATGGAAGTTTGGGCGGAGACCCAACTCACCAACATCACCGGTTTTCGCCTTGAGGCCCTGGCCAACGCGAACCTGGCCCACGGCGGTCCCGGCCTGCTCGGCCGCGGCGATTTCCTGGTCAAGGAGTTCGTCGTCGAGGCCAGCCCGCTCCACCAGCCCGCCGTCACGAATCATATCCACTTCCGCCGCGCCTCGGCGGACCAGGAGGCACCCGGCTTCGAGGCGGCCAAGGCGATCGATGGCAAGACCGACCGCGGCGGCTGGACCGCCGCCACCTCCCCCGACCGGCGCAACCTGACGCACCACGCCGTGTTTGAGCCCGATGGCCCGGTCGGCTTCCCGGGCGGCACCCGGCTCCATTTCTCGATCCATCAAAGCTGGGACGGCGATTCAAAACTCTCCTGTCACATGTTGGGCTGCCTGCGGGTTGGCCTGACGACCAACGCCGGTCCGCCCGCCGCCGATCCCCTGACGCCGCAGGAAAGGGAATTGCTGGCCATCCCCCGCGGCAGCCGGTCCGCAGCGGAGCAACGCCAGCTCTTCAGCGCGTTCCGCCGCAACGAACCTGCGTTGGCCGGTTTGAATGCGGAGATCGCCGCCGTCTGGGCGCAGTGGCCGGACTGTGACACCACCATGTCCTTGAGCGCCCGCCCATCCCCGCGCGTCACGCACTTGTTCAAACGCGGCGACCGCCTGCGCCCTGGCGAGGTCGTGACGGCAGGGGTTCCCGCCGCCCTCCCCCCCATGGCTCCCGGCACACCACGCAACCGGCTGGGGTTGGCTCGGTGGATCATGGATCCCCGGCAGCCGACCGTCGCCCGCGCCGCGGTCAACCGCTACTGGATGGCCCTCTTCGGCCAGGGATTGGTGGCCACCCCGGAGGATTTCGGCACGCGCGCCGACCCGCCCACCCATCCCGAACTGCTCGACTGGCTCGCCTGCGATTTCCGCGAGCATGGCTGGGACGTCAAACGCCTCCAGCGCCAAATCCTCACCTCCGCCACCTATCGACAGTCCTCCAAGGTCAGCGCCGAGCTGTATGCCCGCGACCAATACAACCTGCTGCTCGCCCGCGCACCCCGGCTCCGGGTCGAGGGCGAGGTCGTTCAGGACATCGCCCTCGCCGCGGGCGGCCTGCTCAACCCGAAGATCGGCGGACCCAGCGTTTACCCGCCGATCCCGGCGAGCGTCGGGGACACCGTCTATGGCGGCTTTAGCTGGCCCGAAGCCCAAGGGGCGGACCGATACCGTCGCGGCCTCTACACCTTCTGGAAACGCAGCCTCCCCTTCCCCTCCCTGGTGGCCTTCGACGCCCCGACGGGAGAAACCTCCTGCCCGCGCCGCGTCCGCTCCAACACCCCCTTGCAAGCACTCACCACGCTGAACGAACCCGTCTTCGTCGTCGCCGCCCAGGCGCTGGCGCTGCGGGTGCTCAAGGAAGGCGGCCCCGACAACCCCGCGCGCATGGACTTCCTGTTCCAAACCTGCACGGGCCGCCTCCCCCAATCCTCCGAGCGCCGCCGTCTGCTCGCCTTCTGGGACGAGCAATACCGCTATTTCGAGGACCGCACCACCACTGCGGTCACCGTCGCCTCAACCGATCCCAAAAAAGCCCCCCCCGAGGTGAACCTCCACAAGACCGCCGCTTGGACGATGGTCTGCCGGGCGGTTCTCAACCTCGACGAGACCATCACCAGGGAGTAGCCCATGCGCAACGAACTCCGCTCCGAATACGCCAAGTTTATCACCCGCCGCTGGTTCTTCCGGCAATGCGGCGTAGGCCTGGGATCCATCGCCCTGGCCTCCCTCCTCGGTGAGGAACCGGCCCGCGGTGGCGGCAAAATCGAGGGGCGAAACCCCCTCGCCCCCAAACTGCCCCCGCTCCGGGCCAAGGCCAAGCGTGTCATCTATCTCTTCATGGGCGGCGCCCCGAGCCAACTCGACCTGTTCGACCACAAGCCCGTACTCGAGAAATACAACGGCAAACCGGTGCCCCCCGAGGTCGTCAAAGGCCAGAAATACGCCTTCATCCGCCCCGACGCCGCCCTCTATGCCTCGGAGTTCAAATTCGCCCGCCACGGCCAATGCGGCGCGGAGCTCTCCGAGGCCCTGCCCCATCTGGCCGGTGTCGTTGACGACCTCGCCATCGTCAAGTCCATGACCACGGACGCCTTCAACCACGCGCCCGCGCAACTTCTCATGCAGACCGGCTCGAGCCTGTTCGGCCGCCCCGCCTTCGGAGCTTGGACCCTCTACGGACTCGGCACCGAGAGCCGCGATCTGCCCGGCTTCGTGGTGCTGAATTCGGCGGGCGGCCTCAGCGGTGGCGCGTCCCTCTTCGGCAGCGGGTTTCTCCCCACGGTTTACCAGGGGGTCCCCTTCCGCAAATCAGGAGATCCGGTGTTGTTCCTCTCCAACCCCGCCGGCATCGATGCCAAAATGCAGCGCCGCACGCTCGATTTGGTGAGGGAGTTGAATCAGAAACACCTCGACGACATGGGTGACCCGGAAATCGCCACCCGCATCAACTCCTTCGAGATGGCCTTCCGGATGCAATCCAGCGGCCCGGAGTTAATCGACGTCGCCAAGGAATCCCCGGAGACGTTGAAAATGTACGGCGCGGAACCGGGCAAGCCCTCCTTTGCGATGAACTGCCTGCTCGCGCGCCGCCTGATCGAGCGCGGGGTGCGCTTCGTCCAACTCTTCCACGAGGGATGGGACCACCACAGCGAAGTTCACAACGGGGTGATCGACCAGGCGGGCAAGACCGACCAGGCCAGTGCCGCGTTGATCAAGGACCTGAAGCAACGGGGTTTGCTGGAGGACACACTCGTGATCTGGGGCGGCGAATTCGGCCGCACCCCGATGGTGGAGAGCAACCCCGAGGCCGGCCGCAAGCTGGGCCGTGATCACCACCCGCAGGCGTTCACCATGTGGCTCGCAGGCGGCGGCATCAAACCCGGCATCACCCTGGGCGAGACGGACGAGTTGGGCTTCCACGTCACCCGCGACCGCGTTCATGTCCACGACCTCCACGCCACGGTGTTGCGGTTGCTCGGGTTTGACCATCTGAAGCTGACCCACCGCTTCCAGGGGCGCGACTTCCGCCTCACCGACGTGGCGGGCGAGCTGGTGCCGAAACTGATGGCGTGAGCAGTGGGGCGGGAGGCTCGCCCTTCGATCGACCCGCATCCGGGGCACCCGCGACGGCAGCTCGGCTGCCAGGACCCCACGGCGCGTGGGGATGGCTAAGGCCGCGCGTACAGATACTGCATGAACGGGCCCAAGGCGGGGTCGAAATCAACGGGGTTCTGGTAGAAGTAGGCGATCCGGCCCGAAGGGCTCCAACTATGGAGAAAATACATGGATTTAAAGGCGTACCACCGCGCCGAACCATCCATCATCACCTCGTTGCCGCCCGCCGGCACCTGGTTGGCGAGGTGTGAGGGCATGTTCGCGAAGTCGGGGCCATCCGCATCCCCCGGGTCGGCCCCGCCCCAGGTGCCGTCGACCTTCATGGTCGTATCCGAAGCCAGTACCCAATAAGGCTTGGACTGGTCGACGTTGACCGGGCTGCGGGACTGGAAGGTGCCCCCGGGGTTGATCCAGTTGGTGATTCCCCCGAAGTACTGAAACCCGATGACCCACTGGTTGTTTGGGACGTCGAAGAGCGGGAATTGCGGGCGGTTCGGGCAGGTCCAGATTCCCGGGGAGTTCGACGCGACGATCAGCCCCGCCCGGTTGGCATCCACCTGCTGGGGCGGGTCCAAGCAGATCTGGACCATGCCTTCGCGCGCGCTAAACAGGATGTTCTGATAGTCCGACGCGTACATCGTGCAGCCGAGGTACACGTTGCGGAGGTTGCTGAGGCACTGCGTTCGCTTTCCCCGCTCCTTTGCTTTCGCGAGCGCCGGCAACAGCATGGCGGCCAGGATCGCGATGATCGCGATCACGACGAGCAGCTCGATAAGGGTGAAAGCAGAGGACCCGCGCCAACCCCGACGATTCGCCCAACGCGGGGCGTTCACTCGGGCGGTGCCCGCGCCGTGCAGGCGCGCGCTGCAGGAGAGGCCTTGATGGCCGTCTCCCCGGCCCAACTTCGGGTTGGAGTCCAAGCCTTCCATTTCTCGGTAAGATTTCCCGGCTCAGAACCCCTGCGCCCGGAAGAACAACTGGGGCGTGACGCCCGGGGTGATCGGAATCTCCGTGATGCAGGTCGTCCCGATGTTCGTGATCGTGATGCTGTTCACTACCGGTTGCCAACTGGCCGGTGTTATGCCAGGACTGCTGGAGAACTCGACCGGCTGGCCGGCATACTGCCCGGAGGTGGTGATTCGCAAATTGGCGTCCGCCGCCACGGCCACGCCGGTGATGGTCACGGAAGGTCCGGGATTGGCCACCAGTTTGATGGCGTTGATGAACGCCCCGAAACTGGTGTTGTTGGCATCGGTCAAACCCTGAATGATCAAGGTGCCGGTGGGTGAGGAAGTCAGCGTGGCAGTGATGGTGTCCTGATAATCCAGCGTGGGCAGCACCGACCCGTTGAAAACGTAATTGGTTTCGACGACAATCGGGGTGCCGGACGAAAGCTCCGTCCAATCTGACACCCGGTTTCCGCCGCTGACGGGATCGAACGACCACAGGATCACCTTGTACGGCGTATTGGGAACGAGATTCGACAGCAGGATTTGAAGCCCGGTGCCGGGGGTGGTGCTGTCCGCGAAGATGAAGCTGTTGTACAAGAGCGCCTGGGTCAGTCCCGGGCCGTTTGCCACATAGGCAGCGGTGGTCGGGGGGTTGCGATCCCGGGCCGCCAGCGTGGTGCCCACGGCGGATATCGTGACTTGGATGGCATTGGCGAAAGTGTCGCCCGCCAGGCTGGTGGTGTACATCTCGAAGCCCGGCTGCGTGTCGGGGCTGCCTGCCAGATTGACGTCGAGGAGCAAGGCCTGCCCGTTGGTGGTCGGTATTTGCACGGTGGCCGTCACCACCGCCGACGTGATCACCCCGCCGCCGAGCAACACAGGGTCGCCGTTGGAAATCACGAGCGAATAGGCGCCGCTGTCACTGGTGGCCACGCTGCTGATGCTGAAGGTGTTGTTGGTGGCGGTGGGGTTCACGCCCGGATCAATGGGCAGCCCGTTCTTGAGCCATTGAAAACTGAGCGGCTGGGTGCCGCCAGCCAGCACCTCAATGCTGAACTGGTCGCCCACGAAGAGGAAGTTGGTGGGGTCCGGCGGGTTGATCGCCGTGCGAAACACACTCGGTGGCGTGAGCGTCAAGATCGCGGGCACGGGAATCGTGTTGGTCAGCAGGGCTTGGATTTCCGAGTAGCTCAGCCGTCGGTTCCAAACCCCGACCTCGTCAATGTTGCCGGTGAAGGAGTGGTCTGGTGTCGCGGACCGCACGATGCCCCCGATTGAGGTCGTGTCGAGGGTGAATGTGCCCGACCGCACATAAGAAAAGGAGACCGGGTCCAGCACCCCGTCGATATAGAGCAGGGCGGTGCCGTTGTTGTCCGTCCAGACGATATTATGCCAGTTTCCGTCGAACGCAGTGCCGCTCGAGCTGAGGTTGTTGACGAGCGCGGTGCCCTGATCGTTGCGGACCAGGATGGAGGCGTACGGGAGGAAGCCGGTGGTTTCCGTTCCGATGGTGAACAAGGGGGAGGAGTTTTGACTGGAGCTTTCGGAAAACACCCGCAGTTGCGCCTGGGGCTGGCCCTGCACCCAGAGGGAGACACTGTAATTGGTGAGGTCGTAGTTGGGGATTCCATCAAAGCACGCGGCGGCTTGGATGTCACCCGCGGCGAAGGACAGCGCGTTGCTGTAATCCCCGGGGACGAGATAGGGCAGGGTGCCGCCCGCGGGGAGCAAGATCAGATCGTCATGGTTGATCAGGTCCGGCGTGCTCGGCACGGCGTTGGTGGTGTCCAACGGCCAATACGAGAGCAGACCGGAGGGGATGTTCACCGGCGGATCGGCCAGAACGACCTCGGTGATGGTGCTGGTGATCGCGCCGAGGAGGTTGCTCGAAACCAGCACATAAGCCGTGGTGCCGGCCACCGTGAGGTTGCTCAAGGTGAGGCTGGTCGAATTCGCGTTGGGGATGGGCACGCTGTTGGAGTACCATTGGTAACTGATGGGCTGGGATCCGTTGATGACCGCCGAGAAGGTGGGGGGAAAGTCTCCCAGCGAATTGGTGCTGCTTGGGCTGATGGACTGCACCGACGGCTTGGAGGGGGCGATCGGCAGCGGAATGCTGTTGGTCATGAACGTCCGCACCTCGGCCTGCGAGAGCGGCCGGCTCCAAACCCCCACGTTGTCAATAAGCCCGGTGAAGACGTTGGCTGCCACGGCGCTCCTGACCAGGCCGCCAACCGTCGAATCCGTCATGGCGTACACGCCGGCGGGCGTGTACTGCAGGTGGCTGGTGGCGGGGTCCAACTGGCCGTCAATGTACAGGGCGGTCACCCCGTGGTTGTCCACCCAGGCAAAATGATGCCAAGTCCCGTCAAACACCACATTCGTGGAGACGATGTGGTTGATCTGGGTGGCGGTCGAACCGCGGATCAGGATGTCCAGCTTGCCGAGGTTGGTCCCGGAGCCGGTCGAGGCTGATTGGATCAACAAGAGCGGCGTGTTGTTGCCGGTGTTGTTGGCCTCGGTGTAGAGATAGTGCGTGGCGGTGGTCGGCAGCGGGGCGTTGACCCACATGGAGACGGTGTAGCCGCCGGGGGACAAAAACGCGGGCAAGCCCGTGGGCGTGCTGCCGGCGGTGGTAAAATAGGCCAGGGTGGAGGGGAAGGAAAACGAGTTGGTGAACAGGCCGGGGGGGCCGTACGGAATCGTGGACGGGACGAGGCTGATGCCGCCGACAATGCTCACCACGTTGCCTGACGCATAGTCCGGCGTCGTCGAGCCGTTGATGACGTCCAGCGGCCAAAAAGCCACACAGCCCTCAGCCAAGTCCGCCTTGGCACCGCCGGCGAGGCCAAGCGAAAGAGCGGCCGCCGCGCACGTTTGAAGGATCGATTTCATAGTCTCTAGTTAATGGTGGTTTCTGAAAACTGCCGACGGGTGCGTCAACATAATGCCCCCCCACGGGGGTCAACTCGCGTTGACGCAGGTTCAAGCTTCGGTTCACCCTCCGACACCAGAGTTCGGCTGTCCAGTTTTTTTTCGGGGTTGGGTGGGGTCGTTCGGTTGTCAGAACACACCAATTCGGGTCCTTCAGTTCGCAGACCCGGATTGGCTCATTTGGGGACAGGGAGGAAAAGGACGACGGGTTCGGGAGGCTGGGGGCGGGGGGCAGCCGGAACGGTGTATCGGCCGGGGGGAGGGTTGCAGTGGATGGTCTTGTGACCCGGAGTTCGCGATCGCGCGCGGCGGTTGCGTGCCAATCAACACGCGGCGACCGGGGGCGATCCTGCTGGAGACCTGTGCTCCGGCCTCGGAACGGGTGTTCCGGTCTCATTCCCCGACTGACCGCGAGGGAGCAGGCTGCGAGACCGGTGCAGGTTGATCGAAGCCCCCTCCCCCCAAGTCCCCAAGGATCCCCCACCCGCCTCAAATCCCCAGCTTCTTAAACCTGGCCTTCACTTGTTTGAAGTGGAAGTCGAGGGAGCAGAGCTTCTCCAGCTCCCCTTGAGCGAAATGGCGTGCCACCTCGGGATCCGCCTTCAACTGGGTGAGGAAATCAGCATCCGCCCGTCCGGCGTGTTTGGCCTGCCAGGTGAGCATGGCGTTCCGTTGCACCAGCTCATAAGCCTCCTCCCGGGTGAGCCCCTTGCGGATGAGCGCCAGCAGAACCGTCTGCGAATTCCACATGCCGAGCGACAGGCCGAGATTTCGGCGCATGTTCTCCGGATAGATGATCAACCCTTCGGTGAGCCTGGCGAGCGTGACCAGCATGTAGTCGAGCAGCGTGCAGGAATCCGGGAAGATCACCCGCTCCACCGAGCTGTGGCTGATGTCCCGCTCGTGCCAGAGCGCCACGTTTTCCATCGCGGCGACGGCGTTCCCGCGCAGCACCCGGGCGAGGCCGGACAATCGTTCCCCCGTGATCGGATTGCGTTTGTGCGGCATGGCACTCGATCCTTTCTGCCCGACGGCGAAAAACTCCTCCGCCTCCAGCACCTCGGTCCGCTGCAAGTGGCGGAACTCGGTCGCCCATCGCTCGATCCCCGCCCCCACCAGCGCCAGGGTCGTCATGAATTCCGCATGGATGTCCCGCTGGACCACCTGCGTGGCGATCGGAGCAGGCCGGAGTCCCAACGCCTTGCAGACCGCCGCCTCGATGGCAGGCGGGAGGTGGGCGCTGGTCCCCACCGCGCCGGAAAGCTTCCCCACGGCGACGCGCTTCCGGGCCGCTTCCAACCGCTCCAACGCCCGGCCGAACTCGTCGTGCATCAAGGCCATCTTCAGCCCGAACGTGGTCGGCTCCGCATGAATGCCGTGACTGCGCCCGATCATGGGCGTGAACTGGTACGCCCGCGCCTTCGCCGCGATGACCTCCCGCAGCGCCTTGACATCCTCAATCAGAATGTCCGCGGATTGCACCATCTGCACCGCAAAGGCGGTGTCGCCCACGTCGCTGCTCGTCAGGCCGAAGTGCAGCCACCGGCTGGCCGGGGCGCCGATGTTCTCGGCGACATTCGTGGTGAAGGCGATCACGTCGTGGTTCAGGGTGCGCTCCAACTCCTTGCACCGCTCCACCGTGAACGCCGCCCGGGAGCGCATCTGGGCAAAGTCCTTCTTCGGCACCAGGCCTGACTCGCAGAGCGCCTCGCTGGCCAGCAGCTCAATGCGCAACCAGATCTCCAGCTTCCTTTGTTCGCTCCAAATCTCCCGCATGGCGGGCCGCGAGTAACGTTGTATCATGTGGTGATCTTAGGATAACGGAAACTGACTGTCGAGCGAACGGGGTCCCGCCCCGCACCGGCGCGGTCGGGTCGGATGCCGGCGGCTTCCGGCCGGCACACGGAAAAAGCCGTTCCCGCGCCAATGGCGGGAACGGCCTTGCAAAACTCCTCCGGGGGCCAGGAGCCGGCGCGGAATCAGTTCGCGCCGCGGCCCGAAACGCCCTTGGTGCCCTTGGCGATGAGCCGGGCGGGTTCCTTGGGGCGGAGCGCCCGCACCGCCTTGCCGGCCTGCCACATCTCGGAGTCACCGATCTCAGCCAGCTCCTTGCGGAGTTGCTCTTGGTAATCGGCCGCGCCGCAGGCGCTGAGCACCCGTGTGCACTCCTTGCCGGTCTTCACGCGCTGATAGAGCTTCTTGAACACCGGCAACACCGCCTTCTTGAACTGCGGCCGCCAGTCGAGCGCGCCGCGCTGGGCGGTGGCCGAGCAGTTGGAGAACATCCAGTCCATGCCGTTCTCGTCCACCAGCCGGATGAGGCTCTGCGTCAGTTCCTCGACCGTCTCGTTGAAGGCCTCGCTCGGCGAGTGGCCGTTCGCGCGCAGCACCTCGTACTGCGCGTCCATGATGCCGGCCAGCGCCCCCATCAGCACCCCGCGTTCGCCGGTGAGATCGCTGAACACCTCGTGTTGGAAGGTGGTCGGGAAAAGATACCCCGAGCCGATGCCGATCCCCACCGCCAGGCAGCGCTCCTCGGCGTGGCCGGTGGCGTCCTGCCCCACCGCAAAGCTCGAGTTGATCCCCGCGCCGGTGAGAAAATTGCGGCGCACCGAGGTCCCCGAGCCCTTCGGGGCCACCATGATCACGTCCACGTTCGCCGGCGGAACCACGCCCGTCTGCTTCTGGTAGGCGATGGAGAAACCGTGCGAGAAATACACCGCGTCACCCGCCTTGAGGTTGGCCTTCACCACCGGCCAGATGGTGCGCTGCGCCGCATCCGAGACCAGCATCTGGATGATCGTGCCGCGGCGGACCGCCTCATCAATCTCAAACAGGGTCTTGCCCGGAACCCAGCCGTCCTTCACCGCCCGGTCCCAGTCGCGCTTGAAGCTGCTGGCCTGCCCGATGATCACATTGAAGCCGTTGTCGCGCAGGTTCAGCGACTGGGCGGGGCCCTGCACGCCGTAACCGATGATGGCGATGGTCTCTTTCTTGAGGACCTTGCGCGCCCGCGCCATCGAGAATTCCTTGCGGGTCACGACTGTCTCTTCCGTCCCGCCGAAGTTGATAAGTGCCATATTATTTTTTCTACAATTTGAGCGGGGATTGTGCCCTTCGCCGGGAGCGAAGTCAACCCCAAACCATCACACCTCCGTGCCCCGCGGCAATGCCACCTTCCCGGTGCGGCTCAGCTCCAGCACCCCGAAACTGCGCATCAGGCTCAGGAACTTCTCCACCTTGCTCTCGTCGCCCGTCGCCTCGATCGTCAGCGTCTCCGGTTGAACATCCACGATCTTCGCCCGGAAAATATCGGTGATTTGCATCACCTCGGCGCGCGTCCTCGAATCCACCTTCACCTTCACCAGCACCAGCTCGCGATCGACGAACTCGCCCTCGCGGAAATCCTGGACCTTCATCACGTCGGCCAGCTTGTTCAACTGCTTCACGATCTGATCGACCGTGGCCTCGTCCCCCCGGGTCACGATGGTCATGCGTGACGCCGTGGGATCCGCCGTCGGCGCCACGTTGAGAGTGTCGATATTGTAGCCGCGGCCGCTGAACAGCCCCGCCACCCGGGTCAGAACCCCGAACTTGTTTTCCACTAGCACGGATATGGTGTGTCGCATAGATCTCCCTCGCTTAACAAGGGGGCCGAAAGCTACCAGCCGCGGCAGCGAGGGTCAAGAACGCCTGTCCCGACGAGATCAACCAACCCACCCGGGCCGGTCACGCGGCCGCCACCGGGACGCCGGCCCGGTTCTCATACCGGCGCGAAGTCGTGGGTCTGACCCGGCGCGAGCAGGTACAGTTCCAGGCCCGCCGCACGGAACCTCGCGCAAGCCTCGGCGTGGTCGACCTGGATCGGCGGGAAGGTGTCGTAATGCACCCCCAGCACCTGGGTGCAGCCGATGAAACCGGCCGCCTTGATGGCGTCCTCGACCCCCATGGTGAACACATCCCCGATCGGCAGCACGGCAAATGACAGCCGGAACCCCTCCCCGACCAGGCGCATGTCCAACGTGAGCGCGGTGTCGCCGCTGTAATAAAATGTCCCCTCGCCGGTCTCGACCACGAAGCCGCCCGGATTCCCCCCGGAGGATCCATCCGGCAGCGTGCTCGAATGGACGGCGGTCACCAGTTTAACGCGGCCAAACTCGAACCGGCGGCTGCCCCCGTGGTTCATGGGGAGCAGGTGCCCGATCCCCCGGCCTCCCAGCCAGGTAGTGATCTCATAATTCGCCACCACCCCGGCCCCTGTCCGCCGTGCGATCACCTCGGCGTCTGCGATGTGGTCGAAATGCCCGTGCGAGATCAGCACATAATCGGCCGGGACGAGCGCGGGATCAATGCCGCGGGCCAGCTCGTTGTCGGAGATAAATGGGTCGAAGAGCAGGGTCTTCCCCCCCGCCTCGACCGAAAAACACGAGTGTCCGTAGTAGCGCAACTTCATGATTTGTCCTCCGCACTGAGGTTGGAATTAACTTGGCCGCCCAGCGATTATTCCCCAGCCGGGCACCGGACGCAAGGCCCGCGCGGGGCCGGGCAGGAAACAAAACCCCCTGCTGCCCCGGCCCTCTCAGTCCTCCGGAAACGGCGCGGCCTCCCCGGCCGGGCCAGCCTCCGCTCGGTCGCGGAAATAGGGTTGCCGTACGACCGCCTCGCGCGCCGCCAAGGTCATGAGCGCATGGTGGAAACCGGCGGTGGAACGGGCGCGGAAAACCGCAAGTGGATCCCGTCGTACCCGTTCTACCCCCTGGTAGAGGGGCTGGCAGTCCAAGGCCGTCTGGTGCCATTCCCGCTGGAACTCCCGAGCCCGTTCGCGCGCAGCGAGGCGCTTGGTCCGCACGTCCTTCCAAGCCAGCCAACACTGCTTCCAGCTGCGCCGGGGCCAGTTCAGCTCCGCGTTCTCACGCCGCCAGCGCCCCGCGCGGAGCCCGGCGAGCAACACCAACAGCAGAATGAGGACCACCACCAGCACAGGATTGTCTAGAGCCCGGCGGGCCGATCCCCAATCCCCACGCCGCCACCGGCACACACCGGGTTCACCTCATTTGACGCCGGGCCACCGTAGGCATTCACCCCCCTGCGGCGAGTTGTCGTCAACCACATCTCCCTAACGGGCAGCTCAAGAGACTGCCGGGCATTGGGTTCGACGCCCGCCCTCTCACTTCAAGTTGGGGGCAATGACGAGGGCTGCAAGGGGCGGCAGCAGGTGGCGCGGCTGGCCGGCAAGGACCCGCGCGCGTACGCTTGCGCCCGCGGCGGTCCACAATTACCTTGGGCCTGTCGCTCGCGGAACCGTCCCGGTGACGGCCCCGCGCCGCGTTCACTCCACCCCAATAGAGCAGCCGATGACCACCTTCCGGACCTCTCGTGAAATTCCCGCCACCGTGGAGCAGGTATTCGCCGCCCTCAGCCATCCGGAACGCCTCGCCCGCTGGTGGGGACCCGCCGGCTTCACCAACAGCTTCGCCCTCTGCGAATTCAAGCCGGGTGGCCGCTGGTTGCTCACCATGCACGGCCCCGATGGCAAGAACTACCCGAACGAAAACGTGTTCGCGGAAATCGAACCGCCCTCGAAGGTCGTCGTCGCCCACGACTCGGAGCCGAAATACCGCCTGACCATCACCCTGGCACCCTCCGAACGCGGAGCGCTGGTGACTCGGTCGCAGGCCTTCGAAAATCCCGGGGTGGCCAGCCGCATTGAGCACATCGTCGTCCCCGCCAACGAGCAGAATCTCGAACGCCTGGCAGCCGAGGTGACACGTGCGGGGGACTGGAAATAGGCAGGCGCCCAAGGAAGGCGCGGTCTGGTCACTTGAGCTGAAGCACGCGGGTTCCATCCGGACCCGCGGGCAGCTCTGAGATCTGGTTGAGCGACAACCGGCGCAACACCCTGCCGTCCCGGATCACCTGGATGCCGCGTCCCTCCTCGGACCGGTGGTCGGCCACCTTGACGAGCCCAAGGAAATAGACGGTACAGCCCCGCGGCAGACGCGGCACCTCAAAGGCGACCTGGCCGTCGCGCGGCACCGGCCACTCCGGACCGTCCCCGACCCGGATGACGCACCTTTCCGGGGAAGCTGCCCGGATGTGCAGCGCTTGCCGTGTAGGAGGGTTGTAGGGACGGAGCGCCAAAGCACAGCCCGTCAGGAGGAAGACCGGCGGCCAGCCCCAAGCCCACACCTGGAAGCACCTTTTCATTTCAATTCGGCGACGAGAGCCTCCTGCCCCCGGGCGCTACGTGCCGCCTTGCGGCCGGGTGGCGATCGCCTCCGAGAAGATTGCAAGCACCTCCGCGCGGGCCAGGGCTCCGACGAGGCGGTACTCCTCGAACGTATTCACCACCGGGATGTTCCGCAACTCGCTTTCCAACACCAGCGGCAGGACCTCCAGCAGGCGCTGCCGGGGTGTGACGCAGGCGGGCGGCGGACGCATCACATCGTAGGCGATCACGCCGACCGGCCCCTCCGGGGAGGTGAGGTGCTCTTTGAGATCCTGGAGTGCCACGAGGCCAATGAGGCGTCCGCGCTCATCGACCACCGGCAGGAAGTTGTTGGCGCTGGCCAGAAACCGCCGGGCGATCTCCGTCAGCGGGGAGGTCTCGCGCAAGGGCGGGACCGGGGCCAGCATGACCTCCGCCACCGTGCGCTCCATTGCCGCCCTGGAGGTGGTCGCGCCAGCCGCGATCTTGAGCCCCTTCCGGCGCAACGGCTCCGTGTAGATGGAGTCCGGGTGCAGCTTGCGGGAGACCAGCATCGACACCACGCTGGCCAGCATGAGCGGCGGCATGAGGGAATAATCGAGCGAAATCTCCATCACGAGAATCATGGCAAGGAGCGGCGAATGGGTGGTGGCGGACAGCATTCCGCCCATCCCCACCACCGCGAACGTCGCCACCGGAAGCCCGGCCGCCAGATGCAGTGACTGCAAAACCAGGCCGACCATGGCCCCCGCCGCGGCGCCGAAAAACAGCGTGGGGGTCAACACCCCGCCCACCGCCCCGGACCCGACCGTGGCCAGCGTGGCGAGCAGTTTGGCCAGCATGATGCCCGCGAGCAGCAGCATCGCGTCCCCGGCCACTGCCCCCTCCCCCCCT
>Ga0182030_10001444_pt1 | contig 48961 bp, 56 predicted proteins | sample 812S3MmetaG_FD_121299 | JGI IMG/M metagenome (GOLD analysis project Ga0182030, IMG submission 121299) | Permafrost microbial communities from Stordalen Mire, Sweden - 812S3M metaG (Illumina Assembly) | ecosystem: Environmental > Terrestrial > Soil > Wetlands > Permafrost | place: Sweden... | reverse complement strand
GGACAAGATGGAGGCGGCGGGCTTCCTCGTCTCCCGGGATCGCAGTGGCAAATGCTATTGGTACATGCGGCACATGCCCGTACCCGCCATCACCGAGAATCTCAGCGTCCATTACGCCAAGACCGATGGTAACCGAGTCACTAACGACCTCAAAAAGAACGTGAGCGTTGAATGCTGGCTGGAGTTCGGTTCCGTAAAGTACGGCTACATGGCGGGAGAGATCAACGCTGATTGGGACACCGAGACAGGCGAGATGAACTACCACGACTATCGTCTGGACAGCGGTGGACCGACCTTCGACGCCGCCCTCATCATGATGGCAAAGAAAGTTCGTAAGGTCTACGGGGACTACTCCCTGCGGACCCCAGCCGATCCTTGCGGCCCGAAGCCCTGTGCCGACTGCAAGAAAATTGGCGTGACCATGAAACGACTGGGATTGGAAGGCAAAAAGAAGAAACCTGTGGTATCATAGTGTATGCTTCACACATTTTCTTGTATTCAATGTAAGGGCTCATGGCAAGCGTATTGCTTTGAGGACGTGAATTACACCAAACGTGGTTGGCAACAACGGAAGAAACAGCTTGACCTCGGGCTGTGCGATGAGTGTTTCAAGAAGAAATTTGGCAAGCTGCCTGAACAGCGGAAGCGGCGCACCGCCGTCCCTATTTTAGTGCTTGGATGAGACGCCCAGCCGCAAGGTCAGGGACGCAAGGCAGCCGACTTTAGCCTGACCATCATTGGGAAAAAGGAAGAGCACGGTTGCGAGAAGTGCGAAGAGATGCGACAATACTATGAGGGCATGATGCGCGTCGTCATGGCGAGATCGTAATGGCAAAACTGACACCATTCGAGGAGTTGATCGAAGGACTGGCGTTGATCTTTATCATCGTCGTATTCGGTCTACTTTTCTTAGTCGCTGCCACCATCATCATTCACAGCAGTCCGATTTCGTGCGTGGTCGCAGCCTTCTGTGCATACGTGCTCTGGGCAGCCGACAAGGGGAAACTATGAGGACGAAGGTATTCAAAGTCGAACTGCTGATCGTGAATCACGATAACCTGACGATGAACGAAATCGCGGAGGTCATCGAGAATGCGAACTACCCCAACGACTGCATCGGGCCTCAGGTCATGGAGATCACGTCCCGCGAGGTCGAGTGGAGCGACGAGCATCCGCTGAACAAACGGACGACACAAGCGGACGCCTACAAGGAGCTTTTCTCATGAACGCAATGCCATACGCTATTTTTATCCTTGAAGCCACGGTCGAAGACGACCATTATGATGAGCCCGGAACGAAAGAAGAGCTTGAAGCGGACTTCCGCGATTGGGCGAAAAAGAAGCACCTGAAACTTAAGGCGGTACATGTCGCCGAATACTTGCGAGGCGTGAAATGATAAAACTGGATTTCGTGCCCGTAGTTGTCGATCTTGCCCAGCCGCCTACCGTGGAGATTGACGAGCGGGGGTTCTACCTCATCGACGGTCAGTACGTGCCAGACACGGAAACAGGTCGTCTTAGGCTCGAATACGCTCTTAGGGATAACCCACTGAAACCAAAGCCAATAAACCCCTAAAATCCTATAGATTTTCGCCTCTTTTTTGGTATAATAGGGGGTATGACGAACACAGAATTCATCGCCGCCCTCAACCAGAAGTTCAACAGCATCGGCTACACCTTCCTGATCGAGCGGGACGGCATCAAATACACGCGCATCGTCCAGACCGCATCGGGCCATCGCAGCGTCTATTGCTTTGTTGACGCCAGCGGCAACATCTACAAGGCAGCAAGCTGGAAGACACCCGCTAAGGGCGTTCGCTCGACGCTGGCGACCGTGGACATCAGCACCGTTGACCCACACGGGGCTTGGCTGTATGCGAGAGCGAAACGCTAATGATTCCCTGTTGCCAAGTCTGCGGAAGCAAGCGCACGGCGGATGCCAAGCAGCCCAGCCTGTGCTACTACATGTGCTACTGGCTGCTCGAAGGCTGGCTCGGGTTTAACGCCCGCACGAACAAAGTTGCCATCAGGGATCAACGCGCATTCCAGTTTGTGCCCGATAAACTCTCCTACCCCAAGACTATCGCCAAGGCCCGATCACTCGGCTGGCGTGGGCGTGAGAATGTGACGGGGACCTTTTTGACTACCGCCGCGCACCCGTGGTAAGATCGGTGCATGAGAACTTTCACACTGAACGATACGCAGGTAGAGCAATACTCCGCTTGGCAAGAGGAACATCGGAAGACTTGTAAGGTCGTGCCCGACTTCTCGGGCGCACATTGCAAGGTCATCTTTGTCCCGAGCGGCCTCGGCGACAGCGCCACGGTCGAGTGTTTCTGCGGCGAGAAAAAGTATCTGGACGACGGAGTGCAAGCTTAAAGTTTCTTAGCCATCGTCAGGGCGTGGTAGTTGAGTTTGTAGTAGTTCCGCCTGAACGCCGTAACCCTGTAGCCTAGCCTGAAATATAACACTTGCGCCGGGTTCCCGACACTTACTTCCAGTTTAATCTCAGCGAGCCCGCGCTTCTTAGCAGCCGCCTCGTACAAGCCAATGAGTTTGGTCGCCACTCCCTTGCCGCGTGCCTTGGGAGAAACGTCCACGGTGTCGATGTAGCCCTTGCCAAATTCTTTATCCGCCAGTAGGAAGCCTACAATTTTGTCGGCTTCGGCGGCGATCCAGACGTTGTTCTTTTTGGCGGCAGTGAGGAGGGACTTGTTGAAGGTTGCTTGGGTCCAAAGAAAGGGTGCTTGGAAGCACCCCTTCTCGATTTCGTACAAGGCAGGAAGTTCTTCCGCGTCGAGGCTATTGCGAAAGGTCATGTAGCCTCAGTGTATCACAACCGTTGTTAGTCGAGGAAGATCGGCGTTGCCATCGTCTTCGAGTTGAACTTCTTGTTGATGAGGAAGAACGCTTGCGTCGGCTTCTCGAATGCTGCGCCGATGCTGTTGGCAAAGGCGTTGTATCCGATCAAGCTGCCGTTCGTAACGAACGTTCCGCTATCAATGTACTGGTGGAAGTGACCGAACAAGTCGAGATTTGGAGTCCTCGGGTTGTTGATGTTCCAGTTGGCGATCTTCTTGTTGACGGGAATCGTGATACCACCAACACCGCCGCCGTAGCCGATAGCATGACCGTGGTGAGTACGGAGTTTGAAGGCCCCACCAAACAGATCGTGCGTGCTGTGGTAACCGTCAGCAATGCACCACTCGATGCGGTTGCCGTACTTCGTGTCGCCGTCGAAGATCATCTTCATTTCGCGGTACATCAATCTTTCCCACGAGTTGGATGGCTCAGTCTTCTGACGCAGTTTCGGTGTGCTGCGACCGTGGTTACCCGTGTGGCAAGCGACTTTGAGGACCGTCTTCTTGCTGAGGTTGTCGAGGGCGAACTTCATACCGCTGACAAGACGCTCCTGCACCCACCAGATCGCATCTCCCGGGCCAAGCTGGTTGCTTTCAGCTACGTCGGGATGGATGGTGTTGGTGATGAAATCACCGAGCAAGGCCAGAAAGACGACGGGAATGTTGGTGTCCTTCTGCATGATGTCCGTCAGGCGCATCATGTTCTGCCAGTACATCTCGATGCGGTGGTCGGCGGTAGTCAGATCGAAGTAGTTGCGGCCTTCGACATCGGCGTAATCAACCTTTTCTTCGATGTGCCAATCGCTCGCGGCCCACACAGCAACCGACTCGCTGGTGCCAGTGACGACCTTTGGCAGGATGCTGAGATGTTGCGACGTGCGAGTGCGAAGGTCCTGCAACACGGACAAGGTTTCCTCGGCCCGTTCCGCACGATGGATAGCCGCCTCATACTTGGCCTTCAGGTTGTGCTTGCGATCTTTGACTTTCTCGATCTCAAGTTCGACTTGTTTATCGGGCGAGGGCTTTGCAATCTTGGAGACCACCTGCGCTTCGGCCAGAAATGCTTGAAAGGTCGGCCAGTAGATGTTCCATTTGTCTTTGAACTCACTTTTGTTGCGGAAGAAATCGCGTGTAAGCTCTTCGGTTTGGGTTGCAAGACGCTGGGCTTCAGCGATGAGGGTTTGCTTTGAAACTTTCTTCGAATCTTTTTTCTTAGCCAAGAATGTTTCCTCCGAGAAGAGACTCATCTATGCAACGTATAGTTGCTAAAATAGAGCGCCAGTGCAGAGCCAGTACGGAGCCACTTGTAAAATGTAGCGCCGAAGTCGATGAGGTAGGCTGGTCTGTTGCGTTTTGAGTGCAGTCTCCCACAATTTGTTAATACCAAGACTGCGCCACAATTTGTGGGGAAAAAGTTTTCTGACAGCCAACGCTGGAAAACTCAGCCGCTTTCCGTATCTTCTTATGAGGGGTGCTGCTGACCGAACACGCTACCCAGAGACCCTCAAAACCGTAGAAAATAGGGTATTTTCGTGAAAATCGTCATCGCCGACAAGCTGCCACAAGAGCATTCCACTGAGTTTCGCGGATTGCCGATAATTATCGAGTGGCCGAAGGGGTCTACACGGGTAGGCAAGAAACCTGACGGTACGTCATTCAAAACAGAGATGAAAGTCGATTACGGCTACATTCCAGACACGACTGGCAGGGACGGAGAGAAGCTCGACATATATCGGGGTCCTGACGAAGATGCCGAATATGCCTACATTGTTGAGCAATTGGACGACAAGGGCGAATTCGACGAATACAAGATCATGTTGGGGTTCAGCACGCTGGAAGAGGCTGAAGAAGCATACGTGGGGCAAGCAGGCGAGGATATGCTGGGTGACATCTCCGAGGTTGATTTCGAGTACCTGTTTGACACCGTAAGGGAAAAGCAAAAGGAAGCCGCCGCAAAAAAAGAAGCTAAAATCGCCACTGACGACAAGTACACGGTAATCGAAGCTTTCTTAAAGAACTACAAGCACGAGGTGGATTTCTACAAGGAGACCGCAAGTCTCGTACAAGATAGACTCAGTGAGGCTCTTCAAGAAGCGGGAATCAAGGCTGTAGTTAGTTCCCGTGCGAAGTCCCCGGATCGACTGGGAAAGAAGTTGCGGAAACGAGATGTGAAGAAACACTATCAAACCTTTCGTGAAATCAACGACGATATTGTTGATCTCGCGGGGTGCCGGGTAGCCCTGTATATGCCCGCCGACCGAGGGGCTGTGGGGCAGATTATTGAGAAACTATTTGTGCCCGTTCGTCCACCAAAAAAATTTCCCGAGTCTAGCAATCCCGAGGATGGTGACACGTTAGGTTACACGGCAACTCACTACTTGGTACACTTGCGACCTGAAAATCTCCGCAAGAAGGAGCTTCGGTACGCCGACACACAGATCGAGATTCAAGTGGCGTCGGTATTGATGGCGGCTTGGGCCGAGGTCACACATGACCTGCTTTACAAGCCCGAGAAGGGTGAATTAACGCCTGAGGAGCACGAATCCCTGAGCAACCTGAATAGGCTGGTGCAGGAGGGAGAACGAGAGCTTGAAAAGCTTCAGTTCGCCATCGAAGGCCGCACGGATGAGAGCCTTCGGTTTGAAATCGCAGCAGCTTTGGCAACGAGTCTCAAGGCCCGGTCGATGGGAAAGACTGCCTCCCTGACCGTAGGCGACATTGAGAAAGCCGTTAAAGCTATTGTTGGGAGCAAGACATCCTTGTGGTCGATTTATGTGAAAGCCACGGAGACACTTAGGAAAGCTCGTTGGGAAAAGCCCGACGATGAGAAATATCGCAAGGCATGGGAATCCGCTGGATACGCGAAATCCGATGAACCGCCGACGAGTGAAATGCAATACATTCGTGAGGCAATGGAGAAGCTCGCCCCGGGTAAGCCCGTTAGTACACTGTGGGTTCTGCCGAATCGTAATGAGATCATGGCTCTTGCTCAAGAATTAAAGGCGAAGGCGAAGGATTAAGGAGAGGTTTTCATGGCGCTCGCCCCGTTTAGCCGCATTGTTGTCGATAGAAAGGAAGAGCAGAAATTCATTCGACGTGCCTTGCGAAGACACCCCCTTGAATACATGGAGGCACTTTGGGGTCAAGTCAGAGGGGATATCCTCTACATTTGCGCTTTCGTCAAACTAGACCACAAAGCTACCCGCGAGAACCTTAAATACGAAGAAGAAGAGCTTGATGAACACGAAGAGGACGCAGAAGAAAATGGGCTGCATCTGATTGGCAGCATTCATTCCCACCCAAACTGCGATGATAATGACACTGGGTTTAGCGAAACAGACCTTTCAACCCTGCAAGAATCGCAAGAGACTGTTATGGGAATCTGTACTGTCCAAACAGCCGTAATTGATGAGAAAACCAAAGTCAAAACCTCTCTGAATCGTCGAAAGATTCATGTGGCTTATTGGCCCTCGGTTAAACCCTTGTTAACGATCCGCCCTGATGCCGCTTCTTTCAAACCAGCCCTCAAAAAGAGCTATAGACTAGCAAAAAAGAGGAAGTCCCGCCGATAGACTTTGGTTTCCTATGGTAGGACGCGAAATGAACCCATTGCTTCAAAAAACAGCCGCGACGAAAGTGCCCGAATTCATTTATCACGGCACTAGTGACCGCTATCTCGCTGAGATTCTGAAAAACGGGCTACGTGATCGCAGTTATTTTACGACCGAGCCTGTGGCTCGTTGGTTTGCGGCAAACGCGGCTCAGAAGGAATATGGCGGCGGAAACCCGATTATCATTCGGGTGCCAACCAAATCCTTAAAGCTAGACGATTTGGATTGGATAAAAAACTCGCCTGCGATTCCTCCTTCTCTCTCCAGTGTCAAGGATGTTCGTGTATGGCGGTATTTGCATCCGGTGAAAGTGAGTCTCAAGGACGTAACCAAGGTGGGGGGTTTTAAGACCGCCGCCGCCGCCGACATCGGCATGATTAAGAACATTATCGCAGGGGCAGACTTCGTGACCGAGAAATCCGATCAAAGCATCATCAGTGATGAACCGACCAAGGAATTGTTTGTCCTGCTCAACAACTACGTATACGGACGTAGCAAGAAACGTCTGGGTTGGCAGTGGGCACTGAGTCTTAGCCGTCAGGCTATGGCGTACCTCGATGGACTTGATTGGGAGGCGGGTGAATTCAAGCTCGTCAAGACGAACGATCACGCATTCACTAAGGGGCGAGGTCGGATTAAACAGTGGGGTGGGTGGAACCTGTCCCGTAATCCCGAGCAGGAACAGAAGCTTCAAGACCTCTGGGCGAATGCTCCGATGGCGAAGTTCGGCTGCTCTGCCGCTCAAGATGACGCGGACGCCATCGAGGGAGCGAAGGAAGCCAAGTCAGGCCCACATAAGAACGCAACCACTCAGGTCAACCTCCCGGCCCCCGCCGCCGCACGTATGGCGGAAGCCGCTGCGCGTTTCCCCGACGAGGAACTAGGAAAAGATGGTCGAGAGGATGATTTTCACGTAACAATCAAGTACGGCGTAGAAGATGATGGTGACTTGCTGCGTCAGGTAGTCAGTGAGCAGAAGCCGTTTTCGGTCATACTGGGCAAAACGCTTGTATTCTCTGTGAGCGAGAGCTTCGGGAAGCAAGCCCCCGTCGTGGTTGAAGCTTATGCTCCTGAACTTGAAGCTCTTCACAATGCGGTCAATGAGGCGATGGGCACTCGTGAGGATGATTTTCCTGACTATAAACCCCACGCCACTCTCGCCTATGTCAAACCTGAATTTGCCGCTAAGTACGAGGGACTGGATTGGCTTGATGGGGTTGCGTTTCCAGTAACCAGCATCACGCTTTCAACCAAGGGCGACAAGCGTATTAACGTACCGTTCGGTCAGAAAACTGCATCCCACAAAACCCCGCCGATGAGCGACACGCAGTACGAGAACCCCGAGATGGGCGAAGAGACGAATGCTTACGCGGACATCCCCGAGCGTGTGAAAGGTGTCGAAGACCTGCCCGCACTTGAAGACCTTTCGCCCGCCCTGTTTAAGACGGGGGCTCAGAACTTCAAACCCGTACCGTTCGACAACTGGTGTGATGCGAACCCGATGTACCAGCCTGACGATTTCAACGAGGCTGAGTACCGCTACGACGAGAACATCGCCCACTTCAGCACGGTGACGTTCCCCATGACGGTCTACCGTGCGGTTCAAGTCGAGAAGGGTACGGAACCGAACTTGGAAAAAGCGGGCGTCTACTGGACGTGGGTTGAGAATAGTGCCGATGCGTACTTTGGTTCGGGGTCAATGTGGGATCAGGGTGGTCCGCATCCGAAGAACCCCGAAACGGTAATCATAAAGGCTAAGGTATTGCGCCCAACCGACGTGGATTGGGACGCAACCCTCCTTGCAAACATGCTCAACGAGGAAGAGAACGAGATCACAGTTAGACAGGGTGCCGAGCTTCAATTAGTGGGCGTCAATCACGGAGATGCGTACAAGAAGCCTTCGTACAAGAAGACCCAAAAAACAGTCGTGGCTTACGGTGACGACTCCAAGAATCTACCCATGCGTGGTCAGAAGGGTATCGGCGGGCAGGATTTCCCCGTGATGACGGAGCCGCCGCTGTTCTCGGATGAGAAGACAGCGGGCAAACTAAAATACCTGTACCATGCCACTAAGCCACGCCTTGTAGATGAGATTCTCAAAAATGGGTTAAAGACCCAGTACAGTGAAGAGCATCAAGAATGGGGAGAGTCGGTTTACCTCACCGATGATCCGCAATGGGCGATGCAATACGGGGGAGCACTTCTCCGCGTGGATGTTTCGAAGCTCAACAAGGAGTTGTTGAGGCCCGACGATTTTGAATTCCGCGACATGTGGGAAGAAATCCCGGAGGAAGTTCGTGAGAATTACAACAATTGGGCGCACGCTTCGTGGCAGATGAGTTTGGAGTACGTGCGTCAGTGTGCCTACCTGCAAGACATACCAGCCAATGCGATTAAACTCGTCCCACCACCCGAGTCGTCAAACCCTATGTCACGTGAGCAACAGCAAAAAGAATTCCTCGACGCTCGCACCGTAGAGGAAGTTGCCGAGCATTTTGCCATCACGCCAGAGGCCGCCGCGAAAGCTAAGGCTGAGGGCGTAGTTAAGGCATCGGCAATGAAGACTGCCGACGCGGAATCCTATTTCACGGGCTTGGACGAAGCGGCCCACTCTATCATCACCGAATTCGAACAACACATCAAGGACCCCAAGTACCGCCAGAAGTGGGAAGTCGTTCCCGCCGCCCGTTTGAAGAAGATTTGGAATGACTACGCCAAGACGGGCATGGTGCGTGACGAGAAGGGTATGGGCGACATCGCATGGACGGTGCAGTACAACATTTGGAAGATTCACGCCAACACGATTCTCTGTGGGCATTCGGAGCAGAGCCCCATACAGTTCGCCGAGAATGTCATGGGAGAAAACCTCGAAGAAAAATATGGTCGAGATGTCTTTCAAGACGACAACTCTTTCTTTGACGACGACAAGGGAGCGTGGCGGCTCTCCGACTACGCACTTGACCCGCTGATTAACGCGGCGGCGAAGCTGGAAAACGCTAAGACAGCAGAACAGCAACTTCAAGCCGTAGATTTCATCCTGAACATCGTCCATGCCCGCAGTGATCTTGCAAGCTGGTTTGTACAGGGCGGCACCGCCACACTGAATTCGCTCGCTGGGTACAAGAAGGCCAGCGGGTCAACCCAGATGTTGCCCGACGAGGTAGAGATGGTTGCGGACGTTGCCCACGGCACAGGCGGAAAGTCGTTCCCGAAATTGGAGAAAGAACCGCTGTTCCCCGAGGACAAGGAAGAGAAGAAAGTAGGGGCAGCTAAGACGGCGGCGGGTCTCCCGTCGTTCAATGCGTGGGTGAAGAAGTCTGGCGGCATCTGGAAGGTCCTCGACCAGTACGATGTCGATACAGCGGAGACCTATGGCTATGGGCTGGAAGAACCTGATGACACCCCCGCCGCCAAAAAACGTTACGAGAAAGAACTAGGCAAACGAGCTTTGGCGGACTTCCAAGAACGGTACGAGAACCTGATCGCGGAGTATCAAAGCTGGCAGTTCCCGATGGATGTGTTCCGATGTATTTCTTTACCTTCAGGCGAGAATGCACAACAGCAACACCTGTTCCCTGACACCCCACAAGCGAAGCTCCAGCAAGGGTTGCAGGCGATAAAATACCAAGGTGTGGGCATTTATTGGTCATGGGATGAGAACTCCGCAGAGTGTCACTGGGGTTCTGGTGGGCCGAACGTGACGCTGCACGGCATAATCAACAAAAACAACGTTGATTGGGAAGGCACGCTTTACGCCAACATGTTTCCCGCACTGGGCGACGACGAAAAAGAAGTCCGTCTGATAGAGGGCACACAGTTTGAGCTTGAGGGAATCCAGTACGACGAGAAGTCGGGATGGTCGCAGCCCCCAGTAAAGACGGTCACGGCGGCGAAAGCTAAGAAGCGTGTATTCTACCATGCGACGAGTGCTGCCAACATCAATGGTATCGCACAGCATGGGTTGAAACCTTCGGAGAAGACTAACTGGGGCGGCATGTTGGGGGATAGCTCTCTTGGTAAGACATTCTTCGCAAATACCCCCGCCTCGGCGATGTACTACGCCATGATTATCTTCCGCGACAAACTGGAGGATAACGGTCAAGCGCATGTCCCGATCTGTCTCCGCGTCACCATACCGGAGAAGATTCAGTTGGATACGGAGCGGGCTCAGAACGTGCAGAGAGGTGTCCATCTACCGGAGAGTGAAGCCTATGCTCCCGATGAAGAATCATGGGTGACGGAGGGCATCCCACCTGCGAACATTCAGATGTTCTGGCAGGGTAAGTGGCAGCCGATCAAGGCGGGAGACTGGGAGGAGATGTTCTATTACGAAGAAGGAGAGGGCGTCGGGTACGTGGACTGGGAAGGTTCCCCTGTCGGTGATTCGGTCCCCGAAGCTATGGCTGACGCTGAGAGCTTCACGATGCCCAAGAAGGCAGGCGTGATGGGTCAGGTTTATCTCCTGCACTTCGACATTGATCCGAAGGAAGAGGTTCCCAGCACCCGCGAGGATGCCAAGAAACCGTTCCACGCCCGCCACTACATGGGCTGGGCTGAGAATGCACAGGAGCGCATTGACCAGCATTACAAGGCGACATCTGGCGTCAGGTTGATCGAAGCTATCCACGCGAAGGGTATCTCGTTCACCGTCGCCCGTATCTGGGATGATGTGGATCGAGACTTCGAGCGTCGGATGAAGAATCAGGGCGGGTTGAACCGCCACTGCCCGATCTGCAAGAAGCTGGGGCTCATCCCCGCGTCTCGCTATCGGGGTAAGGCATTGGAGAAGCAAGTGGCACCAGAGACACCAGAAGCAGGACCAGATTTCGTGGAGATCGAGAAAAAGGCCGCAGCGGGCGATCTCGCCAACCTGCGGAGCTACCTCACGCTGAGCAAACGTGAGATGGGCGAGGAGTTGGCGCGTTCATTCAGCGGCTATTGGCAGGAGTTCGTGGAGAACGAGCACCCCGAGTTCGCCGATAAGATCGACGAAGACGGCTACACAGAGGATTTCGATGCTGTCCCCGAGAACGTGTTCGGTGACTTCCTCGATGAATACAGCAGTCGAGCAATGCAGGATGACCCCGCCATGGCTCCCACGTTCCTGACCGTGGACTATCGCCGTGATGTCAAGAACGCTTGGCTCGTGCATTTCTCCGACTACCCCGAGGCAATCGCCAAGGAGGGCTTTAGGTATGGTATGGATCGAGTGGAAACGCTCGCCCTGACGACTTACTTCAAAGAGGATGCAAAGAAGTTCGGTGGGTACAACTTCGCCCTCGATGCTCATCATCGCAACCTTGAGGGTCTTGGGAAGAACTACGGCAAGCATTGCGTGCTCTTCCAAGCAAACGGCATTGAGACGTGGCATACGGGTGATGATTTTGAACAGATCATTTTCTGGGGCAAGGACGCCAAAAACATCATTCCGATCATGCATTGGAACGACGAGATGTGGCACGCTGGGGAAGACGCAGACGGCAACTCATTGTTCAGTGCCTACCAGTTGTCGGAAGTTGTGGAGTGGGCAATTGCGAACGCGGCGAAGCTGCTACCTAAAAAAGTTCGAAAGCCAAAGGCTAGTTCTGAGATGACGACGCTGTACCATCGTACTCGCCCGGGACGCGAGGAACAGATCAACGCACAGGGATTGAGTCATATCGAAGGCGGCGGTGAACTTTGGTTTACCGATGATCCGTCTGCTTATTATGGGGACTCGCCGAACGCGGTGTACAGCGTGGACGTTCCCAAAGAAGAAGCCGAGGCCGCACACGTGGGTGGACACGACTATCGCTTTATGGGACGTTCGTTCGGACCCGACCAGATCAAGAAGGTCGCTGCGGAGCCATGGGAAATGCGGCAGGACGAATACGCGGGTCGATGGAATGAACAAGAGACGGAGGAACAAAGCGGCGTGCGTCATCAGAAGAACCAAGACTGGGAGCAGAATTCCCTAGCCGCCTTGTCGCTCGGCAAGATCACGCCAGAACAGGCGAAGGAACGCGGTGTGTACGAGGCAAAGTCGTTCATACCACTTCCCACGACTCCGCTGTACCACGTTACAACCGCCAAGAGTCAAGTCGAATCAAACGGGCTCAAGACTCGCCGCGAACTTGGTCAAAACTACGGCAAGGGGTTGGGCGGCGGCACCAGTATGAGCATCAGCTTCACGGATGACATGAGTATCGCCCAAGGCATTTACGACAATCTGCTGATTGCTCGTAAGGTTGCCGCAGGCGAGATGACCTTGGATGATCTGATTAGCACCGCAACGAAGGGTATGGGTGCGAACCGTCCATGGATCGACGATATCCTCAAGTCGCTGGGCGGCTCCAACCCGAAGGACAAGATCAACGTGGAACTGGACGCCATCCAACGTGGTGTGGCGTTCGAACACGGATTGGGTCGTCCGCCAGATGACGAAGCCATTCTGCCGCAGTATCGTAAGCCCGGGCCGTGGCGTCCTACTCCTTGGAGCCAACACTGGAAGGGCGGCGATGGGGAAGAAAAATACACCTATTGGGAACGGGACCTGACGGCAGAAGAAAAGCAGGAGCGTGTTTTCGAGTTCTTCAAGAAGTGGAGTTTCTGGCGTGAGCAAGCAGGCGGCGGACTCGATCCGCTTTATTTCATGAGTGATCCGAAGGCTTTGGGTCAGACACCAGAGAGCGAGATCGCCATCCTGACATTCAAGGCAGTGCCCGGGGCTATGGGCACCCGTGAATCGGCGTTGGGCGAATGGCGTGTGTACACTGGTGCGGCTGTGCAGCTTACGGGTAACGCTGCGGCGGCAAAGATGGGAATGTTTAATCCCAACCGAGCCAACGTACAGTACAAGTCTGAGCAGGGTGTAGGTGAGTGGCAGGGCTGGAACATTGATTTCAGTGCCGATCCAGTCAAGGAGCACATGCTGCCCGCATCGTTCGTTCGGAAATTGAAGGGAATCGAGCAGAAGTTCATCAACGTCGCCGATGTGGTGGAAACGCAGGGCGAGCAATGGACAACTGACAGACGTGTGGATGAGATTCACACGCAGATGGAAGCGGAGAAGTGGTTCGAAGCCATCCTCGTAGATGAGTACGAAGACCAGCCGGGGAAATACTACTTGGAAGAGGGGCATCACCGCACCCGTGCGGCTAAGAAGATGGGCAAAACGACTATTCCAGCCGTGATTATGAAGTTGGAACCCCGTAAACCCCACTGGTCGTTATCGTCAGGTATCGTCAGAAAATCGTCAGATATCGCCAAGTTTGCGTTCCTCATCGAAGTCCCGAAAGACTCTCGTGGTCACTTCTGGGATGAGCCGCCAGCCCACAATTTGGAATTCTGGGCGTTCCGCAGCCGTCCGCCTGTCCTGATGAACGAGAAGGTGTACTTCACTTTCGACAGGATGCCAGTCGCGGAGACCACCGTCCTCAAGGTTGAGAAACCCGGCGAGTCGTTGTGCGAACTGAGCGGCAAATACGAGGATCACTGGAAGCTCTATTGGGAGCCGAAGCAGTTTGTCAAGTATGCAGGCACCACAGCGCCTACGCTGTACCATGGCACCTGCCCCGAGAACGCTGAAGCCATCATGAAGAACGGCTGGGAGCCGAATCAAGTCTCATCGGGCGGGAACGCTGGACAGCCGCAGTACCTCTATCTCACGAACTTCCCTGAGAATGCTCAGTGGTTCGCCAATGAGAAGGGGTGCGACACCATCCTTGAGGTCCGTAACATCCCGATGTCGTATCTCGAAGTTGATCCTGAGGACGGCACTGAGGACACCGTTGAGAGAGAATTGAACTTTAGCGAGAAGGCATTCCCCGGCACGGTTGTACTGACAAAGCCACTACCTGCGGACCACTTCAAGGTGTTCAAGAGTAAGATCGGCAGCCTGAATGAGAAGCGGAATGAAAAGTGGATTTACCACCCTGACTATGGCGCGTTCTCGCAGAAGGGAAGCATAGGCCCTCATGCAACACTGATAGCGAGAACTATGGGTGAGGGCATGTCCTCTGGGCGGAAGTACGAAGAGGTACTACGGGGCTACGCGGTGATCGACGTGGATCAGAAAACCGTGACCTTGGCAACCCCCACAAACGAGTTGATACCTAACGACGTGGTAGACCTGTTCAAAAAGACATATCCCCACTACGCCCTATCGATCCCAGCGGAGTCGAAAGCAATCGGTGTGACCGCCGCCATGCCGAAGAAGTGGTATCACGGCACGTCCACGAAAAATGCCGAGATTATCATGGGGGATGGTTACCTACGCCCAGATCAGGAGACCACCTACGACATCGACATCCCGCGTGACGGGGCGGTATACATCGCAGAGTTCGACGTAGCAAACCAGTACGCTATCGAGCGCGGCGGACCCGTGCTTGAGGTAGCCGCTCCTGACATCAGTAAGCTCCTGCCCGATGAGGACGATGTTTACGAACTCCTCAATGACCGTGGTGGTGAGTTGAACGTCAAGGGTTCCGCCCAAGCCAAGCGAGTTAAGGCTTTGTGGCTCAAGCAATGGAATGACGAGAATGCTTCCTACAATGAGCCCGAGAAGTTCCCGATCTATAAAAACTTCGAGGAAGCGTGGAAAGCATGGGGCGAGATCGAGTTCGAGGGCTCGGCAGAGCTTGCGGAGCAGATGAAGTATCTGACCGACTACATCGTCAAGAATGACCCCAAGCTCGCTCGTGCAATCATCGAACTCAGTGGCAAGGCCGCTCACATGGGACCGCTCAAGGTCGTGCGTCAAGTCAAGACCGCCGCCCCGAAGTCCATCTGGTATCACGGCACCAGCATTAAGAACCTGCGAAGCATCATGAGTCAGGGATTAGTTCCTGAAGGTACGGAAAAGGTTTGGGCAGACGATCCTGATGCTGGGATATCCGCACCCAGCCGTCAATCTTACGGCGGCATTTATGTGTCACAGAACCTCATGACGGCTGCGGGAGCCCCCGATACCGAGGATAGAAAGGCTCGCGGCGGCTCGCTCGTGGTTATTATGGAGCTTCAGCCGAACACCATGTACCTTGACGAGGACAACGTTACAGGGGTTCTCGGTGCTCCAATCAAGCACATGAGCGATAACACCTTCCACGTTCTCTGCTACTACTTGGCAGCTACACAGGAAGGCGCAACCCAAGACTGGCAGGATGAGATCAGGGTGATGCGGGAAGATTACGTCCGCAAGTGTTTCACGCAATGGGAAGCCAAGTTCGCTGAACGTAAGATGCCATTCCATCCCGAACTGAAGGCTGAGCTTGAGAAGCTCCTACCCAGCGTGTGGCTAGGTGCCGTCACCCGTGCGGCGGGTCACGTCAAGGACAACTACTCCTACATTCGAGCATGGGATCAAGTCTTCTACGGCACCCCTAAGGAGAAACAACGCCCCGACATGAACACCATACTCCCCGATGCGTCCGAGGGAGAGGCGGCGTTCCGCGAAGCGGCAGAGAAGGTCACCCGTACATTGCGGCTCCTAGCCCGTCCGAACACTGAAGGAAGCCAGACATACAACATTAACACCTCCCGCATCAATGAGCCGATTGGCTTCAGCGGGTCAAACCACATTCTCGCTCTCGTAGAAGTTCGGGACCTTGAAGTGCGGGCAACCCCATCGCCAGTTCGAATGCTTCTACACTGGGGCACCATCCCGCCAGACTTCTTCACCCAGTGGAATATAAAGTTTGGCAGCAAGTACGAAGTAGTGGACGCCCGCAAGGGTCAGCCCAAGGCTAAGGGCGTGGCGGCATCGGCTCACGAAGACGATCCTCAGGTCTTCTACCACGGAACCTCGTGGCAGGCCGCTCAACTGATCGACAAGGAAGGTTTGAAGGCGAGCGACAACCGTCTGACAGGCGGCAAGAAATACATCTGGTGCGCCATCGCGGAGTTCGCGGCGAAGGAATACGGTGCGAGTGTGACGGACAGCGACCAGTACGCCGTGATCGAGTTCATCTGGGATTACGGCAAGAGCGAGCCTGACCCGGAGCATTTCGAGGAAGGCGACATGTACCGCCGCATTGAGGGCGATATCCCACGGTCGGCGATTACCAAGATCAGCTATTTCGACGACGGGCAGATTGTCAAGACGGCTGCGGTAGAGGACGAAATCAAGATCATTACGGCTCCAGACGGTCGAATTACGGCCAAGCATGTCGATGGAAAAGCTTCAGGCACCATGGAAGACCGCGAGGGACTGGCTAAGTGGTTTGAATGTAATACTTTACCGCAAGAAGGGGCTCAGCAGTACGACAAAGCCTTCGTTTTGGGCACCGTAACAGTCAAGGTCACCTCACGCCGTACAGGGCTCGGCAGGGCGCTTGTAGGCGCTGTGCTCGACGCAGCGAAGACTCAGGGTGCCAAAGTGTGCTTCCTGCTCGCTCAATCGCTCACGGGGCTCTCAGCGAAGGAATTGAGCGCCTTCTACAGCAATCTCGGGTTCCAGCCCTACGTAATCGACCCACCGCCTCGTTGGTTCGATTCCAGCACCGCAGGCATCTTCATGAAGAAGCTGGCAGGCGTGGCAAAGTTCGCCGCCATGAATCACATTAGCCAGCAGGACGCCGTAGACCGCAAGATGTTTGGACCCGTCTACCACGGCACCACCGAGGAGAAGCAGGAGAGTATCGGGAACGAGGGTTTCAAAGTTTACATCGGGGATGCGGGCTCGGGCGACGTAGCCCACGGTTACGAAGGCAACCAGCCATATCATGACGGCATCCCCGCTCCCGTGCACCACCTCGGATTCGGGATTTATTTAAGCACGAATAAGACCATCGCGAAGCAGTTCGCGGGCGGTACAACGCGAGGCATGAAGAGTTACTACCTCGACGTGCCGCGCCTTGAGACCATCAACTTCGGAGTACCGAAGACGATGATGAAATGGTGGATCAGTCAGGGTTACAACGGAAAGCTTGCCAAAAAGGATCGTGTGGAAGCAACCAAACAGATGACCGAGCACCTCAAGGCTCAGTTCGACGCCGTGTGGTTCAAGGGCAAGGGCATGTACAAGCTGCTCGATGGCGATCAGATTTGTGTGTTCGATTCGAGTCGCATCTATGAAGTCGATGCAGCTATGTCGAAGTCGGGTGACATCGGCTCCAAGGTCATTCGTAAGGCCGATGGGATGAAGGGCGTCATCAAGAACGTTCGCAGCATCCCGCCAGACGTTGCACAGCAATACCACGGCGGGGCGGACAAGTTCTACGAGATCAAGTGGACAAAGGGCGGCACCGACCACAACGTCTACGCCCGCGACATTGAATTTGTTGGGGCACCCAAAGCTCAAGGTGCGACCGCCTCCAAGACAGCATCGTTCTTCTGCGTTGCCTGCGATGGTGGGGATTGCATTGAGCACGAGAGCCTGACCGCTGCCGTCAAAAACAACATCAACAAGCTCACCTTTGGGCCTGAGGAAAATAACGATGAGTACGGCGGTTGGACGATCAATGCATGGGCACCTGATCGGATGCCGCGCCCCCGCGCTCAATACGAGGGTCCCGTAGGCTTCATCAATATTGGAATCGAGGGAGCGAGCATCGAAGGTCCGTATGTCTACGACATCAACGTTGAAGATGATTGGCGAGGTACGGGTCTGGGTCAGCAGCTTTATGACTTGGCTGTCGCGGAAGCAAAGAAGCGCGGGTACACTGAATTCAATTCAAGCACAGACCAGACTCCCGAAGCGAAGGCAGCGTGGAAACGTCTATCGCAGCGGTATCTGGTGACCCGCAAACAAGATAAGACCGAGAACCTACCCTACTTCAGCATGAAATTGGCTGAGGGGTTTAACGATGAAGGTTTCTGGGCAGGCGAAGGCAATGCCGCATCTGGCGTGCTTCCGATCTGTACCACCACGCAGCGTATTTGTCTCGCATGGCGATCACCTGATGTCCACATCGGCGACTGCTGGGGCACCATAGGCGGGGCGTGTAAGCCGAAGATGAGTCTCGCGGAAAGTGCCAAAGCTGAACTGACGGAAGAGACGGGCTTCAATGGTGGTATCACCATGCACCCAGCTTACGTATTCTCAAGCGGTAGTTTCTCCTACCACAACTTCCTCGGCACCGTAGGCACGGAGTTCCGATTCGCTCCGCAGAGCGAGCATCATTGGGAGACCACGGGGCTTGAATGGTTCACGTGGGATGAAATTCAACAGATGGTAAAGGAAGACTCCAGCGATTTTCACCCCGGACTCATCAGTTTGTTCAAGAGCGATGGCAAGAAGATAGAGCAACTCCTCGGCAAGCCCAAGACGGCATCCGAGAAGTGGTATCGCAACCTTCCGTCTCCAACGGAATGTCTCGATTGTTCCGCCGCCGATGTGATACGGCATCAGGAAGAACGAAATGATATGGATTACGGCTTTGACCCAGAGTTCATGAAAGAGATGGAATCGGTACCCGCGAGAGCTTTAGTGTGGGTGACTAAAACTCCCGAGGCAGCAGCGCAGTACGGGGAAGACGATATCCATGAAGTTCAAATTGGCGACCCCGAAATTCTCGTCAATGATGGAGAGGACGGGTATCTCGTTCTTGATCGTTCGAAGATAGCGGCGGGCGACGACGGAGATATGCCGAACCCGCTCCAAGTTTTCCCCGAACGTCCCGACGTGATGGAGACTTTCCGCCACATGCGTCCGTTTGAACGTGATCGTTTGATTGAGGAAGCTTCACTTGAGATGGTCAATCCAGCCGACCTGAAGACCAACCAGAAGACAGTGACCAAAAAGACCGTCCAGTGGTTCATGGACAACCCCGAGGAGATCAGGAAGCCACGGAGCAACGTCGGGCTAAGCGACACCGAGCAATTGTACCCGCTTGTCTGTAAGACCAGTGATGGGTTGTGGCTCTATGATGGCAACCACCGTTCCGCTGCCGCCCTCAAGTTAGGTATGGAGATCGAGGCGAAGATTGTAGACCTGACGGACTATGAGGAACCGCAAGAGCATACAGCATCGGACTCGTGGAAGGACGAGGGTTTGCTCAACGAAAGTGATATGAAGAAGTGGAAGCGATATTGGGATGGTCGTGGGCATAGCACTCAGATCGACAAAGCCGAGGATGGGTTGTACCACTGTTGGATCAAGTTTGCCACCACACCAGCTAGGGCATTGAGGCTCTACCACGTTACGACAGTGCCTATCGCCAAGGACATCAAAGCCCATGGCTTCAAGTCCATCGATCAGGGTGTGTGGCAAGACTATTACGCTCCGCAAGGTCGTGACGGCATCTACTTCTACGATGACCTGAAGTATTCCGATGCCTACGCCGCCCACGCCGAGGGCAAGCTATGGATGAAGAACTTGGAAACCGAATCGTGGGACAAGGCTAAGGCCAATAAACCTCAGATGGCGATCATTGAGGCGCAGGTGCCAGAGAACATCGTCGTTACCACGGATGAGAAGGAAGATGGCTTCTTTGTACCCACTGCTGACCTGAACAAGATCAAGATCACGGGCATGTACAAGTTCGATTATGTTCCGACCGAGGGACGGCAGCCGCGTGAGAAGTTCGGGGCTACATTACAGCCGACATCCATTGATGCCCTGTCGAAGGACACGCAAGCTGATATCGCATTTATGCTCGCCGAGGAGAACGAATTCTTGTTGCGGGCAGGGTACGATGAGTCGGATGTCAAGAGCAACCTCATTGGAATGGTTGACGAACCCAAAGTCCTGCTGGGCAAGATGCCTGTCGAGCAGCTTTACAAAACATTTAACCGCAAGGTGAATAAGGTTGACACGGCAGTCGCCAAGTACGTTGAGATGCTGAAAGACCCACAGTTTGAATTCGATCCGATCCTCGTGGTGGATGGAAAATTCTACGAAGGCGGGCATCGCATGGAAGCCTACCACAGGGCGGAGCGAACTATGATCCCCGTCGTGGATGTTACGAACCTTGTAAAGGCACCGCCTGAGAACTGGGAAGCGTGGATGAATGGAGAGGATGTCACCGCCGATCAGATGTTCCCCATACGGAAGCAAGCGGCAGCTTTCCCGACCTTCGAGCAGGTGATGGATGAGATTACCTTGGCCGACGACGAGTTCATGTTCGGCACCGACGAGGAAAGCAAAAGATGGTATGACCAAGCGTTGGCATTCTGGAAGTCCCAGTCCTTCCCGCTGACAATCTATCGGGGCTTGGCAGTATTCGATGAGAGGCACGAGATCAATTACAACACGTTTGGTTGGTCGTGGTCTTTGGATAAGGGATTCGCTCAGCGTTTCGCTGAGGACAAGTACATCGATTACCCCGACAAACACCGCATCGAAGTTTATGAAGGCAAGATCACCGCGAATGCCGTAGACTGGCTCAACACCTTCAGGGCTTGGGTTACTATTCCCGAGGAGAAAGAAGTTCGGCTTAAGGCGGGTGCGAAAGTTCAAATCCCAGCGTTGAGTCGCACGGTCACCGCTGCCGATGACATGAAGCCTCGTAGCAAGTACGACAAGGTGTGCCACACCATTGCCACGGATGACGCGCTGTACAGCTACTTCGCTGACTATGTGCAATGCGCGGATGCCTTTGAAGATAACCCAGCGGCTTCGGGTAGGGTGGTCGAGCTTGTTAAATCACTCACGCCGTTTGTGCCGCCGACTACTAGGAAGTGCCTCTATCGTGGGGAAGAGATTCGCATGGGTGATGACCGTCTCCCCGCCGAATGGGAGCCGCATCTTCGGGACTTGCTGTCTTGGTCGGTAAATTACGACACCGCCAGAGGGTTTGCTGGACATCGAGGCATCGTGTGGAAGACCGTAGGCAAGATTCAAGGGATTGCTCTTGAGGATATTGTTAGATGGCGTAACTGGACACATCCCAATGAGAGCAACTATCCGGGTATGCAGTCCGAATGGTTTGTGATGAACACCTGCAACGCGAAGGAAGCCGATTGGCAGAAGACTGGCGCTGTATGGAGTCAAAGCAAGAAACGGTACAAGCTTTACCATGGTGGGGACACTGATCTCACCAAAGTCCCTACCTACTTCACGAACAACAAGAGCTACGCCAAAGACTTTGGAGAGGTCAGCGTAGCGTACGTGACCTTCAACAATCCACTGGTGCTTAATGCGATGGAAGGTGGGTTCGAGGCGGAAGAAAGTCACATCAGGAATGCGGAGTGGCGGCAAGAACAAATCGACAAAGGGTACGACGGTCTCATCGTGGTTGGCAGCGATGCCCCCGACATGCCGCAAATCGAAGCTTACATCCCATTCTCGGCAAGTCAGGTTCAGCCTGTAATTCTTGATGGTAGCCGTGAAGTCCTCGGTTCTGAGGATAAGACAGCCTCTAAGACGGCAGCAAAGACAACGCCGATGGACGCCGATTGGAAACAGCGTGTCCAGCAAACCAACGCCCCCGCCTTAGAAGCGGACCCAGCCCTACGGCAATTACATGACAAAATTCTTGAACACGGCGGGGAAGAAGCCATGGTCGGCAACACAAAACTTCCCCCTGAGGAAATTGAACGCTTGCTGACCCGAGGACAATACTGGGATGGGAAGAAATCAAAGCGCCAGCCAATGGAGGCGAACCACTGCCACGGGAATAGCAAGTGTCTCATGAAAGAAGGGGTGGGGGAAGTTGCTAACGGCTATGCTCTCTCAAAAGATGGATTGTGGCGGTACCATTCGTGGGTGGTCACTCCTACAGGGGTCATAGAAACGACCACGCCACGAGAAGGCTACTTCGGTGCCATCCTGACAATGGCTGAAGTCGAAGAGGAATACACCAACTAAACCCGCCGTCCCTTCTTCTTGGCGTCACGAATACGCTTCTTCTCCGCACGCTCCTTCATAACCTTCTGCTCGACCGCCCACAGGAACAAGCCTTCCCACGAGAAGTCAAAGGTCTGTCGCGTGCCCTTGAGCCGCACACAACCGTGAAATCCGTTATCGACCTCAATAATAATGGGACGCATGACAGGACGACGGAGCGTTTTCTTCTCCACGGTATGGCTACCCCACCCCCGCATCTCGGCGTCAGTCTCGAAGCTCAGCCGCGTCTTCCGCTTGCTAACCTTGGTCATAGACCTCCTTTGATCTATAACCATTATACCATGATGGGGGCTTAAGACTTGACGTTTGATGCACTTACGGGTAACAAGTCCTGTGATTTCAACACGAAAAATATTTATTTGACAAGAATTTCCCACAACTACTGCATTTCTTCAATAGAGGGACAATTTCAATGGACTTCAAAAAATTTCTTCCCAAACTTCAACCGTGGCTGGATAGGCTCCAGAACTATTTTCACATTCCCATCGCCTGTGCGTTCCAAGCGGCGATTCTCGGATGGCACTGGCACACGGGGAAGGATTTGGGTCCGAATGTTCAGGGCACGGTGTTTAGTTTCTACGCTCTTTTGGGCGGACACTTCGTAGGTAGTCAAGTCTGGCCTGACAAAACACTCCCGCCAACGGTAAACGTGGACGTGAACAACAGCAATGTGAACACGGCACAGGCTACCGTTGCTCCCGATCCGTCGAAGGGTTAAGACCCCGACGCGCCCCCGAAGGGTTTCTTCGTGATTGGAACGATTGGCCTCACATTGATGGGGTCTTCACGTCGTTTTACTCCGTAGCGTTCGACCAAATCGGTGTGCTGCTGAAATCCATTCAGGATCGGCTCCGCATTGCCAGACGGCTCCTTGCAAAACGTAATGGATTCCTCCGCATCGATGTCCACACGAACGAAGTCGCCCAGCTTGACCTGACCCGTGGCGACTAGGTTCGCCATTGGGAATACCAAATTGGTTTCGATAGCACGTTTCAAATGACGTGCTCCGTACTTCGGGTCCGTACCTTCTTTGAGCAGTCGCGCCTTCACCGCAGGTGTGCAGTTGAATACGAACTGGTTCGCACCCGCAGCCATCAGGATGCGCTGTTGCACCATGCCAAGCTCGATCTCAAGAATCTGCTCTAAATGTTCGGGGCGAAGGGTCTTGAATACGACCGACTTGTCGATGCGGTTCATGAACTCAGGCGTGAATTTGCGACGGGCAGCATCCACCGCGCTGCGGTCAATTTTTGCATCCAGCGAATCATCAACGACAATTTGATCCTTGGAGATACCAAAGCCCATGCCGCCATTCATCAGTTCGTTCATGTCGGCGGCACCGAGGTTCGATGTCATGATGATGATGCAGCTACTCAAGTCCACGCGGCGGTTGTCGCCGAGAGTGAGATTGGCTTTATCGAGGATGCCAAGCAGTAATTGCCAGAGCGAGTCGGATGCCTTTTCGATCTCGTCGAACAACAGTATCGAGAGCTTCAGTTTCTCGGTGTGATACTGGTTGAGAGCTTCCTGTGTGAGCAAAGGATGAGTTTCGCGGTGACCGAGGTAGCCCGGGGGCGAGCCGATCAACTTCGCAATCTCGTGCGAGTGCTGGAACTCGGCGCAATCGATCTTGATGCACGCCCGCGCATCGCCAAAGAGGGATTCGGCCATGGCTTCGACCACGCGGGTTTTGCCGCTGCCTGTGGGACCGAGGAAGAGAAGGTTGCCGACTGGACGACCCGGAGCATTCATGCCCGCCAAGAACATCTGGTAAATCTCGGCGACTTTCTCGACGGCGGCGTCTTGTCCCACAATTTTACGACGCAGGGCCTTCTCGAAATCACACGCATCGTTCGAGCGTTTGCTGGGGTCTAATTTGAGTCCCGTGCCAGTACCTTTCATGCTCACTCCTGTTCCGTATCCGAGTCCCACAAGTCCGCCTTCCTAAGATTCGAGAAGTGGCTTTCCGCTCTGACAGGTGCCGACCTCCCTAAAACCTCACCAATACTGCAAATTACGCCTTCTGCTCCTCAGATGTCTTGAACCGTACTGTCTTGCCGCCGTCATCGGACGTGAAAAGGTCCTCCGAGCATTTTACACAGAATTGCATCGGTGGGGGTAGTGTCGTGTTCAGGCGATCCATTTCCCGTTGGATCATCCGCTCATGCCGCTGTGCCATCACATACGAGCATACCATGACCGTGCGGAACCGTGACCAGCCCTTTGCACGGGCGAGGGCGAAGATGCGATTGAGAATTGGGTCATTCAGGGCGGCACCAACGAGTGCCAGCCAGATTGAGGCGTCATTGTCCTCTTGGAGGACTTTGCTGAACTCGTCGTCGGTTAAGAGGGGTTTCGATGCGGGCCAAGCCATTCCGTTCATTAGATGCCGTCCTTCGCCGCTTTGGTTTTGAATTCTTTGGCGTTGTCGTAGATGCAGAGAACACCCAGATGCTCGGTGTTGCTGACGATCATGGTGAAGTCCTTGCCGCGATAGGTGGTGTCGGTTGACGGCCCTCCCCACGGGCGGTCGGTGCAGTCCTGAATCGGGAGATCATCCCCCAAATTGTGGAGAACTTTATTGAATTCCACGTCGTAGCCGAAGTATTCGAGGATTCGCTTCCGCTGTTGGATGTAGCCGTTGAGGAGCGGGAATCCAGTGGATGTCGGCATGGTGAGACTTGAGTCTGACAGAGTGAGGCCGAAGTTGTCAAGCCAAAGCTTGATGTAGGCCAGAACCTTCTTGCCCGCCCATTTCGAGCGCAGGATTTGCTCAGGCGTCAGTTTGACCACATCTTCGATGGTCTCGCAACCCAGCCGCTTCAGGACGTTCTTTGCCCGCGTCGGCAGGTTCTTCGAGTCCCCGACACTGATGGCTAGTACGTAGGCATCGCTCATTGGGCTAACCTCTGGTAAAGCGCAATCATCGGCTTCAGTTGTTTCTTGGCCGAGCGGAGGGTTGTCTTGATGGCTGCCTCGGGTGTCGTTCCGTGCTCGACGAGATTCCCGCCCCACGGTCCCGAAACCTGCAAGAAAGCCCCAAAGGTGCGCCCACCGCCGAAGTCATGCAGTTCGAGTTGTAGTTCTTTGTTGCTGACGGCGTAGTGCCAGCCGAGGTTTTCCCAAACCCGAGATGTCCATTTTCCGCCGACGCTCTTCTTCAGCCGCGTCACGAGGTTTCGGGCATTCTTCTTGGCTCGCAGGAATTCGGAAAACGAGCACCCGTGCCCACAGGCGGACGCGCAGTAGCGTGAGCCCTTTCTCACTGCTTTCCAACTTAGACTAGCCATAGTGTTCTCCTCATACCCATTCTACCAAGAGAATCGGAGTTTTGGTTAGGAATTTGTGGGTTTGGAATCAACAACTTGAAGTGCGGCAAGCTCCCGCCGCATGTTTTCTTGAGCCAAGAGGGTATAGGTTCCCGCGAACTGTGGACTGAAGTAAAGCTGCGGTCTGGCGAGGAATTTCTTCAGGAATGCCGAGCGGCCCATCTTCCACATCTCGTCGGAGGCGAAGTTGTACTCCATGCGGATGAGACGACAGTTTTCGTCATACTGTTCTGGTGCCGCTCCCAGCCCCGCGAGATCGATATCGGTCACAATATTGGTGTGTTCGGTGTGAGTGGTGCTGAGGATGAGGCCGACGATCTTGTCGGCATCTTCTATGTCGAATCCTAGTGTGGGATTGTCTTTCTCAAAGACCATTGCGCTGCGGACCTCGTTATCGTCGCGGGTGGGCTCATAGATTGCGTCATGGTAAGCCCACGCGAAGAAAATAGTGGGGTCCATTTTGTCGAAAAACTTGAAGTATTCACTGAAGCCGAACTGGATGTGCCCTAGTGTGTGGTAATGGCGATGGGGCTCAAGATAGCGGTGCTTCAGATCGTCCGCCACACGCCCGATCCTGAGATCGGTGGGACAGCATCTCCCCGCACGAGGGGCCGTTCGAACGAAGTCATTGAACTTCAGGATGGGGGACGGTTTGTATTCCTCGTAAGGAGGGGCAGAACGAAAAACATCCATACCACTATAATACCACGTTTTTAGAATTCCACCACGTTCAACCAAATGATTGAGTTAAGTCTTCCAGCCCACATCGCTGTAAATGGCTCTGAAGGAATCGCAATGATTGAATCCCCATTGCCAACGGATGTAATGCCGCCCGCCGCTGTCGTTCCCGACGTTATGGTGATGACGGTACCCTCACCCGTACTGACGGTAATCTCTGAGTTTGCGGGGCAAGCAATGTTTGTAATGACCACCGTGCCTGCATGAGTTTCAGCGACTCCGCCCGAGTTATTCAATATCAAGGATTGAGGAGTAGAACTAGCGACGGTGAACGTACCGTTGTTACCTGCGTTGGAAAATCCACTGACTGTAACGCTTTGCCCGTACAAAGGGTTAATGAACAGAGTTGCTTGCTGCCCAGCGGCGGTAACTCCGTTAGCGTTTGCTAGGGCTATAAATGAAATTTGTTCATTTATACAAAGAAACGTTCCGTTGTTGGCGGCATTCGTTGCCCCGACGACGGTGACGTACTCACCAACTGACTGACCCGCTATGCCGGCCGCTGTTTGGTATAAAGTACAAAGTGTACTAGGCGTAGCTGTTGCGGCGTGCGTCTCCGCAACTGCGTATGGGTTCTCTACTAGTATCGTTGTGCTTGTGCTGGAAACAACCAGAAAGGTTCCGTTGTTAAGAGCATTAGTGAAACCCGCGATTGTAAACCGCAATCCTGCATATCCCGACGTAGTGAACCCTGTTCCTGTGTAGGTTGCATTCGTACCAGCCGATGTAGTCACGGATGTAAGCGAGAAAGGCGCATTGACTGGGGTAATAGCAGTAGCGGCAAAGACTGGACCGCCACCAACACCGATAGTGCCCGCGTAGTACGTCAATCCGTTAGCGGCGGTGGACGCCGACGTTAGTGTGTAGGATGCGGAGCCGCCTTTTACGTTGTATAAACTAACTTGCGCGGTAGAGTTGTTTGCGTTAGCAAACGCACCAACTATGTTAGTAACAGCGGCCATGTTGCCAACGCCAACCAGCAATCCATTTTTCGAACCTGAAGGAGTGTACAAAGTGTTGGCTACGAAAGGTGTTGGGTTGGTCAATTTGACAGATTTTAATGCCGCAGTGTTATCAAATTCAACTATCCAAGCGTCCAACATATACGGACCTACCGATTGCATGAATGCTGTCTGTGGTGACTCGCTTTCTGCTACAGCGTTAGGATTAGCAAGCAGCGCACCTTGATTCGTTCCAGTGCCGGGACTAAAGAAGAGTCCGTTGTTCGCGGCACTAGTGCAACCTGTCACGAGATACCAGCCAGCGTTGCCGACAGCGTTTCCCTGCCATGTGTACAGCGATGTCTTCGCCACGGCGGAACCAGCGTGTGTTTCCGCTACTCCACCGATGTTTTGTAGAGTAAGTGTTGTAGTCGTTGAAGCTACACATAAGAAAGTTCCGTTGTTCCCCGCATTGGTGAAGCCAGTTACGACGAATATGTCTCCGATAAAGAGGTTCCCCGATCCGCCAGTGATCGTGCCTACATAGTCGGTGAATCCGTTGCCCGTCGCAAAAACAGAAGTCAAAGTGAACGGTCCCACGGTCAAGAGCGCACCTACCGTAGTTACCACCGATTGAGTGAAATCTGAGCCTCCTCCCGACCCCGGAGGACCCTGCAACATGGAGAAGCCTTCCCCCGCTTCAGCGATATAGCCTACGGTGTCAAACCCAAGGGTTTGCTGACCAGTTAGTGTCTGTAGGGATGATAGAGGACAATAGATTCCACCAATCTTTACCATCGACGTGAAATTGATAGCGTTAGTTTGTTGGGCGTTTTGAGTTACGTCTAACACCCCAAGCATAGCTCGTCTTCCCGCTGGGACTGTGTAGTAATCGAAAATAGCGGAAGTGAATCCCGGTTGAACTTTGATCGGGTAGAACTTGACGTTGGGCAAGTTTGCATACGCTGAAAACTGACTTGGCATCATGCTCTGCGTAAGAGCTTGCAAAACCGCTGCCCCACCACCCGAGCTAGTCGCAAGAACTTGATTGCCCGCACCTGTGATCGTCGAGATCGGTACAAGTAAAGCAGCCGCTGTGTCCACGTATGCCGTGGTAGCTATCTGTGTGTTGTTAGTTAGTGGTGGTGCTGTAGGTGCTACAGGCACTCCAGTAAATGTCGGGGAAGCCAAAGGAGCAGCGCCAGTAACTTGAGCAACGGTGTAATCCCCTGATACAGCGACGACCGCACCCGTGCGACCGAAGACACTGGTTACAGGATAGGCGGGGGTGCCAGCGGTGAACAAACCAGTGGTAGTGTTGTAGCCAGTGACAAACTCACCCGCTATGGGGGTGAAGGTCTGAGCTAGTGCTGCGCCTGAGTCCTGCACATTGCCGGAGCCGTCTGTAGTCACAACGTGACCAGACACGGCAGTTGAAAGATTGGGGTCTGCTGTTGCCGCGACAAGAGTGCTGCCCGATCCCAAGACGGTGATCGAACCTGTGGTCGTGACTATTCCCGTGGCGATGCCCGCTCCAGCCACGAGGGTCACAGTGCCGCCCGAGAACGTTCCCTGCACTGGGGCCGTGATGTTGTTATCGTTTAGAGTCACGGTGCCCGTCATGGAGATCGCTCTGCCGTAAAGGATAGCCGTCGCCCCTAGCGTGATATTGCTTTGAGCGAAAAGGTCTCCGACTTCCGTGGCGACGTTATCGCCTACGGTGATGCTACCAGCGACCAGCCAGATCACGTTCGCGGCTAGTGCTCCTTGAGACAAGACCACCTTCGCGTCGTCGCCTATCGTCAAGTTGCCGCCGATCTGAAAAACAAACGTCCCACCGGGGTTGCCTTGCGCGTTGAGGGTCAATGTCTGATTGGCGTTTAGTATGACTGAGCCTACGTTGTTGTAGACTCCTGTGGTGATCGTTTGACCGTCCAACGGAGTGGTCAACGCCCCTGTCGGCGTCAGTCCCGTGAAATAGGCATACGCATTTGCCGCGTCAATCTGAGCTTGTTGTGCATGAGCATCGTCAAGTGCCGCTGGAAGAACGAAGGTTCCAGCAAACGAAAGTGTTGCGGTTGGATAGGACCCAAGGTTTCCGCCCGCAATGATAGATGTTGGCGGTGACCCAGAGCTAGTGACCGCATTGGCGCTGAGGATAGCATAATTTGCTGCGGTTGCTAAGTGTTGGTCAATCGGAGATGATAATGCTACCCATGGAGCGATCCACCTGACGCCGCTTCCTGTGGAGCTAAGCACCCATCCGCCTGTGCCGGGTGAAGTAGTGCTGTCGATTAGTTCCGCACCCAAAGTGACGTTGCCCGAAAACACAGCGCCAGAGAGCAGTGCGTACAAACCTAAGTTCGGCGTGCCACTGATCTGCGAATAGGTGTAGTCGCCTATCTGCGCCGTTACTGCCCCTGTGCGACCGAATACGGAAATGACGGGGCTACTGGCGGCTGTGACGTAATCCTGCGCCTTCACGTAAGCCGTTGTAGCGACATTTGTCGAGTTGTCTAAGGTTGAGGGTGTCGGGGCGGTTGGCGCACCAGTAAACGCGGGGGAAGCCAGCGGAGCATAAAATACTAGGGCAGATGTGGTGAACGCTTGTGCAGCGGTTTGGGCTGCCGCCGCCGCGCCTAGAGTGTCGTAGAAAGCCGAATAGTCACTAGATTGAGCCGTGACCACACCAGCACGCCCGAATACGGAGGCGACATCGCCTCCACCCCCTCCACCCCCACCGCCGAGAGAGGGGTCGAGTTGACCGTTTGCATTGAGACGGACGATTTTATACGCATCCTGCGGAGCAGACGGCGGCGAGCCAACGAGTCCAGTCGAGGCAGAGATTGCCTCAACAAGCACCTGTTGGAATGATCCACCCGTTTGAGGGGTGAGGATGGGGATGAAATTAGGGGTAGCCATTTGCCCTCACTAAAAGAGGATGAAAGCCTAATGACCTACGAATGCTCGAACCACTCCATTTTAGCGCCGACATCTATAAGTCTTTTAGCGTCAACGTTAGTGAGGGCAAATAGTTTCTTGCAGGCATCGGCGAACCCCCATTGTCCTCTGGGCTCCACTCGGATATAACGATGTTCAAGTCCAGCTTCCCGCAGGCGAAGCAGATCGTCGCCGTAGAGTGGGTCTTCGAGCCAATACCAGTCCTCAGGGCCTTCGAGGACGGCATCCACCTTTTCATTTTTGCCGCTCGAAAGCCGCGTCATCCACGCACAGTATTCGGTGTCCCGCCAGATGTCCTGACCGTACAGGTTGTCGATGAGTTTCTTGAGCGGCTCTGGTCCCCAGCAGGTGAGCCAGCGAACGTTGTAAAGCTCCTTGAGCACCCGAAGCTGGGTCATGACATTTGGTCGGAGATCGAATCCCGAGTCGTCCCAGATGCGGGCAATGATAGTGTCATCTACGTCGATAAAAACAGTGGGGCGTTTCGATAGATCGGGCAGGGTGCCAGTTACGTCAACACGTTTTGCTGTGGGGCTGCGTTTCATCTTGCCTTCCTGTTTGACCCTTTAGCATGTTAATTATGCCCCTGCATTTCTTTGATCCGCAAAGACAGGGAACGGGGGTTTTGCTGTACTCGAAACAGTAGTCCACGGTCAACTCTTCGCCCTTCTTGATGCGCCGAATCGAATAAAAGTAGACTCGGTGCCCGATGATCTGAGCGTAGAGATTCGGGTTGCAGGAGTGGTTCACCCGCTCGGCTCCGCTACCCCGCACCGCCCCGTCCAATGACCAGTAGTTGTCCAGACAGTAAGTGAAGCAATGTCGCCGTTTGCCCGTCACCGCTTTGTGATGGCGACGACTCAGCAATTGCCCCGTATATTCGATGACGTATCGCCTCTTGGGGATGTTTTGCTTGGTGACGACGCCCCAGCGGTGAATAGGGGATCGGACGATCTCTAAATCGAACCATGTGTAATCGGGATTGATGCGTGGTTTCATTTGAATGCCGCCTCAATTTCCGCATCGGTGGGAGGCTTTTCAGTCACGTTTGGGGCTTCAAACTTTGCGGCGAGGTCGGCGAGTTGCTTCTCCATCCCATCGGTGGGATCGTCTGAATGTGCGAATTTCCAAATCTCATCCGTAAGATATGTCAGGTGGTAGGCGACGACCTCGTTATCCATTTCCGCCCCGATCCAGTGCATCATTCGCCAAACACAGTGGAAGCATTCGTGGGAAAGTTCACCGACCGTTGGATTGAAGTGGAAGAATAAATATGACCAGTTCTTACCCTTAACACCCGAGTGGCAGGCGGCTGGGTCGCTGTCTCCTTTTTCGTATACGCCAAGGCCGCTAGTTCGCGCTATTCGCGATTTTGCAACATCATCGGTTATAATGACCCTGATATGGTAGCGAAATACAGGTAGGTCAATTATTTTCTCACGCTCTCTCATGCTACCTTTTCTTCGCAGCCCGAAGGTCGGCGATAGTCAGGTCCTCTTCGGCTCGCTGTCTCTCTTGATTCAGAAGTTCTGCGGCGGCGTTAATTACGGCTATACGACGAGTATATTGCTCCCACGGGGTCTCATTTACTGATTCCATTATACTCAACTGCCTTTCGCATCCAGTGTTGATCTGTCTGCACATGCTTCGCACGGACGTATTTCCCAACAACATAGGGAAATTCCACCATGCTAAACGCTCTCGCGGGCCGAACGACTAGCCCTTCCTGCGTCTCGGGATTAAGCTGCTTGCACAACTCTTGGCACAGATCGTCGCTGTACTCGCCCCAATAGATCAGGGGCACTGTGTTGAGCCCGAGTAGGGCGCACCATTCCATTGTCTCACTCCATGACAAGCAGGTCAAGCCTTTCCAGATGTTGAAGACCATGAAGTACGACGGGAGGTTCTCGTACCGAATGGAATGCACTGCCGTGAGATTCTCGCCGCAGATGCGGTAGTTCTCGGGAATTTCGTAGCCAACCTCGGCGTGGATCGCTTTGATATGGGTGCGTGATTCGTGCGGCTCGAATTCCATGGAGCGGGCGTGCAGTCCGTTGTGGTAAAACGTGGTGCCCTCACCGTCCATCTTCTCAGTTATGACGACTTCCCGCCCATCCCATCCCTCAGTGCTTGGCAACTGACGGTCATCATTTTGGAGCCCCGGTGACCACAGGAAGTGGTATGTCCGGGGGTATTTGACTCGTTCGGTGAAGAGATGGAGGACGGGCTTGAGGATTTTCTGAACACCCTCTTCCTCAAAAAGTTCACCACGCATTCGACGACCGTCAGGAAGGATTGCGTTCCCCCACTTGTCGTACTCTTGGTCTGCAAAGAAGTGGGGCGGTAGAACGACTGTTGTGATGCCAGCCCTTTCTCGCAAATGACTACATCTGATGAGCGTAGCTTCTGCCGCAAGATGACATTCCGAGCAGAGGCACGCCCCATTGTCCAAAAAATATCCGCCATCTGGAAATAACCTCCGTTCAATGATGTGGTGGGCGTCTACGCCGGGACGCCCGCAGTTGACACACTTCCCTTTATCGCGATGGAACACCCCATCACGGAAGAGTTGTCGTGTTGAACCGCTCCAACTTAAGTCACTCATGCTCTCCCCTCTAAAATCATTTGGCGTGCCGTCCGTAGCTCGGACTCTTGGTTTGCCATCTCCCACCACTTGAGGAATCCCTCCACCCCGCCGCCCCTTCTCCACGTCAGACGCTTCAAGGTCGGGAAGAATTTGTAATACTTGAACGGCTCCGTCTGGTGGATGATCCAATTACAGGGCGGCTTCTTTGTGAAGTCTCTGGGCGTCAGCTTGCGCCCCAACCGTTTCGCCAAGCACGGGATGCAGACGTTCTCACGATACGTGAGCCCCGCTTTCTTCCACACGCTATCCTTCGCCATGTAGACGTAAAACGGATAGTGCTCGATGTTCGGCGAACAATCCTGACAGCCCCAGCCCATTTATCCCCCGTGCCCCACGGCAGCGTAGGAAGCCATGGGAGGCGGCTGCCAGCCGATGTCTTCGTACCAGACGTAACCTTGTTGCCGTTTGAGGACGACTTCCTCGCGTAACCCGACCACTTTGGGGTGTGACAAACGGATAGCCGTGTAGAAATCTCCGCCGTTTCTACGGATATGCAACCCCCGTTTCGCAATAATGAGCGGGAATGGAGCGATTTCGACGTACTGCCGTGCTGTCCAGTCGATTAGGAAGTGCTTTGCTCCCACGATGCAGTGCCAATCAGCCCGCTGTTTGCCTCCCTCGTTCAGACCTTCTTTGTAAATCTTCGGGCAGAGCCCGATGCTCGGCTTGGTCTCGAATTCGAACATGTGGAGGCCGAGGCGTTGGGTCAGGCCCATGTCGGTCTGATGGACGAATTTCAAGAACTCACCAGAAGCGTCACAGCACTGGTATAGGGCTCCAGCCTGCGTGCTGTACTCGCTGTATTCCAGCTTGAACTGCTCAATGAGTGCTTTGAGTTCTTTCGAGATCAGCATCACTTCCTCCGTTAGGCGTGTGCCGCCTTGATTTTTCGTTCGTACAGGTACGCGGAACCTACGATTTGTGACCGATTCGAGCGGTCGCCCCAATGGTACGGCTGATCGCCCCACGCAATCAATGGTATCTTACGGTCCATGCAAATGTCCAGTAGTGTGTGGTTCATCCGCGTGTATAGGTAGCCGTCATGGGTCACTATGCCGGGTGACCGTTCAATCTCGCCGACCGAAAGATCGATACCGAAGATATGGAGAGCGATGACCGCTTCGACATCCCGATAGCGAAGCAGGGCCTTGATTCCGTCCCCCTTCTTGGGGAGGGTGGACATGTCGTAAATGTCCATGTCTTCGGTCTTGAGGCGAGCCGCCAAAACCTCGTAGCCCGCACGCTTACCGAGCCACTCGGCGATGTATTTCAAGGCAAGAGCGTCATCATCGCTGCCCGTCTGCCGCCCGATACAGATGATTCGGCTCATGCTAATCCCCCTCTTTGAACATGCCCAACCAGACTTTCTTGTCCGCCTTCTCGTGCAGGTTGTTCCAGTCCTGCGAAAGCTTGTGAGTCTTCTTCGGGAAATGTTTCTTTTGAATCTGCTTCACCCATTCTGCCGCCAGCACCATGTTGTCGAACTTCTTGTCGAACTGCCGACCGCGAGCCTTCTCATCGTCCCAACACTCTTGCCAGCACTTCTCCTCGGTGTTCCAGATGCCGTTCCAGTCTTCTTTAATTGTGACGTAGTAGTGCCGCCCGATGCCCCAGAAGCCCATGACAGTGACTTCCACGGGTCGCTTGCCTCTGTGCTTGTCGTACCAGCGCACCCACGGCTTCGGGATTTCTTTCAGCTTCCCGCCGTGCATGATACGGGTGCCGCCACTCGGGACCGTGTATTTCTTCATTCGTATAGGTCCGCTTCCCACGCCTTGTCCCGGGCGTCTTCTTTCGCCTGCTCACGTTCGCACAGTAGGCAAACAATGTGCTTACCGCCGTCATCGGTGTAAGTATAGCGTTCCAAATGCCCGCAGGGGGCCTTTGAGGTATCGAGGGACTGGTAGAACTCGATGGTCTCCAACAGGTCGTTGACGGTGAACTGTGCACCGCTCACCCATCTCATATCGCCGTCGATTTGAGCGACTTGTTTCGGGCTCAAAATCATACTTCCACCACCGTCACTGTTGGGTAGTAGACTTTGATCGGCTTTTTGGGGAAGAGCTTTTTCAACGCGGCCTTGAATTCGCCTCGTTTCGACACTTCGGGGTTATTCATGATGTGCAGGATAGCGCGATCCTCGCACTCGATCACCCAAGTGTCTCGGTCGCCGTTTACGCCCCAGATGCGTTCGGCGTCCTTAGGCAACCCGTCGAAGTCATTGTAGTCGCGCTCGTGCAGGCGGATGTCGGTGTATGCCGCCAACCTATCCCGCCATGGCTTGGCGTACAGGCGTGACGCCTTTGCCTTGTACCCGGGCTGTAGGCGGCTTTCGGCGACACGTCCCACGTGTTTGCCGTTCAGGTAGAACTCCCAATAGTACGTGTTGCTGTACGCGGGGATCACACCTGAACAGCGATCAGCACGTAGGCTGACGATCTTGTTGTGTCCGTCGCGGTATTTAATTGTGACCATCTCCGAACCCCCAATTGTTTTTGATGCATATCCGACACCCCAGATCGTTGTGGCGGTTGCAATGCTGGTGCTCGCGTTCATCGTCGATAGGATCGCCGTCGCTCTGCTCGTATTTTTCCAACATCTTGACGAATTCCGTCCTGTCGCCGTTCATGTAGAAATCATACCATTGTTCGAGGATACGGTCCTGCGCCAATTCCGCGTACCCCGCGAGCCTGATGACGTTGCGGAACCGCTCCCGCAGCGATTGGTCGGGGTTGGGCGGAATGGGCGTCCAGTCCGTGCAGTCGTCCACCTTCTGATGGGGTTCGCGACCGTGAAAGCCTTCGACCTTGCAAATTCCTCGACTACTCATAGCAGTCTACTTTGTGTTGATGGTTTTGAGTACAGTTCAATCGTGATACACCCCTCTCCGCTAACTCCAGCCCCCGCTTGAACGTGCTCTCAGGCAGACTCGCCTGCACCGTGGCGATACCAATGTCGCGGAGCCGCTGTTGCGTGATGCCCTCGAATTCGATCAGGGCCTCGCTCATCTTGTTCTCCATCGTCTCGTCGAAGCACTTCTCGACGTAGGGCAGGTTGCTGTTGATCGCCATGACAGCGTGCTCCAGCCCTTCGATCAAGACCTTCTGCTCGCCCTTGTTCAGAGTTTTGTTCCCGGGCAGGTTACTTTCCTTGAGCGTCTTGAGCAGTTCTTTCAGGGTCTCCGCAGCCTTGCCGACCGTCTTCTTGATCTCGTCGCGGAACTCGCTGGTGAAATGCGTCGGCTCAGGCGTCTTCTCAAGCTGCCGTCCGTCGATAGAGCGGAGCGTGCAGGGTGTACCCGTGCCGTCGCCGAATGAACTCACGAAGCGAGCCCACTGAGCCTCGGTCATGAAAAGGTCGCAGACAGGCATTCGACTTGAAGACGAGACCCAATCGTGCGACAGGGTGCGATGCATCTCGGCGTGTCTGATCTCGACACGGACGAAGTGTTGATGCTCGGCGTCGGAGCCGAACAGATAGCCCCGCCCGCTGCATCGGCTGACGGTAACAGCACCGTAGGACTCGTGCTCGTAGACCTTGCCGTCCTCAATGTGCGATTTCTTGGTCGTCGATTCCATTAGACCACCACCTTTCTAGCATCGGCGTCTTCGATGGCGAGTATGCCCTCGGTTTGGATTTTGGCACCAGCTTTGCCGATCACAAACTGACTAACTAAAACGCGAACGTAGCTCACTACGTCGCCAGCCTGCCCGAAGGCAAAATGAGCGCAGCGGGAATTCTCGGGACGTTGGCTGTTCGTCATTGGCGGGTTGTGGTAGTCGCGCTTGCCGAGCCAATCGATCACGCAAATGTTGTCGCAAGAACCGTGCTGTGTGATGGTGAAGTACAGGACGGGCTCTTCGACTTTGGCGAAGCTCTTGACCACGAATACGAAGCCGTAAGCACCGCCGTCAAAGTTATAGAACGGATACGTAAAGACATCGAAATTTTTCGCGGCCTTTTCGAAGTCGTCGTAGTCCGCTCTCGTGAAGCCGAGGCAAAAATCGCCCTCGCCAAGGATGGTCAGGATGCCCCAGATTTGGGCGGGAATGCCGAGATTTCTGTCTCCGAGTTTCATATTTTTATCTCCTCGATTTCTTCCATTATACCGTAAAAATTGTCGTGCTTCATGCCGATTACCTTCACGCCCTCGCCAAGCTGGAGCAGGTGCAGCACTGTGCCGCCCTTCACAATCTTGGTTTCGCCTTCTTTGTCGCACACCGTGCCGCTGATGAACTTGATGTCACCCTTCGTGACGATCTTCGGCTGTTCGAGGTACACCGCCTTCTTGTTGGACGGATGCAGTACCTTGACATACGGAAATTTGATCTCCTCAGTCAGCATCGTTTAGCTCCAGTTCAGCCACGGCACACTTGAACTCTTCATTGTCCATCAGTGTCGTCAGGTCGCCTTCATGCCGATCCGTCGTGCACAATTTGCGGAACTCGGGCTTGTACGCCTCGGCACCCTCTGCCGTGCGGAACAATCGCTTCGAGGCCATCGTCCACACCCCATCGACCCACGAACGCCGCCCGCTCACCCTGAGTTGAAACAGTTTCACAGCGTCTCCCGTAATTGCTCGATGTAGAGTTTCGAGTCCCGCAGCGAGGCACTTGTCAACTCCCGTGCACGCTTGATGGCATTGATGAACTGGTCGCCGGGGAATGGCTCCTCGCCGCGTATCTTGCCCCGCAGGATATTCTTCAACTCAGTGACGTACTTTCGCGGCAGGGTGTCCAGAGTGAATTCTGGGATGTCCCTCTGCAATCGGTACGAGGCTTGGCCTCGCTCGAAGGCGTCATGTTGAGCCGCCTGAAACTTCTCAATCAGACTGTCGCCGAAGCTCTGCGACATCCACCGTTGCCCACGCACGAATTCACAAAACTCGTCATGATGGTTCATTTGACCCTCGTAAGGTTTTCGCCGTCCCATTCAAAGCGGATGGCGGATTTCGTATCCCAGAGCCTCGGGCTCTCCAGCGTAACGCCGTCAGGCTTCACGTAAACGACGCTCTCGCCGTCCACGTTCCACCAGCACTTGATGTCCTGATCGCAGTACCGCTTGCGGTTCTTGTCGTGATGCCGATCTTCTTCCTTGTACCACGGCTGCACCAGAGCGTTGATCGCCGTCTTAAGCTTCCGAGGGAAGGCGTCCCGCTTCGATGGCTTGCAGCGGATGACGAAGAAGTTCGCACCCTTCTCGGGCTCGGTGAACGTGCCGTAGACGCTGAACGCCATGTAGTCGCCGTCTTCGCGCTCTTCCATGCGCCCGATGCGCCCATCGCGAACTTTCGGGTACAGAATGAGAAATGACTTTTTCATAATCTGAAATCCTTATTGACCACGATCTGGCTGAGCAAGCACTTCGCGGGCAGCTTGTCGGTACGGACCCGCTGTATCGAAATCTCCATGATGTGCAGGTTCGCAGTGCCCTTGTTGTATTTCACTTCCACGATATCGCCCTTCCTCACAGGAGGTTTGCCGATGATCGATGCCCCGCAAATCTCGTGCAGGATACCATGGTCGTCGTAGCACGCGAGGCGCACGCTATTTTTGTGTTTCTTGCTCGGCCCTACGACAATGGCCTCCAGCGTCTTCCAAAACTTCACTTTCTTGTGATTTCCAGATGTACCCTCGACATACGCCGCCGTCATGTCCCGCACGATCACGCCCTCGGCCCCCTCTTCAAGCAACTGGATCACCAGTTGAGCCTTCGCTTCATGCGTGCGGGCGGTGTACACGGGAGCGATCAGCTTGCTGTACCCGTCGAACTCCTGATGGTAACGGGCTTCGCGGTGCTCGTAAGAATCCGCTCCACAAATTTCGTCGCCCAGAACCAGAGCATCGAATAGCTTGAGTGTCTTGTTGCCAACCAGTTCGCCTGCGATGATGAATTGGGGGAGGGGGTGCTTCAAGAGAGCGGCGATTAGATCGCTTGGTAGACCCTTGGCAGGGTCGCCGTTGCGATTGAAATCGTGGATGCCGTTCGAATCCTTGCAGATTGTGCGATACTCGCCGTTAAACTTTTCTTGGTAGCCCCAACGCGGGTCGGGGCAATAGCGAGTTAGGACCGCTTTGTCTACTTCGACTGGTAGGTCTGCAAGAATCTTAGCCATTTCCCCTCCCAATGTCATTATACCCAAATCGGAAGAGAAAACGATAGGATTTATGCCTTTGTTTCCAACTACTTGGAAGCCGTTTTTGCTCGTTCTTTCTCCAACGCTGTCATGCAGCCCTTGCAGTTGTCGGGGCTCTTGTCGTTGCCCTGCTCGAACTCGCTGCCGAACGTCATCCACCGCTTGCAGAGCGACCGTCCGCCTCGGAAGTAATGCCACTTGGGTGAGTTGTAGAGGTAGGTCCAGCCCTCGGTCGGCGGGGCGAGCGTAGGCTTCGGAAGCAAACGCGCAGGGGTCTCGTGCGTTGGGCCTGCGTAACCCTCGTCGTCTTTGACTTCGTTCATAGTCGCCAGCCTCCAGCCAATTTCGTTGTCTAAGCCCATATCTTTGCAAACTCCTCGGGCGTCCAGCCCACCTGATCTTGGAAGTCACAGTCGATGACACGGTGGTTCAACGGATCAGCGGGAAACAGGAAATATGGGTTCATGGCTTACCTACCAGTTCGTAGTTTCGTTGCATCAACCACTCCCCGAATGACATCACGGGTCGAATCGATTCGAACAGGATTGTGGCCTTGGCGAAGTCGATGGTCTTCTTCACATTCTGAAGATAGATCACCAGCTTCTCGATCTTCACGTTGGCTTGGCACCCGTCGCAATGGAACCTCCCATCGACGTAGCGTGCCTGTGGCGTGCCACAGAGAGGGCAGGGGTTCTTACCCACCGTAGACCTCTCGCACAATGGCTGCCAGTGTGGTGACGATCTCTTCCTTGATGTCGCGGTCGCAGCCTTCCAGTTCGTTGCCGACCCCGCGACGGTCGCCCAGATCGGCCAGAATTGCCAACGCCGTCGTTTCCGCTTTGTCTACAGGCGGTCGGTCGTTGAACGGGAACTCGGTGCCGTGCTTAACACTGAATTTTGCGTCCATTAGAATGTTTCCCCTTTGAGACGAGTGATTTCCATCTGCTGTTTGGAAATTTCCTTGCTTAACTTCTGGACGCGGACATCGCGCATTTGAGCGAGACTACCGAGTATGTAGTCGGGAATCTTGTAACCAGCCCGCCTTGCCGCAGGGTAGAATTCGAGTTGAAAACTCAAAGCTGCGTCAGAGCCTTCGCCGTTGCACGGCCAGTACCGCCCTCTGCCGAGAACATCCCACACCACGAGCGTACTGAACACTTCGCGGACTGCGGTGTCTGTGCAATCGTCTCTCAGGTCTCGTTGCAGGCGGCGGTCACCTTTCGCGAGTTCCTCCAGTTGCTTCGGCGTGAAGATGACGCCGTAGTTCTTTTCCATCTCATTCCTGAGATGGGGGTACTTTTGGCGTTTCATTTAGAAGTGCCCCCAATAAGCCCTGTACAGATGGTTCGCAGAGAGCAGGAATGGTTCCCATTCAGTGTCAAACTGGCAGTTGTGGTTGGCGTCGATGAACAGCGGGGCGATCTGTTCTTTCGTCCAGCCCGCGAAGCCGCACCCGATCTGGGTGACTTGGAATGTCTCTTCGCGGTCTACGGCAGCGACCTGATCGGCGTAGATCAGGAAGCATGATATGTAGAACTGAACTTTGCTGAATGGAATCTGCCAGCCCGGGCGACCCACGGGCACGTGGCAAGTCGGGATTCCAAAGCTGTTGCCTTGCGGCCCGAAGCCTTGATGCAGGATGGCCCCGTGTTTATCGCGGGCGACCTTCGCCGCCCCGCCGCCATGGATGCCCTGTTCATTACTGCCGAATACGAAAACAGGTGTCTTGCGCTGTTCGTCGGTCAGGACTGGATCACCGATGATGATTTCTTCGTTGTCAAATCGCAAACTTACGTCCCGCTCGCTCTGTTTGCAGTCGAGGCAGATTTCCTCATTGTTGAACATGCTCATAATTGTAACTGAGGTCGGTTTACCGCATCGTTGGCAGTCCATAGGTGTCATTCGCCTGCTCCAGCGCCCTTCGCTTTGGCATCCGTCAACCAACACGGCTTGCTGCTCGCAAACATCAAAGTTGCTTCCGTCGCCAACATTGCCAGCACTTCCGCATCGGACAATGGCTTCGGTTCGGGTTTCGGTTCTGGTCCCGCCTTCTCCAAGAGCCGATCTAAAAAATCGTTCATCTGCTTGTCGATTTGCCGATTGCTAACTTGTGAAGAAATTCGCGGGCCGAAAGACTGGCTCACGACAGGCTTGCGAACTGGCTCCGTGAAGGGCGGCTCATGGAACGAAGATACTTCGACCAAGGTAGCCGACTCGCTTTTGCGACGATCAGCTTTGCGCCGATCTTCCGCACGCCGTTCGTTTATTTCTTCGAGAAAAGGCATTATGCGACCGCGTGCTTTCTGATGGGTCTCCCCATCGTTAATGTCGCCAGCTTCACAATCTCTTCGGGGCACAACCAGCCTCGTTTGGTGCCCAAGCTGAGCACCTTCAGGATGCTGATCGCAGCGATTAGAGGTTTCTTATCGATGGGCGTGCCGTTCAGATATAGAGCGGCCTTACACAATTTTTTGGCGTAACGCGCCTGCCGTGCTTTCGCCCGACGTAGTTCGTTTTTGGTCATACCAACTCCGAAAGGTAGACTGTGGCTCTTGCCGTAATGCGGCCCACGTTCGGGGCGGTGATCGGTCGAAATTCCGTACCCTTCACCCAGACGTGACCCCCAAGGTGATTGACACAGACGTAGAATGGCGTGCCACGCTCTTTCTTGAAAGGTGCGACGGCGGTCGGCAGGTCGTTGCCTTCGTAGTCCACGCAATCGTACCAAGTGCCAAGCTTGATTCTCATGTCCCTATTATACCCAAACGGAGAGGTAAAACGATAGCTTTTTTGTCTTTGTTTTCTACTACTTAGGGGTCTGAGAAAAAGCCAAAGGGAGGTAGTCGAGGTAGCCCAGCACTTCCTGCTTGTCCACAGGCACCGTGGCGAACGCCGTAGTGACTTCGCCATTGCACGGCTGGGTGCAGCCAACGCAGTAGACCGCCGCGTTTGTGTCATTGAATTTGAAAGCCAGCACGTCCGCATGATCGCGGAGCAGGTTGTAGGTGTGTTCCAGTTCGAAGCTGTCGCGGCACGAGAGGATGATCGTGGTAATGGGTTCGTAGATGACCAAACTGCTCAGCGCACGAATCGCCTGCTTGAGTTTCTTCAAGCTGACGATACTGCTGAAACTGAGCAAATCCTTCACGGCGTCGATCACCATGTGGTGTCCCATGCGGCGGACGGCGTGGCACGCCTGAGCCGCGAGCCGACCCGGAATCTGCACGATGTCGCGAGTCTTGCTGCCGCAAGGAACTCCCGAGAGGCGGACAAGGTGGTTGCCGATGATCGTACTCGTCAACGGATGCTGAACGGTCTCCGCAACTACAACGTAGATGATCTTCTCATTGTTCATGATGTTTTGCGACCTCTTCGGTGGGCATAGTGCCTTTCATTCGGTTAACAATCCCTGATTTCTACTTTCCAGCCGAACTTCGTACAGAAGTCTCGGACTGTTTCCTCACTGACGTTCGTGAAGAAACAATCGGCCCAATGGTTCTCGTCACCCTCGAAGATGTCGCCGTCCTCTACGATTATCCACATATCGGTAATGGCTGCTCCCCGCAGAGAAAATCCAGAGCCAGTTCGTTCAGGTTCTTGCTGATGGCGGCGAGTGGGCGTTCCTTGCCGCCGACTTCCGCCGCACCACGCCCATACCTGTTCTCGCAGGAGACCATGGCGTAGCGGTCATTGCTCACGACAGCCTTGAGGATGTCGATGGCGATAATCATGCGTTTGACTCGATCTTCCATTAGTCCTTCCCCAAACATCGCCAGCAGGCTTTGATGTCGAAGCCGCCGACGCGGTTGCTACCAAACGGGATATCGTGCACAATGCAGCGGTCCCCCTCGGGCACGCCGTTCGCTTTCTGTGCCTCGGCGAACGCGATCTCTTTCTTGGTTGCCAGCCGTTGGACACCGAAACCGCCCGTATGCATGATGGGCTTCTTTTCCCGCCACTTCGATACCTCATGAGCGCGGTACTTCCGAGGGCTGTTGAAATTCCACGACGCCATCACCCACTGCCCCGCAGGATCGACCTCGGTGATCTTGATGGCGAATGCGGATGTCGTTCGCAGGGTGGTGTTGCCCATGCCACGCCGCTCTAAATTGAAAACCGTCTGCCCGACCTGTAGCTTCTCGATCTTCACTAGCAGCCTCCCATGGCTTCGTGCTCAGCGGTATGAATGGCTTCGATGTCATCCGCATCGGCTTCGGTCTCGAAACCGTACAGATATCGCATTCGATCTGCCAGCCACTTTGCGCTGTTGGTATGGACGCTTTCGTAAAGCTTCTGGTAGGTCATCATACCACAACCTTTCGCTTGAACCAACCGAAGTTGAAACCGTAGGGCTCGAACTCGATCTCGTCCCCCACCTGAACCCCATCTTCGCGGCTGGCGATGATGTGGTAATCAGGGTCCTTCCCGTAGAGAAGAACCCTGTCACCCTGATCGTCAATCCTGATGATGTTGAGATATCGTTTCATAACGTTACCGACAGACGATAGGTTGCAGCGTTGAACCAGCCGTGTTGGGCTGAATGTCCTTCCACACGCTCGGTGCTGAGAGTGTCGCAGGAGTCACACTGGTGTCGAACTTGGCGAACGTGTACTGGCGCGTGACGCAGTTAACGTCGTTCTGATAGAAACTCGTGACCCCAGACCCCGCCGTGACGGTTTCATACTTAAAGGTAACGATGTCACCACTGCGTGTCAAGCTGGACGGGCTGTAGTAGATGCTGTACGTCCACGTTGTGTTGTCGGGGCGGGTAACCGTAAACGTCCCACCACTGACCGCCGTCCAGTCGTTTCTGCCGACCTGCGCCATTGCAGAACCAAACGCCAGTCCTGCGATGATTGCTACGAGCGAGAACAGTTTCAACTTCATTTTGATGCTCCCTTCATTTGCGGTAGGTCGCAACCCTAAGAACTAAAATTCGCTGGCGGCTCTCGTATTATAGACCTTCGCTCTTACCTACAGGAACGGTCAGGCTGTCGGCCAGCTTCTACTTTTAGATTCCGTTCTTCCTCACCCACGCACTGACCTGTGGATGCCCCTTACAGATCGCGTACAAGGCAACGCAGATGCCCGCCATCTGCAAGAACGGATTGGGCAAGAATGATGCCACAAAACCCAAGACCCCGAGTGACATCCAAACGTCGCTGGTGGTAATCTTCATGTTGCCTCCTGAAAATCTGCATAGGGCAGTTCGGCTTCTAACCGTTCCTTCTGGCATCGCCAGTGCTTGTCGCTAAGCCCTCCCCGCTGCTACGGGGTGTCGTCTTCCGTGGGCCGCTCTTTTGCGGAACCCGCCCTACCGCCGCACCGTTTAGGGTGCGGTCTCTTCTCGTCATTGTCCCCGCAAGCTTATCGTGGACCGTGCTTCAATCGCAGTATGGCTTCATCGTGACCCGAAGGCCGCTTTACACCCCCGCTTTACACACGGTCCACAAACTTATTTGCCCGCTGTCGCACCCTTCGACTTCTGCTGTGCCAGCGAAGCCTTCAAGGACGCCATCAGGTCAACGGCAGGTGCGGTCGCCGTCTTGACCTCAGGCGTTTCCAGAGTCTTGTCGGCAGCCTTCGCCGTAATCAGGGCGCGTGTGGCGGCAAGTGAGCCGTCATACGGGGCGGGCACGAATGCCGCTTTCTTGGCCACCGCGAGTTCGGCGAACACCGCCGTCATTTCGGGATTCAACTCGGGAGCCGAAAACTTGTCGCAGTTGCGGACTTCGTACTCCGCGAACAGGTAGTGCATCATCAGGCCGAAGCCCTCGGGACGCACGATGAAATATTGCTCACGTCCGCCTTTCACGCGAACGCCACGTCCCCAGAGGCCGCTCTCACGCAAGCCAGCGACGAAGTGGTCGTAGCCAACCTTGTCGTTCGGGTTCTTGCTGTCGGAGTCCAGAGAGACGTACTCGGAGTCTTCGATGTACTTCGGGTTCACGTCGGTGGGGTCAACCGTCTCGGTGACGATCATGAGCTTGTCGGAGGTCGGACGGTACTGAGCGATCTCTTCGTCGGTCAGGGTGACGTACTTGTCCTTGCTGACTTCGATGCCCTTCACGATCTGATCCTTCTCGACGGTCGTGTTGCAGCACGAGCAGGTCGATTTGCCATCCTTGATGCGACCCATGCAGGGGACAACAACGTCTACTTCGACGCCATCGACCATCTGTTTGACGGTCTTCGACTTGTGCAGCATGTTGCGCTTGATCGAATCGGCTTCGGCGGCGACGTAGGTCTTCACGTCGAACTGAATGCTGTCGAAAACGATCATGCGACCAGTGAAGGTCGAGGACTTGGTGGTTTTCTTTTCAGGAGTTTTCGCAGAGGTAGGGACGGGCAGCTTCGCCACGTTCAGCATGGTCACCAGCTTGTTGCTTAGCTCGGCAACAGTGGAGGACTTATCGGCTGCTGGTGCTTCAATCGCTTCGACTGCGGGAACCGCTTTCTTTGTTTTCGCCATGCCCCTATTATACCCAAAAACACGGGGAAATCTCTACTTTTTTGCCCTTTGTTTTCAACACTATGCGGACAGAATGCGGACAGGATTCGGACAAATGCTGACAAAGAGAAACGGGAGCCGTTTTTCCACGACTCCCGTTAAGGGGTGATTCCGTTTAGATGCAACCGCCTAAGTAGGGCGGGGAGAGAAGCTCACGACAGAATCGAGTCCCCTATCTTATGAAAATGCTAGTCTTCATCCTCAACGTCGTATCCATACGGGTCCACGTAACCCTCATCCTCGCAGTCAATCAGGCTCACGTTGGAATCCATACTGGACCCCGCCGTGTAAGACCCTGCCGCCGCACCGCGAGCCTTCGGCCCTGTGGGGTAAGAAACGTGGCTGCAACCCGCTGCTGTGGTGCCCTTCAAGGTTGCGATGGCACCGATGACCTGATCCACCAACTGAGGATTCGGCGTGTCGGCTACCTCGGCATTGTAGATGACCTTGTAAGGTACATCGCACTCTGCCGCGACTTCGCCGATGGTCAGGCCAGCCTGTACACGAATCGGCTTGAGCGGGTTCTCGAACAGCTTGCTCATGTCGGGCGGCGTGACCATGGCGTAGAATTGGTTGTACCACTTCCGCAGGCGGGCGGTGCTCGCCTTACGTAGGCTCGTCTTGGTCAGCTTGCGCTTGCCAAGCAACCGCTTGACACCCGGAAGTTCGTACAGAGCCTTCAAGATGTCCTTTTTCTCTTGCAGGATCGGGACGAAGACTTGCTGCATGAACTTGTGGTCGGTCTGCGAATCCGCAGCGAAGTCTTCCAGTTCGCGGAGGACTTCGTATCGCCATGTGCGACCCTTGGTGAAACCGTAATCCTTCGGAATGGCAACCACGTCCGCAGGATTGATCTTCACGGCCATGATGTGCCCGCTCTCGGACTTGTGCCAGCCCGCGAAGACGCCCAGATAACCCAGAGAGCAGAAGTGATACCCACGGCTGCACTCATTGTGGCGGTCGGGGTCCACGTCAGTGCGCTTCATCATCGGCACTTCACCCGGCTTGTTGCACGTCAAACCAGTGCGGCAATCCGTGTAGTCGGAGTTGACGAACTTGTAGGCGATGAAACACCCATCGTCGGTCGGGCAGAACTTGCCATTGGCGAAGTTCATGAGCCATTCGAAGAGTTCCTGCTGTGCGGACTCTTCGGGGTTCTTGTAGAGGTTGTCCATAAACCGCAGCCAGATCGCGATGGGCTGACGAGCCGCCATCAACTCGCCGATCTTGCGGGTCAAGCCGTTCTCGACCTTGCGACCTTTGTAGTACACGCCATCCTTCTTGATGACAATGTGTCCCTGAGATTGATTGGCGATCTCTTGGGCTGCATCCAACAGCAGCGGCACCCGAGCGAAATTCTTACGACGCAGGGCATAGATCAACTTGCCGAACGTCGGGTGCGTGGAGTTCAGACGATAGGGGACCAGCTTGCCGCCTTCGTTCATCACGATTGATGCGAAAGTCGGCTTAACGACAGATGAAACAATCTTGCTCTTACTCATTTGAAGCCTCCGGTGCGGCGGCTGCCATCGCCATTTCTCTTACAATTCCAGCCCGTTCATCCATCATGGCAACGTAGTCGATGATGGTGCTTTGTGCGGTTGCACTCCAATCACTAATGTCCAGCGTGAGCATCGGGTACTGAGGAATGACCGTTGCCCATTTTTCGTCAAAGTCGATGGTGTGGTTGATGGTGTAAAGGCCGCGACTCGCTGCGGCTTTCAAGACACGATGTAAAGCTCTCTCTTCCGACGAATGCTCTCTGGATGCCAACGCCAACGCTTCGGCGAACTTTTGGAGCGGACTGAAAGGACTCAGGAGCCGTTCGGTCGCCAATCGTGGTAGTACGTTGTCGTAGTCGCATGTGAATGGCTTGAGCATCGTGGTCAAGTCCAACTCTTTCATAGGCGTCATGATCTTCGGGATCATGCCCATGACGTGCGGGATCAATTCCACCCACTCGGTCGTTCTCTTTCGCAGCTTGCTCTTTGTACGGAGACCGTAGACGGGGGTCTCGGAGGTCAGGCCGAAACAGCCCGCCACACGAACAGTTTTGACGAAACTAATCAAGTCGCTCGGGCTGCTGTACTCAGATTCAAGCGCCTTGTATCGCTCAAGCGGGACATAATATTTTACGCCAGTGGGCTGCTCGTCTGAGCGATCCCATGCCTTTGACCAGCCTGTGCCTCTGCGACTACAGTTTACGGAGTCCTTCAAGGTCACAATCGTCCGACGTTCCGCAGGCACTCGTGGATTCGTGTTCCGCAGGTCAATGATTGGCGAGTACACCGATTTGATCTCGCTCAGGTTCCGCACAGCGGGGTTGCCGAGTTTCTTGAGCAACCGCTTGGCCTGCCTGATGACCGTCTTGATTTGCACGTGCCGATTTGCACGTCCGATCACGTAGACTTTCTTTTTCTTCCCTTTGGCGTCATCGCCCACGCCTACGTTATCCGCCGCCTGCTGGATGAAGTAGTGGATGTACTTGTCCCCGCCAACCTTCAAATCGTTGATGACGAACAGAACGGAGGGCTCCACTTCCACTTCATGGTCATAGACACTCTTCTGTTCCGCTCCGCTACCGACTGTCGCAATGGCGTTCTGCCGTGCATAAGCATCAGTCACGGTGAACAGGGTGCCCTTCTCGGCACGCTTCGCGTTTCCACCGCGCCAGTTATGGGCAAATCGTGTGACCTGAATGCCTTCGTAATCCAAATCGTTGATGACGGGCTTCTTCTCGTCGAGTGAGAAATTGTCATACTTGCCGTACAGCTTGCCCGTGTTCCACGCATCGTTGACCAGCTTGCCCAGACCCTCGGTATGACCGAGTTCGAAAATCTTGATGCGAGCGTCCCACGAGTTACCGCAAGCGTTGATGGTGTTTCGTACTTCTTCCATCAGGCCCGTAAAAACTTCGTCCAGCATGGCGAGAATATTGCTGATGGTGCGGTCGTTCAATTCCAGCGTCTCACGGCTGACGGCGGGATCGAGTGAGCCAATTGGAAACCAAAGGTCGATAGGCATCAGCAGCAGCTTCTTTTGATAGTCGGTGGTGCGACTGATGTCAATGTGACCGACGTTGTACGGCACGTTGCCCTGAATCGCACGTACGGCGGTCCCCTGCGGCGTGCCCGGCACCGCCCGCATCCCCCACTTCTCCGTCTGGATCGAATAGAACTTCTCGGTCTTGCGGGGATTCTGGAGCGGGAAGCCTTCGATGTTGATGATCGGCAGCGGATCGAAGAACGGGAACACGATTTTCGCTTTGTTCTCGTACTCCCAGATCGAATTCTGCGGCACGTCGAACTTGACGCTCAGGCCGAGGGACTCTTTGGGCGTCTCCATTTCAGCCGACAAGCGAATGCCGGGTTCGCCCTCTTCGACCAGCGCGTCGTAAATGCGGGTGGTGAACGGCGTGCGAACACTATCCTGCCCAACGCCTTTGCAAACGTGAGTGCCCT
>Ga0182030_10001443_pt1 | contig 48965 bp, 48 predicted proteins | sample 812S3MmetaG_FD_121299 | JGI IMG/M metagenome (GOLD analysis project Ga0182030, IMG submission 121299) | Permafrost microbial communities from Stordalen Mire, Sweden - 812S3M metaG (Illumina Assembly) | ecosystem: Environmental > Terrestrial > Soil > Wetlands > Permafrost | place: Sweden... | reverse complement strand
GGGATCCAACGGATGGTTTTTGGCGGGGAACGACCGCGGATTCACTGCGAGCGCACGACTGGTAAAGGACGGCTCATGGAGCGCGTGGACCAGACCTTCCATTGAAACCTTTGGATCGAGCTTCAGCCCAATTGCCGTCGTGACGAACAACGTGCTGCTCGCCGAGTGCCAAAGCGCGGGATTCGTATACCCACCGGCGTCTTCGGTGCCGCGTGGATGGAACAACGGGGCGGCGTGGCTCTTCATCTCCTACAACGCCGGGTCGACGTTCAAGCCTCTACGACAACTGTCAGATTCCTATCACGGGAGCTACTCAACGGTGCCGGGACTGCCGGCCACGCCCGTGCCGGGAACAGTTCTCCTCCAACAGGCCACGAATTCGGGCGTACGGTTGGTGCGCAGTACGAACTGGGGGCGAAGCTGGCACATGGTTCTCGACCGATCCGCCTCCCAGGTTCTATTCATTAGTCGCTCAACCGGCTTCGCAATCGTGCAGCGACGGGCCAATCAGGTGGGCTCGTCGCTCTTTCGCACGAGGGACACCGGGGGCCACTGGAGCGACATTCCAGTATGACGCTTGCCCGTCGCGGGGGCGCTCGGAATCCGTGACATTTGACCCTACCGAGAATCCGTGTGCGCAGCGAGTATGAACTTGTGCTTGATCACTTGTCAATCATGTGTGCCGATACAGGGCAAAGTGCCGCCTTTTACGACGCCGTTCTCGCCCCACTCGGAGGTCGTCGCGTGATGGACTTCGGTCAGGTCACCGGATTCGGTATCGAAGCGAAACCGGAGTTCTGGATTGGGCCTCGCGAGACTGGTGAAGGCTTTCGAGAATGCCACATCGCTTTCGCTGCACCGAGTCGTGCGGCGGTGCGTCAATTCTTTACCGCCGCGACCGCTCTGGGTGCGCCGGTGCTTCATGAGCCTCGCCTGTGGCCCGAATACCATCCCAATTACTACGGCGCCTTTGTTCGCGATCCCGACGGCAACAATGTTGAAGCCGTTTGCCACGTACCGGAGTAGTTACTCGTGGGGTCGAAGCGTGGCTGGTCGATGATCCGAGGGACGCAAGGACACATGGGGTCGTCTAAATGGGTTGAAGTGTTGACGCCGGGGCAGAACTAGTGGTTGAGAGACCGTTGAATCGCCAGTGGCACGAAAAGCACCGGCTGGGAAAAGGAGCGAGTCTCGACGAACGCGTTCGCTGGCACCTCGAGCATGCCCAGATGTGCGGCTGTCGCCCAATACCGGCTCTCGTCGGCAAGGAGATAGAGCGACGCGGCGCCTCGCCAGCAAAGTAGGTTCTGCACCATTCCGGGGGTGCCGCTCTGGCGATTGTGGTCTCGATCGACACACGGTTTTTAGTCAAACCAAATCAGCTGCGAACATCGGGCTGGGGCCGCAGAGGACTCGCGCCAGATTGACGGTTTGAATTCGCTCCCGGCCCGTTCGCGACCTCAGTCGCGAAGAGAGCGCGACGCAATGACGAACTCGAACTCACGGACGTTCGACCAGTTCGGAGCACGCTCCCTTCGACCTAATTTGGACCGCAGTTTTCTTTCACTTTAGGAGCGTTCTCCAGTGCGGGGCCGTTGACACCGCTGTACATTCGGGCGATTGCCGGACGCTGATTCCCCAGGGCGAGGAGACTGGGGGAAGGCGAAACATCTTCGAGCGACATTTGGAGAAAGCGAAGCGTGGTTGACGACGCCACGCTGAAGGCGGACTTATCGACGCCGTCAAATGGGGGGAGGTGATGCGCTGTTTGAAGTTGGAGAAACCACTTGTTGGACTGGTGAATGTTGTCGTAAAGTTGCACGCCGTCTCGAAAGGGGTTGCACTGGTCGAGACGGCTTTGCACGACCAGTAGATCGGGCCGAGTGGCCTCGGTAGCGTACGACTGGGTCGTCTCCTCGGCGCCCGAGAGGATGATCACCGCCCGAAAGTCAATGCCGGAACGCAAGTTGGCGAAGTTGATTCCTTGGGGGTCGACGCCGTGGTCGTAGGCCAGCATTCCCGCCGCAACCGCACCATCCGAGTGTCCGGCCAGAGCGATTTCCGTGGGTTCGACGAGTCCGATTGCGGCGGGGCAGTTTGACGTTTCTACAGCGGACGCCGAGAGAACAGATCGGGTGACATAGGCGAGGTCCGCCGGCTCGTTGGCGAGGTCGTCTTCCGTGTTTGCGTGGGGTTGGGCGGCGACGGCGGACGCATTCTCGTCAGGAAAGAAGGGCGCCACGACGACGAATCCGGCCCGCACCCACGCGTCCAACAGCGGCGCGTACGTGTCGGGCGTCACGTCGTAGCCGTGGGCGAAGACGATCATCGGGTATCCGCCGCTTCGGGCCACGGGAGGTGCGCCAACTGCTTCGGCGGGTCCCCCGACAACTGAGAGTGTGGGATACCTGATTTCAGTCACCAGCGTTCGACTGGTTGAACGGACTCGAAACGGGACCGTCGAATAGCTGAGTAACGATCGCGAGTGATCAACGAACGTGCAGCGCGCGACCCCGACCCCGAAGAGCGTCGTCGGGGTCGATTGGTGGGCAACGGGTGTCGCAGCGTCAAGGGGAATGGCGAGGACGATAGTGATGGCGCACGCTGCCCCGAACGTGAGCGAACTGCGAAGGACGTTGCTGTGCACACGTCGACGGTGTTCTGTTCGACGCCATAAGGTCACAATCATCGAGTTCTGGCCTCAGATTTCGTCCGGTGCAATGCGGCGTTGATCGCTAATGGAAGGCTAATCATTCCTCCTTAGGCCCTCGGGTCCGCCGGCGGCTACAGCGAGATCTTCCGGGCTCACGACGCCGATCGAGGCGGACAGCAACTCACCTTTCGAAATGGATCCGAATGATCCGGCCCTCCCAGGTCAGTCCTCTTGCGACGGAGAAATTGAAATTGCGATCGATCGCTTCGTGCATCGAGTCCGGGTGACTCACGGAGCCGCCGTATTGCCCGCGAGCGCCCAGCCGACAAGCGCGTTGGCGTGGCCGTGGCCCATTGCATACTCGGACTTGGGGTAGCCAACGATTGCCAGGTGCTTGTCCAGACCACACTGGGCGATGATTGCCTGCCACTGTCCAATTGAGCGACCGTACTTCTTCTCGATAGAAGGGAAGTACGACGCCGGTCCTTGCTTTGGCCATGGAGCAGATTGTTCAACCATCCATGAGCCCCCTCTCGTACTCGAGATTGTAGTGATGCGAGTGCTTGATATGTATGTGAGACAAATTCTGGACCGATTCGGTTCGCGACAGAGAAGTTGGCGAGTGAACCGTCTGAGAAGGTCGACTATAGGAAGCGTCGTTCGATGTCGACGCCAGCGCGATATCGTCTATGCCCGCTAGTGTCTCGCCTGGAGCAGCGAGCGTCACGCCGCGGCGAACGGGGGTGGATTGATGTCCGAAACGACCGACATTGTGGACGCGCAGATTGATGCGTACCGGACGAAGGACTTGGAACAGTTTTTGTCGTGCTACGCGGACGACGCTTCCGTCGTCGCTTTCGATGGCTCGGCGATGTTTGCGGATAAGGCGGCGATGCGTGAGCAATACGGCAAGTTGTTCGCGGACAGTCCGGATCTGAAATTGGTAATCGCCAACCGAGCAGCGGTCGGGGAGTTCGTGGTCGATGAGGAGCACATCACTGGTCTCCATTTCGAGGGCATGCCTACGGATTTGACTGGTGTCGTCGTCTACCAGGTCATTGGAGGCAAGATCGCCCGGGTCATGCTCCTCCTGTGAAGGTCACGTTGTTCTTTTGAAACTTCGTGGCCACAGCGAGTTCATGGTGCTCGCCCAGCGTTACCAAGCTCGGATCTTGCCGAGACGGCTAACGCCATAGAGGATGACAAAAGCCGCACCTAACTGCACGAGCGCGAGGACCATTGCTTGATCGTGGGATCCGAAGAAGGCCGCGTTGTAGAGGGCAATCGGCATTGTGGTCGCCATTGGCACCGATCCCGAGATAATCATCGTCGCCCCAAAGTCGCCCAGCGCGCGGCCGAACGCCATCGCGACGCCAGCCACGATTCCGCGGCGCGCCAGTGGCAGCGTCACGAGTAGCGCAATGCGCCACCGTGACAGTCCCATGACCCGTGCGGCCTGTTCGAAGCGGGGGTCGACATTGGCAATCGCCGCGCGTGAGAATCGTAGGCAATAGGGGAACGACTCGACGACCTGGGCGATGACGATCCCCGTGAACGTGAAGGTCAGCGGATGGCCGAAGAGATGGACTTCGGCCGTGCGGATCGGTCCCGGCCCACCCAATCGCGTTAACAGGTAGTAGCCAACGACCGTGGGCGGTAGCGCCATTGGCATGCTGAATATGGTCTCGATGACGCCGCGTCCTGGGAAGTGACCCTGGGCGAGGATGTACCCGAGCGCGATGCCACCGATGGCGACGATGATCGTTGCCTCACCCGCGGCGTGCAGAGAAATCGAAAGCGGATTCCACACCCAGGGCGGTATGCCGACGCTGTTGAGCCACGAGTGCGGAATGAGCGCGGTCATTGTGACCGGTTCCCATCGCGCGACTCGGGTTGAGGTCCAACGTCATCGGGTCGCTCGACGTCGCGCATGGCGGTGACCCGACCGTCGCTGTAGGCAATGACGACATCCCCGAGCTGCTCGGCCTCCTCGGCGTCGTGCGTCACCAGCACTGCTGGCACTCCCGAGGAGATGATCACTTCTCGGATGAGGTTCCTCAGTTCGCGGCGCACGGCCGAATCGAGCGCGGAGAGCGGTTCATCGAGCAGTACCAATGCGGGGTCGCCAGCGAGGCCACGGGCCAGGGCTACGCGCTGGCGCTGGCCGCCCGACAGTGAACCCGGTCGCCGGTCGGCGAAATCCTCGGCTCCCACCCGTTCGAGCCACGAGTGAGCGACCGCGCGACGGGCCTGGCGTCCGCTGGCCTGGCGTACGGCGAGCGCGACGTTGTCGAGCACGGATCGGTGCGGCAACAGCAGACCGTCCTGGAAGACCATTCCGATCCGTCGCTCCTGGGTGGAGACGTGGACATTGCTGGCACGGTCAGAAACGATGCGCCCGTTGATCGCGATTTTCCCCGTGTCGGGTCGGAGAAGACCTGCGATGAGCGCCAAGGTCAAGGACTTGCCTGCGCCTGACGGGCCGAAGAGTACCGAGATCCCCGACTCGACGCTGAAGGCCACGTCCAAGTCGAATTCGCCAATCGTGCGAGTAACGTCGACGTCGAGCGCCGTCATGTCCGGCTCCGTCCCAGCAGCCCCACGCCGGTCATCGCCGCGACCGCCATCAACACCAGGATGAGCAGCATCGCGTTGCGCTCCGGTGTCGTGAACGAGTCGAGGATCGCGAGCGACAGGGTGCGCGTCTTGCCGTTGATGTCGCCGCCCACCATCAGGGTGGCCCCGTACTCACCGAGCGCGCGGGCGCAACCAATGGTGAGCCCGGCGGCGATGCCGCGCCGGGCGAGCGGGAGGGTCACCAGCAGGGCCACGCGCCAATTGGGTAGGCCAATGGCCCGCGCCGCCTGTTCGATCATCGGGTCGACCCCTTCGATGGCGCTGCGTGCCGCACGCATGCAGAACGGGAACGCCGCGATCGTCGCGGCGATGATGCAGCCCGCGACGTTGTAGACGAGTTCGTGGCCAACGACGCGGGTGAGAAAGCCCCCAACCTGGGTGCCCGGCGAAAGCACCTCTAACAAGTAGAAACCGATCACCGTGGGCGGCAGGATGATGGGCAAGCTGCCGATCGTTTCGAGCACGTCGCGACCCGGGAAACGACCCTTTGCCAATGCGTAGCCCGAGGCAATGCCCGCGACTCCGGCAATCAGCGTCGCGGGGATGGCCACTCGAAGCGTGAGAAAAAACGGTCCCGAGACCACTCCCCAGTACGCGATTGAGCCAGCCAGGAGATGGGCGACCCCGTATCCGAGTCCAAGGCCAACCAGCACGGTGACCGCAATCGCGGCGGCCCGGTGTTCGTTACCGAGTTGTCGCACCACACCGTGCTCTCGCTCCATGCGACGTTCGCGCTTTAGCTAGCTGATCGGGTCATAGCCGAAGGACGCTAACACGGCCTGTCCCTTTGCCGAGAGCAGATACTTGATGAACGCCTGGGCCGCAGTGCCGTCGGCGCTCGTGAGGTCGGTCGAGGCGCTTTGACCGGCGTCGTCGTTTTCAACCACGACCCACTGTCTGATCGGCTGATAAAAACCGTGCTGGCCAATCAAGGTCCTGGGGCTGTCGGCCCCGTTCTTACCGAAGTTACGCGAACTGATTCTTGACTTGAGGTTGTCGGTCATGCCGGCGACGTAGTTCTTGTCGGTACAGGACTCAGAATTTGAAATGCGGGTGTTCCAACCGTTCGACACGGATGCGCCGGTCGCATTCGCTGCCCCGCACTCGGGGATCTCGGCCCAGAAGTTGGTGTCGTTGCCGGCGGGGGAGATCACGAATGACTTGGGTAGCAGCGCGATCTGCGAAGCTCCCGCCACGACGGAATCCTGCGCGTAGGTCACGTTGTCGCCGAAGATGATGGGCAACGTGGGATCAGAGTAGTTGCCGTTGCCGTCTTGACCGCCCGACGACGCGCTCGTGGTGCTGTAGTTGTCGAGGCTCGCACCCTTGTCGGTCATCTTGTCGATCTCCGTGCACGCTTGGTCCGCAGCGCTCGCACCGAACGGGTGCCGGGGATGGGCGTGGTAGTACTCGACTGCCGCGACGTAGAGCGATTCCATTCCTGCGAGCCCGTAGGGCGCATTAGGAGCGACGTCTGAAGGTCCGCAACCCGTGTCGGCAAAGTTCCAGCCGTTCTTGGGATCGGCAATGGCGAGGTACCCACCGACATTCTGATTGTCCGTTCCCCCGTGGACCTTGTTGGTATGGGCGAGCAGGTCACTCCACACCTGAGCCATGCTCGACGGCGCTTCTAACGTGCCACTCTTGGTGAAATAGCCGTTGACGGGCTCGGCGCACGTCGGGGCACCCTGCGCCGGAGCGAGTGTGGTGCCGCCGCTACGGCACGAGAAGATCACGAGACGCCCCGATGTGTACTGCGCCCGGGTAGAACCAATGCCCGGGCACGACGTGCCGTTGTTGTTGCCGCCGTTGGCCGCCGAATAGGTTGACGAGTGCGGATCAATGCACTGACCGCCACTGTCCTTCTCCACGGCGCCCTTGTTCTCAGCCGCTGTGGCACCCTCGGGAATCGTGTTGTCGACGTTGGCCTCATCAGCTGAAGCAAATAGCGCGAAACCGGCGGGTGAGTTTCCCGCGCCGTTCGACGCGTAGTCACTACCGCCGTCAACCTCACCCGCGAGGTGTCCCGAGCCGCCATAACTAAAGGTGACGCCGTTACCGCCGTTGGCACTCTGGACGAAGTCCTGGGTCATGAAGTCAAACGCCGGCTGGGTGTTGGAAGCCGCCAGGAATGTCGTGCCGGTTGTTGCGCCTGACGCGGCGCTGGTCGTGACGGCGCCCACACCCGATACGAGAGCGAGGATCATCCCTATGGCAACTGCGAGTCTCGGCAATGAGAACGTCGTGAGCATGCCAGTGTCCCTTTCCGACGATGGCCCAACGTGTGTCGGGCGCGGCGAGAAACCTGAGCATAAATGGCATGGAAGTTTCTGTCAACGCAGGTCATAACTTTTATGACCATTAAATGGGCAAATGTGGTGTCCCGGTACTGATTAGCTGGCATATCGCCTTTTGAGGACTCGACATTTTAGGCAGTGTACGCAGTCGCGTCCTCGTCTCAATTCCCGGTCAGTCGATGTCGGCCCCAGTGACCGTGACGGATCCTTTAGTTAGCGGGGGATTGATAGGCCGAAGAACCGATGACGAGCGTCCCGCAATGTTTGCCGGGTATGTACACCACCGAGTTGTAGGTCGGCGTGAACGTGAGAAGCCTCTCTTTTTGCAGCGTTGCTATAGATGCGTAGGTGCCGTACTGAGCGCACCGTGTCTTTTCCGCGCTTTTGATCAGTGCCCTCTCGGCTCCGATCGCGCCGCTAGTTCCCTTGTTCGTGGTGGCTCCCGACAGCACGAAAACCGTGAAACCGACGACGAAGGACAGTGCCAGCAGCAGTCCAAGAAGTTGGGTAAACGAAAGCTTCCGGAACAAAAGAATGCTCCTCTCCGTTACGGCGCAGCTGGTCTTTCAAGATTAGACGTCTCGGACACATAAACTCATCGTTCAATGAGTGATTACAGCGTGGGGGAAGCAGCCGAGTTGCTGGGCGTCAGCGCCGATACGATTCGACGCTGGATCGACAACGGTAGCCTCGGCGCCACGAGGACGGTGAACAAGAGGCGCAGAATAGATGGTGCCGCGCTCGCTCAGTTCGCCCAGTCGCTGCACGAGAGCGCTGATCCCTCGGTGGCGGCGCGAGAGTCGATTCGAAATCACTTCACCGGGATCGTGACCAAGGTGGTCAAGGACAAGGTGATGGCGCAAGTCGAACTACAGGCGGGGCCATACCGTGTGGTTGCGCTCATCAGCCGCGAAGCGGTAGACGATATGGGTCTCGTGCCCGGTGTGATGGCGTCGGCGGTCGTCAAGTCAACAAACGTATCGATCGAACTCTAAGCGTGGACTTCGAGTTTTCCTTCAGGTCTCGAAGCACAAAATCGTCATCGGACTGAAATGGTCGCCGTCAGTACGATCGAAGCATGAAGTGGCGCCGCGTCTCCTTGCTCGTAGCCACGCTCGTGGTTGTTCTGGTCGTGTCGGTAGCACAGAGGTCAGCCGTGTCTGGTGCGACGTCAGACCGCCCCGTGCCTACCGGCACGCTGCTTACCAACACCACACTCAACGGGTTCAGCCAAGTGGATCAAGTTGACATGCTGTCGGCGTCGTTGGGCTACGCACTTGCCAGCCATCCGCTCAGCCATGATCGTTACCGTTACTATTTGGTGCGCACCACCAACCTGGGGAGAACGTGGACGGTGCGAAGTGAAATCCCGAGCGACGATGAGCGTTATCCGATTTTCACTGACTTCTCGACTTTTGACAGCGACCCGTTCATTGACTTCGTGAACCAAAATGTAGGTTATGTCGACGGGCCCGACGGTTCGATCTACGTCACGGATGACGGCGGCTTAACGTGGAAGGTGGTTACGGCGCGCAACGCCTCATCGAGCTATGGCATCAGCGGATCAAATGTCAGCGTCGTGACAACCACCTGTCGGACACTTCGCGTTTCGAAGGACTTCGTCTGCAAAAGCATTCTCAGTGAATACGCGGCAGGTTCGACTGTACCCACACGGGTCACAGAAGTCCACGATGCAAATACTGGCTATCACTGGGAAGCCGCCCTGCTCGCCGCTGCGCCCCATGAGACGCAGATCATCAATATGAATAGCGACGGCATGACGACGTCTAAGTCATTGTTGATTACGCGTAACGATGGTCATACGTGGGCGACGCTTGATAATCCGTGCGCTATGTCCATGATTGATCAACTCACCGTCGCTAATGATGGTCAGTGGCTGCTGTCGTGCTTCCACGATTACGGCATGTACCACGGCACGGCCCAAATCTTCCGCTCAACTAACGAGGGTGTCACGTGGTCAACGGTGCTTGATGACACCGCCCAACGCAACATCGTCGGCAACCTTGGCGGAACGTCTGCGTACTACTTCTTCAGCGGCGACGACCGTACCCTCTTCGCGGCCATGACGGGTCCGGCGGGAGGACTTGAGGTGAGCACCGATGGCGGCACCACGTGGTCGCCCGAAACCGCGATGCCCGACACTGGCGGACAAATAGGATCACTGACCACCTTCGGTCCAACCTCCTCTCTCTATCAGGTCTTTCAGGGGCCGATGTACGTAACGAGCAACAACCGAACGTGGCGACTGTTGCCGCAACTCCCGGCGGGAAAGTACAGGGGCTTGTCCATCTGTACACGCAAGTCCGTGAAGTTGAGCCTGCGATCGGTGAAGTCCGGGGGCTTCAAATACTCATACGTGGACTTCACCAATGACGGCACGACATCGTGTTACCTCGATGGCGCTCCGATCGCTCGAATCATGAATGCGGACTTCAAGTACGTGGGGCCGCCGGCGACCAATTCTCTCGTTGATTCGGGTGGAGATTTCGTCACGCTCAAACCTGGTGGCATTGCCAACGTGTCACTTTTCATTGGTCCCACCTCCGGATACAAACCGTCCACGTGCGCGGTGACCCGAGTGAGCGCAATTCGAGTTAGTTTCGGTGCTCCATCTAACTTCGTCCTTTCCCTGGGTTCGCGAACAATACGCGCGTGCACGAACTTGCCCAGCGTGAGCGTCCTCGGCGTTCGAAGCGGACCCGGTGCACCCTGAGCTGAGGTAACGGAATGGCTTTAGGCTTTGGACTCGTTCAGTGAGATGGCGGCGCGAATGAGAGCCTTGAATGCTTTCCCGTCTATCTTTTCGCCCTCGTGAAAGTCAATGGCCCGTCGTACGTTCCCATCGAGACTGGAATTAAAGAGGCCCGAAGGATCCGTGAGGGCCGCCCCTTTGGCGAATGTCACTTTCACGATTTGCTTGTACGACTCACCGGTGCAGATCATCCCGTCGTGGTACCACACCGGAACTCCTCTCCACTTCCACTCCTCGACGACGTCGGGATCCGCTTCCTTAATCAAGTTTCGGAGTCGACTGAGTGTCGTGCCGCGCCAGTCGTCGAGTTCTTTGATTCTCGCGTCTATCAATTGAGAGGGCGACTTGCTTTTCGCTGATGTGCTCTTCTCCATATTGCTTCTCCTACTTTGGCCGACGTCTCAAATGGATTCGATCAAACACGCCAATTCTACTGAGCGCTACGGATTTGCCTTATCGACGCCGGGTCCCAAAGCGTGTGCCCCGACTCGATGTGCCCCACAGTGATTTTGGCCACGGAAGAATATTCCGAGCCATTCAGTGATTACAGTTTCTCCGCGAGTTTGGCGAGCGCGGCAATTGTTGACTTTGACACGTTCTTGTTCTCGACATCAGCAGAGAAGAAGTGCGTTCCATTTTCAATCCCGGTGATTCCTTGGCCCGTGATACCTTCTTCAGTCACACTGAAATAGAAACCGGGAACACCTAGACCGGAGTAAGTGGTGAACTTGATTTTGGCAGTCTTGCTCGCCTTCTCAATCGACTGTTGCATCTCGGCCGATGTAAGGGGCTTTGAGATGACTTCGATCGAGAGCGACACGTCCTTGAGCACTGCGGCCATGCTTTTTGCCGAACCGTAGGTGCAGATCGTATTTGTCCCAGAGATCTCGTAGTTTGCCTTGGTTGGTTTGATGTTAAAGGTTGTGCCGGTGCCCGCGGGAACCTTGTAACCAATGAGGGCCGAGACGGATGCGGCGCTCACCTTGTCGCAGATTGACGATGCTCGCGCCGTGATGTGGACGGCATTGGTCTGACGACCGTGGATTGAGGAAGCCGCTTGAGCGACCGCGGGGACGGCTAACAGTACCGAGACGCCCGCGATGCCGAGGACGAGGCCGCCGTGTGCGAGCGAACGGCGAAGCGCGTGAGATGAATGGTTCCGAACGGTGTTACCCATGGTGAGCCTCCTGTAGAAGATGGCTCTCGCCACATCACGTGAACGCTACATGAGGAACGGGGCCACGCATGCAAGTAACTTGACCTAATGAAAAGAATCTTGCCATTTACGTTGGCCATCGCTCTGGGCGCGAGCGCCCTGGTGGTACCGAGCGCGTATGGCGATTCGACGACCACGACAACATTGGGTGGCGTTACGTCGACCACGACAGTGCCGACGACGACTACGACGCTGAAGCCGGGTCCCGTAGCCCCCTTGACTGGTTTGCCCGACCCACAAGGGCTGACCAAACATCGCGCCGCCCTCACCATCAAGATAGACAACACTCCCGAGGCCATGCCGCAGTACGGGATTGAAGACGCCGACGTGGTGTACGAAGAGATTGTCGAAGGCGGCATCACCCGTCTGGCGGCGATCTTCAATTCTCAGCTTCCGACGCAGGTTGGACCCGTGCGATCCGTGCGGCGCACGGACCGCGAGATAGTGTTCCCCATTCGCGGGATCTTCGCCTATTCCGGGGGTGCCGAGTACGCGGTGAGGAGCATCATGACCGCGCCGGTGAAGCTCTTTAATGAGGCCAATAGTGGTGGCGCCATGTTCCGCGACGCCGCGCGTTACCCCCCGCACAATCTGTTTGCGAATGCAGCGCTCTTGATGAAGATGGATGCTCACCCTCAGGCGCCTCGGCCACTCTTTACTTATGCGTTGCCCAGCGTCAAGACGCCTGGCCCTCATGTCACGTCGTTCGTGGTCGGTTTCGCCAATGGCTTCGCGACGTCGTACGAGTGGAATACCATTACAAAATCCTGGGACCGGTCGATTTATGACGAGCCTGACGTGAGCGCTAACGGCGTACGAATCTCGCCGAAGAACGTGATCGTGATGACGGTCAACTACGTGGGAGGAGTTGGCGTCATTGACTCCTACGCGCAAATGATTGGATCTGGACCCGTCGAAGTGTTTTCCGGCGGGACTTTAGAGCGCGGCACATGGTCGCGACAAAATCTTCGTCAGGCGACCGTCTACAAGTCCTCCTCCGGCAACGTAATCAAACTCAAGCCGGGACAAACGTGGATTGAACTGCTCGACGTATCCGACCACGTCAGCGTCACGTTGGCCAACTAATCACTCATGGTGACGGACATGGTCGATGCCAGCGTCGGACCTAAGAGCGAAAAAGAAGGCACCGCGTACACCACGGCGGAGAAAGGCGAAACCTAATTTCACCAGTCACGACACGTGGTGGCTCCTGAAGGTCATTCGCCGCTCAACGCACTATCTCGTTAGCTTTTCTGACGTCAATGGTGTCCGGGAGCGTCACTCGGCGCGCAACATCAGTGACGTCGGAGTCCTCGCTGCGATGCGCCCAGGAATAGCCGCGACGACGTTGGCGAGCACGAGGCCCCCGATGACGATGAAGAGTACGGACACCGCGGGCACGGTGGGCGAAGGTACGGCGTTAATCTCTCGAGCGAAGAGGCCCCACAGGAAGCGACCAACGATGATGCCCAGTGGCACCCCGACGACGGTGCCCAAACTCACCGCGATCGTCGATTGCCAGGCAATGGCGCTGGCGAGTTGACGCCGGGTAAAGCCGAGCGTTTTGAGCAGGGCGAGGTCTCGACGACGGCGTCGCACCGAGGCGACGAGTGTGAGACCCAGGGCAACGACGGCACCGACGGCTAGGGCGCCCCCCAGTACATCTGGGGTTGAACCGAGCGTGCCGTAGTTGATTATCTGCGCCGGCCGTTGCACCCCCTGCATTACCCCCCCGTTCGAATTTCCACCTAACCTCGCCAGGATTCTGCGGAACGAAATGAGAGCGGCGGTGTGATTCACTCCGGCCTTTACCCGGATGAGGATGGCGTTAGGTCCAGACTTCACGTCGAATAGATTTCTCTGGCTCAGCGGAATCAGCTGGTACGCCAGCAACGCCCCGCTGCCCATCTCGAGGTGGGAGGAACCCCCAACGCCGATGGTGGGCATCGTGGCCGTTCCGACAATGCGAAGCGTGACTGACGCGGCAGCGCCAGTACTGTGTACGGTGACCGTGTCGCCAACCTTCTTGTGCAACTGGGTGAGCGTCGCCGTACCCAGCACCACTTGGTTGGAACGGTCGAATGCGTGCCCGGTCAGGATGGGTGGACTTACCTTGGCTTTTGGTGTAGCGCCCATGACCGGGACGTCCTGGCCGTCGATCTTGAGGGAACCGAAGTAGACGCCCGACCACGCCGCAACATATTTATTGTGGTTAAGCAGTTTCGCGGCGGGTGCGCCAGGAATGTCGCCCAGACCCCCGCCCCCGTTCATTTCGTAGGTCCAATTCCACCCGTAGAGCGAGGGTTTCGAGACGAGCGCGTGCAGGCTCGCGCCAAACGTGATGGTGGAGACGACGATGATAACGGCGAAGAGAGCCCCGAGGATCGCCGAGCGCACTGGCACTCGATTGCGCCCCGTCCCCGGTTCCAGAGCGAACCTGATGCCTGTAACGGCGGGCACCGGCAGGTTGGCCGACGCGGCGATTCGGGCGGCATGAGACCCACGTGCACTCGTGATTTTTTCAAAGGTCGACGTTCGCTGCGGCGCCATGCGCAACGCGGCGACAACCGTTACCGCGCTCAGGCACACCACGATGAGCGCCACGCCAATTCCGAGCACGGTCCAGTCAAAGTTCACGCCGTGGGGTATATAGCGACGGATCGGTCCGAGTAGTGCCAACGGTGATAATCCCGCGGCGACGAGCACCGCGAGTATCGAACCGGCAAATACGGCGCCGAAGATTCCAAGTGTCCCATCGATGATGGTCGTGCCCGGCCCCGCCCCTAAGGCCCTTAACACCGCGCCATCGATGGCGTTAAAACGTAATCGTCGAAAAATCACCTGGCCGGCGATGATCAGCACGGCTAGCCCGGCGATCAGACCGAATGCGCCAAGCGCAAGTGACTCCGGCTTAATCGTTTGCTCAGCTTTGGCTTCGACGTTGGACCCTAGAGTTAAGGCCAGCGGCAGGCTTTTAGGAATAATGTTGGCCAGTTCCTTTGCCACGGCGGCTCCGTGCCGTGAACCTCCTTGAAGTTGCAGCGCGGTCAGGGATGTATTGACGCAGCACCGGAGCAATCGATCGGTGAGCGCGGGCGTGAAGAGTACGATTCCGCCTCCAGCGACGTCGACCTGGTCTTGCATGAGGTTTGACGCCTGGACGACGCCGAGACCGACCAGTTTGACGTTGAAACGATAATCCGGTTTTACTTTGGTGAAGAACTTTTGCGGCCCATAGCTTTCTATGAGCCCCGTTTTTTCGTTCGAGTAAGCGTAGAACGTGACTACTTGGCCTAGATGAAATCCGAGGGCCCGTGCGTCTGCGGAGTCCATCACGAACTCATTGACACGCCGCGGGTTCGCCAACCTTCCGTTGGTGACGATGACGCGGTCCTGGACAAACAGCTCTCCTCTCACACTTCCCGTCATCGACAGTCCATCGGCCGCGAGTAATGGCTGACCTTTCGGACTTAGTGGGAGCAGATTCAGGTCCACGACGTTGCCCACGTGCTTAACGAACGGCAGGTGAGAGATCTGTCGAATCAGCCCGGCGTTGTACCCAGTCTTTTGACCAATCGCCGGGTTATAGACACCCGTCAGTAATTCCACGTTCGACGAGTCTGTTTGAGAGAGCAGTGCCGGGAAGGATGACTGCGTGCGCCGGGCGCCGGCAATCGCCGCCATCGCGAGTCCGCCGAGCAACGCCACGAGCACGATGATGGTCACGTAACTGCCCCATCGGTCGTGCAGGGTTGCCCAAAAGCGGTACCAGGCAACGCGAAGGGCCTGGCTCACGTCAGCGCAGTCACCATCTGAGGGCATACCCAGGCGCGCATTCCTTGATGTCTAGTACTTGGAACGTATGGCGTGCAGGTGGGTAGCCGTACTCGCGAGCGTGGTGGTACTACCCACCGGGTGCACTATCCCGCGACGCATCGGGGTCCCGGTAATGGCGATGTTGCTCGCCCTGATGAGCGGCCCTGGTGGAGGACAATTCAGTTCACCACGCTCTGCTTGTCAACGCCAGCGAGACGAAACTGAGGTAGCGCCATGACAATTGATATTCCATCGACGGGCCGATCGTTGCGTTCGCTGGTCACTAACCAAGGAACCCTCGAGATCTCGCTGCCGGAGGTTGCCGTCTCGGAGCCCAAGCCACACGAAGTAGTGGTTCGCGTAGAGGCGTCACCGATCAATCCATCGGACCTTGGTCTGCTCTTCGCGGGCGCGGACATGACTCAGGCGACCGTCTCGGGTCCCGCCGAAAGTCCGTTGCTCACTGCGCCCGTCGACGCGAATGCGCTACGGGGACTCTCCGCTCGTGTGGGAACCTCGTTGCCGGTCGGCAACGAGGGAGCGGGCACCGTGGTCGCGGCCGGTTCGTCAGAGACAGCCCAAGCTCTACTCGGCAAGACGGTGGCGGTCACTGGAGGATCGATGTATAGCCAGTATCGAACGGTTGACGCTGGACTGGTGATGGCGCTGCCTGACGGTACGTCGCCACGCGCCGGCGCCTCGGCGTTTGTCAACCCGTTGACGGCCCTGGGCATGGTGACGACCATGCGTAGAGAGGGCCGCACCGGCATCGTGCACACGGCCGCGGCGTCAAACTTGGGCCAGATGCTCGTCAAACTCTGTCACGAAGAGAACGTGCCACTCGTGAATATAGTGCGCCGGCCCGAGCAGGTCGAGACGTTGCGCGCGTTAGGTGCGCAGTACGTCTGCGATTCATCGTCGCCCTCGTTCATGGGTGACCTCATCGAGGCCATTGTTGCCACGTCGGCGACGATTGGTTTTGACGCGACCGGCGGCGGAAACCTGGCGAGTCAGATCTTGACCGCGATGGAAGTGGCGGCTTCTAGGGGAGCCACTGAATACAGTCGGTACGGTTCAAACTCCCACAAGCAGGTCTATATATATGGCGGCCTTGACCGCGGACCGACCGTACTGACTCGCAGCTTTGGCTTCGCGTGGGGCGTGGGCGGGTGGCTGCTGCCGCCCTTCTTACAGAGCATCGGGCCTGACGCGGTGAACGAACTTCGCCAACGCGTTGCGCGTGGACTTGAGAACACCTTCTCGAGCACGTATACAAAAGAGGTCTCGCTGGCCGAGGCGCTGCAACCCGAAGCCTTCAGTGTCTACGGGCTCCAGGCATCAGGTGAAAAGTACTTGATTACTCCGCACAAGGCGTAGGGTTAACTCCGCTCCGCTTCGCTTCATTGAGGCGTATCGAGTGACCTGTGGATCTGTCAGAACGTCCAAATTTTAAGTCGGGAATATGTCCGGTGTTGGTTCAGCGCGACTGTCCAAGTGCGACTCCGAGTCGAGTAGCTGCCGCCAACCTTTAGCGCTATTGGTCAGCCACCCGGCCTCGAGCTAACGAACGGTTGCGAGATCGAGTGCGTTGGTGCCGTCGTTGACGAATAACAGACCCTTGCCGTTGGCGGTAATCGCGGCGGCGAAGAGATCACCTGCTCCCTTGGGGACCAAGGTGGTCTTCGTCAACTGATGACCTGAGGGGCTCACCTCTACGGCATTGCCATTGTTGGCGTTCATCACAAGTATGTCGCCGTTAGGTGCGAAAGTGAGGCCCAAGGGAGCATTGAGCCAACCACCCGAGGTCAAGGTCTTGGTGCCGTCAGCGACCGGGCTCATTCGTGTCAACGCATTGGGAATTTCCGAGACACGGTTCTGTAATGTTTCGGCGACGTACAGGGTGCCGTTATGGCCCAAAATCACTCCCGTCGGCCCTTGCACGAGCGCTGCCTTGTTCGCTTGAGAAGTGAATCCCGATCCGATGACAACCGAGCTCGTCATGCGGGGCGCCGCAGCGGCGCTGAGCGACACGCTGATACGCACGATCGTGGAGGCGTCACCACTCTTCGGGGTCGCGCTCGTACCGGCCGGGCGACTCAACACGTTCGCGACGAACAGGTCCGCTCCGGTACTCGTTGAGGTTTCGGTCATGTCCCAGGGGCCATTAATGTTCGCGTTCGTCCAGGTCTCGACGACCGCTCCGTTGGGATTGAGCACGATCAGACAGCCCGCGGGGTTGGCGAGCGGCAGCGCGCCATTAGCGCTGGCGGGCAAGCTCCCGACAACGACCCAACCACCGGGAAGAATCGACAGCGCGGTGGTGAGGCCGACGCCCCCCGGGCACTGGTGTGCTGGAGGCAGTGACGCAATGGTGGCGAACGTGCTCAACGTTCCGCTCGGCGACACCTCAACGATTGTTGAGCCCGTACCCTGCACGTTGGCTTTGTCGTTGAAATTACTAATGAGCGTGTTGCCTTGGGTCAATTTTCCTGTGGTGCTGGGTACCACGAGAATCCCGTATGGATTGACGTCGCCGTTGGCGGGCACTGTCGAGCCCACCATCGTCGGGGTGCCGAGGGATGAAAGGAATGAAGGCGCTGAGGCGGCGCCGGCATCGGCAATTGAGCCGTAGGCGAGACCCATCATCCCCACGATGATCGCTGCGATCGCGGCACGGTCACCTTTGGAGTGCCGTCGTATTCGTTGGGAAATTACTGGATGGCTCATCAACATTTGACTCCTCCACGGAACACGATGGCGCCGCACAATTTGCGTCACCAACGAGAACTACTGATAACTCAACCGATTTGTTCATTCAGTGATGAACATTGGGAATTCTTGACCTGGAGAACCGGTACAAGTGAGCCAGCGACGAGCCAGTATTCGAGTACCAACGAGTCAGCGTGAACGACGGTGACGCGCTGTCGCTCGAGGACCCTCTTTTCAGGCTGGAACGGGCGAGGCAGTGGCGGAATCGGATGCATCGTCCAAGTAGGTTGCGTGGCCGCGAACGACCACGTCACCGTCAAGTTCGAGCACCTCGTTTACTAACGCGCCCCTTTGATTTCGGTAGTTGATGACGAGTGTGTCCACGCCGATGTACGTGGCGACGATGTCGAAATGAAGATCAGGAATCCGTCGCAGGCCCTCTCGCCAATATTCCTCAAGCCCCTCTTTTCCGTGGATGACCCCGCCGCTCTCGGGCTTCAACTGGGCCGCCATTGGTGACGTGAACGTGACGTCGGCGGAGAAGTGCCGCAGTATTCGAGCGAGATCGTGCGAGTTCCAGTCATCGGCCCATTCGCTCGCGAACGTGTGCATCTGGTCATTGGTCATGTCATGATTTTGTCATACACGAAACGATCAGGCGACCTGAGTCGCGGAAAGAACGAAACGACACGAACTGCGCACGATTTCGATACCGCGAAAAATTTCCGTCGTGGCGAATTCTGTACCGCTCCGAAGCGACCGCCGAACTATTCGGCCCTGAGTGCCAGTGCGGTCGATGTTCTGGCGGCAATTCTGCCGGGGATGGTGGCCACCAGGTTCGCAAAAATGAGCGATCCGAGCACGACGAGGAGTACCGAAACGGTCGGCACAGTGGGGTCGGGCACGGCGTTGATGCTGCGGGCGAACAGCGTCCACAGTTGGCGTCCGATGAGGATACCGAGCGGCACGCCCACGACCACGCCCACGAGTGCGGTGACGGTCGCTTGCCACGCGACGACTCGGGCGAGTTGTCGCGGCGTGAAGCCGAGGGCCTCTAAGAGGGCCAGGTCCCGTCGCCGACGCCGAACCGACGCCACCAAGGTGAGGGCCAATGCCGCGACGGCTCCCAGTGCGAGCGCTGCGGCGAGGAATACTGGGGTCGAGCCAACACTGTGATAGTCAACGATCTGGGCGGGACGTTGGACGCCGCGCACGGCAACAACATTTCCCTGGCCGTTTGGATCGGCAGCGAATGTCTGGTCGGCGGCGGTGACGATGTGGAGTGCGTTGGCGTGGCCCTGGGCCGCGCTGACTCCCGCTCGTAGGCGTACGAAGACGAGCTCGGGGCCATTGAGGTTTGGGTCTTTAGCGAGCGTGGCTTGATGAAACGCGGGCGGCTCGACTCCCACCGGGAGCAGTGCACCCGTGCCCATTGAGGTGTGGTCCGCAATAAAACTGGACGATCCCACCGCGGGAAAAGTTGCCGTACCCACGATAAGGAGAGGGGTTGGAGGAATGTAGATCGGGGCGTCCTTGGGTGTGCCGTAGGAAACTGTCACCATGTCGCCGACCTTCTTGTGTAAATCTGCGAGCGTCGCTGATCCCAACACGATTTGATTGGAGGCGTCGAGTCCGTGGCCGGTCAAGATCGGTGGCGCCACTTTGGCGTGCGGATGGCCAAGCAGAATCGGTACGTTCTGACCCTCAATCTGTGCGCTGGCGTAGCCCGTGTAGCCGCTCCAGGCGGCGACGTCGGGGTCGTGGCTCAGCAATTTCAACGCGTGCGGTGGGACGTCGTTGCTCGGTGCGAGCATGTAGCTCCAGTTCCAACCGTAGAGCGACGGATGCGAAATGAGGGTACTGAGACCGCTCGAAAACGTGAGTGTGGACACCAGCAGGGTGACGGCCAGAGCCGTGCCGATGAGTGTCGAGCGCACGGGAACCTCCGTGCGACCCCGTCCCGGTTCAACGGCGAAGCGAACGCCCACGAGTGCCGAGACGGACAGGCCCAGCGATTCGGCACCCCTAGTGATGGTCGAGATTCGTGGCGACGCTCGGCGACGGTTCCGTGCGCGGCGCGGGGACCGGCGAATTGAGATGGCGATCGTGGCGGCTCCGAGTACGAGGATCAACACCAATAGACCAGCGCCCAGCACGGTCCAATCGAATGCGATTCCGGGATGCGGGTACACGTCGCGCACGGGTCCTAGCGGCGCCAGCGGAGAGAGCAGCACCGCCACCGCGGCGGCAAGCAACGCACCCAACACCACCGCCGACAGTGCGCCAATCAGTCCGTCGCCGGCGATGGTCGCCGGACTCGCCCCGAGCGCCCACAGTACCTGGCGGTCCTCTTCGCTCCACCGCAATTGGCGAGAGATGGCCTGTAATCCGAGGATCAACGCGACGAGGGCGGCGATGACGCCGAAGGCGCCCAGCGCCACGGACTCCGGCTTGATCGATAGTTCAACCTCCGCTGTGGTTCTTGCGGTCACGTGGATCTCGTAGCTCGATCCCGGCGGGGTTGCGTTGATAAATTCGGTTTCCACTTTGGCAGTGTCCTGGCTCGCGTGGTCCAGTTGCACGTTATACAGCACCGGCGTGATTGAAGAAGGCGAAATCGAGCCAATCTGGCGGATCAGCGCTGGTGTCACCACCATAAAACCGTAGGCACGATCAACGTCGTCTTGGACAACCTCGTTATTGAATACCACGATGCCCGTCAGTGTTGCCTCAAGCCGCAGGCGAGGTTGTACTTTGGGCGTGCCGAAGCCCGCCGACTCGGTTTGACCGATGGTGAAAGCGCCGAGGAGGATCTTCTGGCCGACGCGAAGGTGCAGGATGTCTGCGGCGCTCTGCGTCATTTCCACTTCGTCCACCCGGTTCGGATTTGTCAAATGCCCCCTGACGATCGTCAGGCGGTCCTGCTGGCTCAGCTCGCCGTCGAGGCTGCCGTAGACCTGTAATACGTTGGTGAGTTCAACACGTGCTGCCCCTTTCTTGGTGATCGGGATGACGGGTGTCGCGGTGAGGTCACGTACTCGTTTCACGCCGGGCAGGTGTGTAATCTGCGTCGTGAAGGCGCTCGAACCAACGGCCGCGTCGGAATTGAGAAGGCCCGCAGACACCGTGAGGTCCGAGGGGTTCGTGCTCGCCAGGAACGTTGGGTACGACGACTGGGTGCGTCGAGCGCCGGCGAGCGACGCCATCGCGAGCCCGCCGACGAGGCCCACGAGCAGCACGATAGAGAGATAGCCGGACAGTCGACGGCGCGCGGTTGCTCGAAATCGATACCAGGCAACGGGCAGCACTTGTCTCAAGTCGCCTGAACTCCTCGGGCGCGGCGGTCGGACGGCATCTTTCCACTATTGCCGGATATTCGTCACTTTGTCGCGGTGGGTAACCGCACACGCGGACTTCGTACTACTACCCTCTGAACGCGTATTCGTAAGGATTTCGATCGTTACGTGTGGATGGTAAAGCCACGCAGTGGTTGAAAATCAGGGTCTCGCACTATTTCCGGCGAGACCTTTCCGGACGAGTGAATTTGGAGCGTCCGGACATCCTGGCGCTCCATGTCGCTGACCGTGGCACCTAGTCTGAACGGTTGGACATGACGACGCAAAAATATTCAGTCGAAGAGGAACGAGCGCTGCTCGTGTCAGCCCGACTCGGTGACGAACGGGCGTACGAAGTTCTCATCGAAGGTCACCGGGCTGAGTTGCACGCGCACTGTTACCGCATGCTCGCATCCGTGCACGACGCCGACGACGCGGTGCAAGAGACGCTCATTCGTGCCTGGAAGGGACTTTCGCAGTTCGAATCTCGAAGTTCAATTCGCACGTGGCTCTTCAAGATCGCGACGAACTCATCGTTCGATGTGCTCAAGAAGCGCTCCAGGAGGGAGCTGCCGCTGGAGTATTCCAAACGGGCTGGGCCGGGCGAGTCGCCCGGGGATGCGCTGCTCGACGCGCCGTGGATGGAGCCCTATCCAGACCAGTGGCAACAAGACGTCGAGAAATCCCCCGAAGCTCGTTACGAGGCGCTCGAGGGATTGGAGCTGGCCTTCATCGTCGCGATTCAGCACATCGCGCCGCGCCAGAGGGCGGTGCTCATCTTGCGAGAGGTGCTGGGATTCTCGGTAGAAGAGATTGGCGAACTCTTAGAGACCAGCGTGGCGGCGGTGAACAGTTCTCTGCAACGAGCGCGAGTCACGGTCGCCAATCGAATGCCCGTCATCAGTCAGCAGCGCGAGCTTCGAACCTTGGGCGATGTGCGAGTGCGCGACATTGCCCGGCGTTACGCCGAGGCTATAGATCGCGGCGACATTGCCGCGCTGGTAGGCATGTTGACGCACGACGCGACGTGGTCCATGCCCCCGCACCCGGCGTGGTACCGGGGTGTCGAGGCAATTGCGGAGTTCCACGCGCAGTTTGTTGCCAACGAACGTTGGCGCCACGTCACATCGAGCGCCAACGGGCAGCTCGCCATTGGCTGCTACACGTTTAACCCGCAGCGTGATTGTTACGTGGCGTCGGTGCTGGACGTGCTGACGATCGAAGGTGGGTTCATTTCGACCGTGACGGCATTCATCACTCCCTACGTGCTGCGTCAAAGTGGCGAGGCTGACGAAAACTACGTGGGATTGGTGGATTTTGCGCGGTTCGGGCTACCGCAAGAAGTGGAAAAATGAAAATATTCAGACTTTTCGATGATTTTTGCCGTGTCTGACGGTCTGCACCAGTAGAAGAAGTAACAAATGATTATAGAAAGAGGTGCACATGGTTGCCACTTATGAGGATGCCAATATTTTGATTCAAACCATGCGTTGGGGGACCGAAATGGGTCTCAATGACGCCATGGCCGCAATCTTTGACGAGGCGTTCGACCCCGAAACGGCCCCGATGGACAATCCCTCGGTGCGCATTGTGTTGTTCTACGGCGAAACCGTGGGCGCGCTGGTCAAGAACGATGTGCTCAACCGTGACCTGTTACTTGATATCTTCTGGGCGGACGGCGTATGGCCTCGAGTATCACGCCACGCGTTGGCGGCCAGAGAGCAAGCGGGCGACGCTCGTTTGTACGAGCACTTCGAGGCGTTGGTGGCAAATTCCGCCACCAAGTAATCGAACTCGCACCCCCGCCGTGACGTTCGCGGGCGTCGCCGACGGCGACGGCGGAGTTACCAGTCGAGGACTCGCTATGCCGTGGTGTCGCGAGAATTGGGTCCCGTTTTGAAGGTGATTATTGATTTGCCCGTCTGGTCGGGATTCAGTTTCACCGTGAACGGTTCGTCGTCGGCTGGTTCGCCGTCACCCTCGGCGACGATGATGACCTCTTCTTGCTTCGGGCCGTACATGGCAATTGCCAGACCCATCATGGCCTGACCCAGCATCTGGCCACCCGTTGAATGCACGACGCGGCTCGCTACCGAAGGAGGAGAGATAGCGTCGGTGACTTCACCGTCGGTTGCCTTGAGCCACGTCAGCCACTGGTCGTCGGTCCAGTCCTCGGCGTCATTGGGAGGGCCCTCGGGACGGGTTTGGGGTTCGGGCTCCACAGAAACCAAGCGTACCGGTCGCGCTCGGGATGAGTGCGGCGAGCGGTCAGGCTTGCGAGCGCCGTTGTCTACCGCTCGACGCCAAGGACCACTAACGTCCCGTAGTCAATTGCCCGCATCTGCGCCGCGAATGACTAGACAGATGAGGGGAGCGTGAGCACCCTGCCCGTCAGCGAGCGGTAGTCAGCCGCGAGTTGGGTGAGATTCACTCCTCGCAGAAACGCCGCCGAGCCGAGGTGCTCGGGCCAGATGACGACCCAGGCTTCTTGGACGAGCGGCGTGCCTTGCACCGAGCCGCTCCAGAACGAGGGCGCGAACTCGGTCTCTTGGGCCCACGTGATGAATTTCACGTCAGGCGTATAGCCGCCGCTCAAGATTGCGTGGCCGCCGTCGATGGGCGAACCAGCGACGTCGGTCCAGGCTTCACCTTGCGAAAACTGTTGCTGATTGGCGTCGAGCACGGTGATGCCTAGCCAGAGGCCTCCGAAAATGGCGAGTGCGGCGTCCACCTGGGCGACATCCGTTTGATCGACTCGGGCGAACGCGACAGCTTTTACTCCGTCGGGACCACCGGTAGATTGCAGATACTCAAGTCCGGTCTGGACCTCCATGCCGCCGTCCGCGCTACTACCCGGTCCATTCGTCTGGGCGGTGCCGTTGGGATCGAACTCGGGATTCTGAGTCTCGTAAAACTGCCATACCTGCGTTTGCGTCGGGTAGTACTCGTGCGACAGCGTCGCCGTAACAAGGCGGCGCATGTTCGCCCAGGCCACCGCGTTGCAATCGCCCGCCACGTCATTGCCGAGCATTTGCCAATCCTTCAGCGTCGCCAAATAGTCCTCGCCCGGGGGATGTGCGGGCACCGGCGCCGCGAGGAAACTCTTCATCGATAGCGCCGGCGCATTCTTCGGCGGCCGGCGGCCGTACTGGTACGCCATCAGGTCTCCTTCATGGTTGGATGCAGTTGGTCTTCATGGTGTTCGTGTGCGCGCACGTGGATTGGTCGCTCGACTAGAACCTACCGCCCGCGCGGGGCCGCACTGACAACACGAATTACCACAGTTGTGAGAGTCGCTCGGCGACGAGATCTGATCCGTCGATGGTCACTGCGACTGACAACGCCTGACTGGGATCGTTCGGTTCCACGCAGGGAACCTCTTCAAGGGTTGCGCGCACCGAATCGCTCAAGAATCGCGACGGTTGGGCCCACGAGTGGTCGTCGCGCACTCGATGATGGTGGTAGCGAAGTGGCACGTAGATCGCGAGATTCTTCCGGGCCCTCGTGACGGCAACGTAGAAGAGTCGTCGCTCTTCTTCGAGCCCTTCGGCCGAGCCCAGCGCCATGTCAGAGGGGAAATTTCCGTCGGCGGCGTGGATGACGTGCACGGCGTCGAACTCGAGTCCCTTCGCCGAGTGCACGGTCGAGAGCACCAACCAGTCCTCGTCAACCATGGGCGGTCCAGCGAAGTCTCCCGTGGACGCCGGTGGCTCGAGCGTTTGATCGGCGGCGACGTCGCTCAGGCGCGTCGCGTGCGAGCACGCCAGCACCAGGGCGCCGAGATCTTCAAGACGTGGTGCGGCGTCGTCGTAGGACGACAGGATGAGCGGCGTCATCGCGTGGCGCAGTCGCTCCGCGTGCACGGCAACGGACTCTTTTTCTTTGGCGCACATCGCGTCCACGAGCGCGTTAGAGATGACCTGGGTGTCGAGAGGCAACACGTCGTCGACACCCAGCCAACGACTCCTGATCTCATCGTGCGAGAGCGGAAGGGTCTGGTCCGGGGAGCGTAGGGCGTCGATGGCGCGCCGAGCCTTGGCCGGTCCCACCCCGGGCAGTAGCTGGAGCAAGCGAAACCAGGCCATTTCGTCGCGGGGATTGTCGGCGAGACGAAAGGCGGCGAGCAAATCCTTCACGTGTGCCGCTTCGAGGTAGCGCAGGCCACCATATTTGACGAAGGGAATGCGACGTCGCGTGAGCTCAATCTCCAGATCGGCACTGTGGTGGGCCGCGCGAAACAGCACCGCCTGATGTTGGAGGGCGATTCCCTGTTCGTACAGTTCGAGGACGCGGTCGGTGACGATCTCGGACTGCTGACGTTCGTCGGCGCAGTGCACGAGCAACGGGTGACTGGCGCCGAGCACGGGCGTCTCTTCGCGCAGCACCGCGCAAAAACCTTCCGGGGCGTCGGCGCCGATGGCATTGGCCACGCTGAGAATAGCGGACGAAGATCGGTAGTTGAGATCCAGAATGATGGTGGTGAGACCGTCGAAATATAGGTCCGCATCGAGCAAGAACCTCGGCGACGCGCCGCGAAATCCGTAGATTGCTTGGGCATCGTCGCCCACCAGGGTGACGCGGGGATCGTTGCGACGAAGGCCGGTCAGTACGTCTAGTTGCAGCTGGTTCACGTCTTGAAACTCGTCGACCAATATGTGGTCGTAAGTAGCGCCAAGCTGGCGACCCAGACGGTCGTCCTGGACCGCCGCGCGCCAGTACAAGAGCAGATCGTCAAAGTCCAACAGCCCCAGCGTGCGCTTCTTGGCCATGTAGGCCGTAAAGACCGTGGCGACCTCGTCGACGCGGTCCGCACACCACGGCGTGGTCGCTGCCATGACGTCCGCCAGCGAAGCGCCGGTGTTGACCGTGCGCGAATACAACGCCGCCAGGGTGGCCTTTTTCGGCATTCGTCGTTCGCCGCTGAATATTCCTAACTCTCCGCGCACGAGGTCGATGAGGTCGGCGCCATCGCCGTGATCGAGCACACCGAATCCTTCGGGCAGCCCAACCGCGTCGTGATGACGGCGAAGGGTCCGGTGGGCAACTGAGTGAAACGTCCCGCCCGACACTCGCCGCACCTGGGCGGCACCGCGGATGGCGCGCACTCGATTTATGATTTCGCGCGCCGACCGGCGGGTGAACGTCAGCAACAAAATTCGTTCCGGCACCACGCCGTTATCGAGCAAGAACTCGACGCGGGCCGTGAGCGTTGTCGTCTTTCCCGTACCTGGTCCAGCCATGACGCGAAGGGGAGCGTCACCAAACGAGGCCGCTTCGCACTGGCGCTCATTTAATTGACTAAAAGAAGCGAACATATGTTCGATGCTATCCCTAGGGTGTTCGTCGGTGGAGGGTGGTCACAATCCCGAGCAAATGCAGCGTTGCTGGGGGAGATCTGGGCGCACCAGACAGATGTGAGGGACACGCCGGTATCAATTGAATGGCGAAGTGTCGCTCGCCATTTGCCGCAGTCGCGTCGATCCTGGGTATCGAAAGAGCACCGCGCGTCAGGAAAACGCGAGTCACGCGTCGACACCTGTGCTCCGAACCGGCGCCGCGCTGGGCCAGGGACTCAAAGTCACCTCTCATCGATAGGTGTGACAGCATACGGAACGTGGAAATCGCAGCGCTCACTCCTGATGAACTTTTTGAGTTATGGCGTCGGCGCCGAGAGCGAGAGGGGGAACGCGTAAATCTGATGGACCTCTACGACCTCGTCGCGGAGTCGAAGGGTGTAACTCCCCAAAACCTGCCACTCGCCGAACGTCAGGCGCTCGCGGCGCGCGCCCTTGAAGTGATCTGGCCCGGTTTTGAGCAGGTGGCTCGAGTTCGGATGGGCGATCAAATCGAAATCATGGAATATGACCCGCGCTGGGCGGGCACCTTCGTAACGTGGCGCGACCGGTTGGCCGAGAGTCTGGGTCCAACCGCGCTGCGTATTGACCATGTTGGCTCGACTTCGGTCCCCGGACTGGCCGCGAAGCCAATAATTGACATTCAACTGAGCGTCGAGCGACTCGATGCAGAAGCCGCGTACGTGCCCGGGTGCGCTGACGCGGGCTTTGAGCTCTACAGCCGCGACGAGGTGCACCGTTTTTTCCACGTTCCGCCGCCGTCGCCCCGGGTGGCCCAATTGCACCTGTGTCAATCGGGCGGTGAGTTCGAATTCGACCACCTGCTGTTCCGTGACTACCTGCGCGCCAACCCAGATGAGCGAGACGCGTACGCCGCCATGAAACGTGAAGCCGCGAAGTTGTGGAAGGACGACCGGCTTGGATATACCTACGCCAAGGGCGGATTCATCATGGATCGCCAGGAGCGAGCGAACGTGTGGGCATTAGGTATATCTTGGTCGGTCACCGGAAGCGCGTAGCGAAAGAATCGGCCTCGGGCGATACGTCGCCGCCTGTATTGTCTGGAAGTTCACGTCGCGCTACGTCGTGAGGAATTTCTCGAATCACCGTGAATAGAAGGAGACGCACATATGTTCAACATTGTGGTTGTGGGAGCGGACGACTCGCCAACGGCTCGAAGGGCGATTGCAGCGGCGGCCGAGATTGTGCTGATGTCCGGGGGGGTGCTCCACCTCGTCACGGCGTTTGACATCAAGACTCGCTCCGATTCATCGTTGCCGTCTGAATTCAGGAATTTGGACACTGAGGGCGACGCGGAGGCGGGCCAGCAGTTGTTGTGGTTCGTGGCAAAAGAAATTGGCGTTGACCCGGTGCTGCACTTGGTGGCGGGCGACCCAGCCGAGGTGATTGTCGCAACCGCGGACAAGGTCAATGCCGATCTCATCGTGGTGGGCAATCGCGGTATGAAGGGCAAGCGACGGCTGCTCGGCAGCGTGCCCAATAGCGTGGCGCACGGCGCGAACTGCTCGGTGTTCATCATCGACACCACGGAATAGGTACCTCGTACGTCGACGTGCCGCCGAGTCAGACGGTCGACCCGCCTGCCTCAGGTTGCCGGAAACGCAACCACCTGGTTGGCGATGGGCACCAACAAGAGTCCGTCGCCCACGCTCGGGGTAGCGAAGTGATTCGCTGGTGCACCTACCCTCACCGTCACGCGCACGACACCGGAAGTCGGGTTCAGCCCGTACAGAGTGCCGTCTTGGCCAATCGTCCATAGCAATCCGGCGGCAACAATAGGCGGCCCGCCCCCGACGCCCGTGTGCCACACGATTCGCAACGCCGCCGGAGAGTGCAACACTCGCATCGCGACCAATCCATTGCTACAGGGCATGTAGACAAGTGAGCCCACGACGGCGGTGCCCCCGTTCATATCGCCGGCGCAGCCTGAGGCCTGGGTGGCTTCGCCATTGCCAATGCCTCCCAGATGCGCGGCGTTCAGCAGGTAGACAATCCTGGATTTGCCGGCAAGCAGTACTTGGTTATTGGCGAGCAATACGGGCTCCATTGTCATGTCGAGATCGCTGGCGTTATTTTGCGGCCACGAGGTGGGGGCAAAGAACTGCACGAGGCGCATGGTCGGCGAGATTTCGAGCAACGAGTCACTGTCGTCGTAGGCTCCGCTCGCCGAGTGCACTGAACCGTTACCGACGCTTACCCAGATGTCACCCTTGGTGCTAACGACAGGGGCGGCGCCGCCCATCCACACGGCGCCCTGACTGTCACCGCTTCTCGCATCAACTGTGAAGAAGCGTGGCGTGGAGCCCGTTTCGGCGACTGAACCGACCCGGCCCCGGTACGATGCACAATCACCGTAGTTGCCGCCCATGCCAAAGATCACTCGACCCTCATCGAGGTTGAGTCCCGTTCGTTGCAGCAATGCCGCCGGGTCTGCCCCAGGCGGATCGACGTTTTCGTTGAGTTCAGTCGCGCCAGTGGCGGCGTTTAGGCCCACCATTCGGTGGTGGGGACGTCCGTTGATGAGCTCATCGGCAACCACAAAGATCTCATCGCGGGTGGGATCGATGACCGGAGTGCCGGTGATGCCGACGGTGGGTGCGATGTTGCCGCAGGGCAGCGCCGACGACGGCACGGCGCGCGCGATATGGCGCTGCCAGACCACGTGGCCCGACGTCGACGACAGCTTGTAGACGGTGTCGTTTTCTGTTGCCACGTAAACGTTGTTGCCAAGTACTACTGGTTCGCCGTAGAGTTCTCCGTCCATCGACGGCGACGTCCACGCTGGACTGGACGTGTCAATCGATTTGTAGGTCGTCGACAGTCCTGATCCTTGCGCATCGCCGTGATAGACCGTCCAACCGTTTGAGACCGTCGCGGCGCCCGACTCGTTACTGGACGCTCCTCCAACGACGTTGAGCAATGATCCAAGAAGCAGGGCCACGAGCGAGAGCGTCGAAAATTGATGAAAATGACGACGACGCATCACAGCGTCAACCTCGTCATCCGCAACTCTGCTGGTATGCCGTCGTGCCCGGCTGCAGCGCCTCGCCCGAGTTGGGGCTCACCATCATGCACGACTCGTCAACGGCGACGAATTGACTGGCGGGAATCTGTTTGAGTTGGTCAACCTCGGTGTAGGTCCACCGTCGATCGGCGGTTCCTTGGAAGTACCAGTTACTGCCATTGTCCGCCAAAATCAGCCCGTAGGTTTTCATGGTCGTGAGTACCGTTTGGCAGAACGAACTGCACTGGGATGCGGGCAGCGTGAACGACGCGTTAAGACGAAAGCGCGCGCCCATGGGTGGACAGTTGGTGTTGGACTGTCCCGCTTCGTGGCGTGCGGGCCAGAGATACGACTCTTGGCTGCACTGGGCGGTGAAACGGATCGCGTGGTCCATGGCCCCGGACGCGACCTCGTTGAAATTGACGAGTCCCGGAAGAATGGGAAGTCCGGCGGCGTCGGCCGAGGTGAAGCCGGCCGGTCGAAGCGCGTCCGAGTTGAGGTTCCATATCGCTCCCGATCCGGCGGTGGAGCGCCCGCCACTGGCGTACTGGGTGTCGTAGGTCTCGAACAGTGTGCATGCGGGCGAATGCGCAGACTTATATTCGTCGACCATGATCGCGTGGCGGTCCGAGCCGCCCTCAATTGGCGTCGAAGCGGTGAGTGGATACGGGCGGCGGTCGCTCTCGGAGGCGTAAAGGAACTTGATCGAGGTGAATTTCGCGCGGGCGGGCACGATGATCCAGGGAATTCCGTAGGGCTGCCTGGGATTACCCGACGGCCCATAGTCCGGATGCAGGTCAGTGGAGCTGGAGTCCATTGAAGCGAGCCACGTCGCGCTGTTGGCGTTCACCGGCAGTCCCGTGATGGGCGTGTTCCATACGTTGTCCGCCGGGAACGCGGGACAACGCGTACCGGGCAGCGTGGTTCCCAGTTGTGCGTGAGCGCTCTGTCGTGACGACAGTTGGTGCGCCGAGGCCGTGGAGACGGTGAATGCCGACACTGATGCCAACGCCATGACGAACATAATCGTGGGGCGTCCATACATGTTTTTCATGCGCCGACTCGCATGACGAAATCGAGAGCTGAAGTGGAATGACCAGGGAAGTGAGTGCCCGCAATCGAATAATTATTCGCAGCGACGGCAAAAAATTTGGTGCCCTTTTTCTTGTGACACCGTGTGCTGCGCACGTTCTGAATCTAGCCGCGACGCGACCGATGGCCTAAATGACTCCGCTTAGCTCAATCAAGCAAGGAATTCAGGCGATCTCAGTGATATAGGCGCCGACCAATTGGGCTGTCTGCTGGTTGACGTCTCCCGCTCGACGCTCATCGTGGTTCTCTTGAAAATGAGCGAAGGCCGCCGTCGACGATATGGGGTTCACGTCGCTGTCGCCATGATTATGAAATGAGACGTGCACGAAGGAATCATCGGCCAGTCGAAGGACTATATAACTGACGTTGTCTGGTTTGGATTCGTTCAACTCGACAAACACCGCTTCCACCCGTCGTTGGTTTTCGTCGGCATCGTCCTTCGACTTGGTTGAATAGCGTGTGACCAATCGTTTTTCCATTGACGTCTCCTTAACCGATCTGGTGCAGCGAGTTGCTTACGGGCGAGCGTAACGGTATTACGAACGGTTCCAACACACGGCGCACACTTCTACGAGAGTTAGCGCGCGGGACCCTTGCGGAACTCTTGACGAATTTTTTGTCGAGCTTGTTGAGCTTCGCGCTTCTTGGTTTGTGCAGCCTCTTTCATCTGCTGGGCCCGTTTGTTCTGCGCGGTGCGATACGAATCGCGCTCGTCGTGGACCTGTTGGTGTATTTCCTGCTTCATTTGGTGCCACGCAGTGCGCGCTTCCTTGATGGCGGTGACCACCTGACGCCGGGCCTCATTGGAGGCTTCGGTCGCGACTCTTATTTGCTCTCGACCGTTGGCGCCCTGGACCGCCATACCGAAGGACCAAAGACCGGTATCGATAAGGCGCGCGGCCCGTTCGACCTCGTCGAGCACCGCGGCGCGCACCGCACTCGGCGTGGTTTTTTCGCTCGAGTACTTGACGATCGCGCGAGAGAAAATCCGCCACAGTCCGACCAGGGCGTTGGCGGCGATCTGGGGCTCGGGATCTTCGGGATCGACGCCCGCTCGCGCCGCCATGGATTCGGCGGCGATCTGGGCCAGGCGGTCCATCATGTCCACTTGGGCCGTTCGCAGCGCCGGCGTCTGCTCTATCAGGTCAACGAAGCGGCGAATCATGGTCATGTCCTGGCGTTCGCTGCCCTCCCAGTGCGAGAAGAGATCGTCCATCTGGGACTTGAGGACTTCGACGGTCGCCACGACGGGAGAGATTTTTGCCGCGCCCGGACCGAGGGTACGGCGGATTTCGCTCGCCATCTCCTCTTCGCGGTCCAAAATGAGCGCTTCCTTGTTGGCGAAGTAGTTGTAGATCGTCTTTTCTGACACGTTGCAGGCGGCCGCTATCTCCGTGATGCGCACGTCGTCAAAACCTCGGTCCAGAAACATCGAGGTAGCGGTATCGGAAATTTGCTGGCGCATGAGCCGCTTCTTGCGTTCGCGCAGGCCTTCGTCCTCATGTCGGGCATCCTTCAGGTGCTCACGAACGCCCTGACGCCAGTCAAGAATGTCGGGCCAGTGGTCGCGATTATTTTCTTTCACGCAAAGATTTTACCATTATTTGGGCTATATTTCTAGTTGCTAAATTTATTTAGTCACTATATACTTTTGCCATGAACCACGACACCCCGCCCTCACACGAAGTTGTAGTGCGCACCGAGAAGCTCACCAAACGCTTCGGTGAATTTGTGGCCGTCGATCGTTTTGATCTGGAAGTGACCTCGGGATCGATTGTGTCGCTGCTCGGCCCCAACGGCGCCGGCAAGACAACGATCGTGCGAATGTTGGCGACGCTCACCGAGCCCAGCGATGGGTCGGCCACGGTCTGTGGGTACGACGTGGTGCGCCACGCGGATCGGGTCCGTTCGGTGCTTTCGCTGACGGGTCAGTTCGCCGCGCTCGAGGACAATTTGACGGCCCACGAGAATCTCATGCTCATGGCCCGCCTGCGCGGATACGGCAGGGGAGCGGCGAAGCGGGTGGTCGAAGGCCTCATCGAGCGTCTCGACATCGACGAGTTTCGCGACAAGCTCGTGAAGTCCGTCTCGGGTGGCCAGCGCCGCCGCGTCGACCTGGCGGCGAGCCTGGTGGTCCAGCCCCGGATCTTGATCCTCGACGAGCCAACCACGGGACTTGACCCGCGCAGTCGCCAAGTGGTGTGGTCGGTGATCAGGGAACTGGTCGGCGACGGCGTCACGGTCTTTCTGACCACGCAGTACTTAGAGGAGGCCGACGCGCTGGCCAATCACATCGTCCTGATCGACCACGGTCGCGCGACCGCGGCGGGCACGCCCAGTGAACTGAAGTCGCGCATTGGCGACCAGCGAGTCGACGTCATCACCCTCGACACGCTGGGCCTGGAGCGACTCGTGGGCGCATTGTCATCTTCCTTTGCCCTCACGGTCTCGCACGATCGACGCATGGTGTCGATTCCCGCGCCCCACGACCTCAGTGATCTGGCGGCGGTCACCAGTGCCGTGGCCCAGGCCGGAGTGGGCATCGACGAGATTGCCCTGCGTCGTCCCACGCTTGACGACGCCTTCATGGCGCTCACCGGCCAGCCGTCGGACTCCGCGCCACCCGAACTTCAGCCCGAGGAGGTTCTCTCATGAGCGCCGTCATCACCGCCGTCCCCGGGCACTTGACGCCCGAAACCTTGCCCGAGCGACCCGTGAGGGTCCAGCGGTACTTCCGCGAGACCTTGCTGCTCATTGGTCGAGGGCTGCGCACCATTCCGCGAGTTCCCGAGCGCCTAAGTGACGTCACGATCCAACCAATCATCTTCACGTTGTTGTTTCTCTACGTCTTCGGCTCGTCAATCAAAATCCCCGGCATGACGTATCAGAACTACTTGTTGCCCGGACTCATTGGTCAAAGCCTGGCCTTCGGGGTGATAGGTGCCGGGGTCGCGACGGCGACGGACTTCTCAACCGGCGTGGTGGACCGCTTCCGCTCGCTACCCGTGACCCGACTATCGGTCATCTCGGCCCAAGTGGTGGGACAAATCATCGAGCAGCTGCTGGGTCTGGCCATCGTCACCGGCATGGGACTGGCACTCGGATGGCGTCCCCACTTAAGTCCAGGCGGCTTCGTGGAGATCATTGTTCTTGTCCTGCTCGGGATGTTCGCCTTCACGTGGTTCGGCGTGCTGATGGGCATGCTCGTCCGTAGTTCGGACGCCATGCAGGGAATTGGTTTCGCCATTGTGCTGCCGCTTTCGTTCCTCGCGGGCACCTTCGTGCAAATCCAACGCATGAAGGCAGTCCCGCGGGCCATAGGGGACTGGGATCCGCTCTCGGCCTTCGTCGCCGGGGTACGTCAAGTCACGCAGGGAACGAACGCAACGGGCTCGTGGCAACTGACGCATCCGGTGCTCGCCATGGTCGGATGGTGCGCGCTGATCATTGGGATCTGCGTGCCGCTCGCCCTGCGCAGGTTCCGTCGCCTGAGTTAAACCCAGCGGAATGCCGTCGAGTTAGTTACCCAGCGCCGGGGGACGCGCGGGCGGAGGAGTCTCCTCTTCGATCAAGTGCGTCTCAATCTCCGATGCTTCGTCGACACGAAAAATTCGGTTGAACACAACGAGTTTGAGTACCCAAAAGATCGCGAAACTCATCAAGTTGGCGGCCACCACGAGCCCCGTGTTCACCAGGTGGTCCCAATGATGGGTGTGCACCAGATGTCGGGCGTACGACGCACCGAGTAAGGAAAAGCCAATTCCTAGGGCGGTCATGCAGGCGAAGGGCAGGACCTCTTTGCGCAGGTGACTGCGACCGGACTTGCCCCAGGTCCACTGGCGATTGAGTTGGTAGGAGGGGAAAGCCGCGACAAGATTGCCGAACAACGTGGCGTCGACCTCGCCCTTGATGATCTTGAAACCGTAGACCAGGGAGATCACGAGGGCCGAGACGGCCGTGGAAACAACGGACACGGAGGTGAAACGGATCAGCTTGCGACCCTGGTGGGTCTTCGACCACGCCATGAAGTTGCTGATCGGACTGCGCACCACCACCACGCTACTCGTGACGAATTTTGTCCTTAGTTAAGACCAAAACGCCTGTTGGCTACCGGGTCGGTCACTTGAAACGGAAGTGTACAAAGACCCGGCCGAAATTGTGTGAGTCCTTTTCGACCCGGTCGTAGAGTTCCTTGATCTCTTTCTGATCGAGGAAGCGCAGCACACGCTTCTTCAGCTGGCCGCTGCCCTTGCCGGGAATGATCTCGACCAACTTGACTTTTTTCTCAATGGCTTCGTCGATGATGGCGCGCAGTGCGCGGTCGATGTCGCCGCCCTTGTTGTAGATGTCGTGCAGGTCCAGTTTTAGTTTCACAGAGTTAATCCAGCGTACCGAGGCTCATCGGTTCGCGGCTCTGGCCATGGGCAAGCTGCGTGATCGGCGAGAATCAGTGCGCGCTGTAACCCCCATCGACCGTCAGCACGGTGCCGGTACAGTAACTGTCGTCAAGGGCCAAGTACACGATGGCCCGAGCGATGTCACGCGGTTGGGCGACCTTCTCTAAGAGAATCCTTCCACCCTCGGCTTCGAGGGCCCGTTGGATCTGAACGTCGTCAAGACCGGCTAGGAATTCGTTGATTGCGTGGTCGAGCATGGGTGTTTGCACCGCCCCGGGGGCCACACAATTGACCCGTACCTGGGGGGCGAGTTCGACGGCGAGGCTCTTGGTCAGCCCCATCAGTCCGGCCTTGCTCGCCGAATAGGCCGCGTGATGACTGCGACCGCTGAGTGCCGAGACACTGCCAACAAACACGATTGCACCGTCAAGGGCAAAGTGCGGCGCCAGCGACCGAGTGAGGTGGAAGGGTCCACCGAGGTTGATTGCGATGAGTTGATCAAAGGTCTGGCGGTCCGTGGCGTCGATACTGTGTACGCCCTCAATCGCCGCGCAATGAATGAGGGCCTTCACCCGACGTTCGTCGAGCGCCGTCACTATGGTGGCGATGCCGACGTCGGTGCTCACGTCAGCGGCTACGGCGACGGCGTTGTCGCCGCAGAGGGCCACCGTTTCGTCAAGAAGATAAGACCGACGTCCGACGCAGAGAACATGCAACTTGCGTTCGGCCATCATGAGCGCGACCGCTCGTCCAATGCCACTGCCGGCACCCGTCACGATCATTGAGGTGTCGTCGAGGATCGTTGGCATGGCGTCACCTCCATTTATGAAACAAGTGTATCATTAACTTCGTATTCGTGGTCTGATGCGTTCGGGAGAAGAACCATGGGTCGTCCATTGGATCTAGTGCGACGTGACGTGATGCTCGGTCGCGCCGCTGATTACGTGCTGGCCAATGGACTGGCGGGAGTGAGCCTGCGCCCGATGGCCGAGGCACTCGACACGAGTCCGAGAATGTTGTTGTATGACTTTGAGAGCAAGGAAAAGCTGATCTCATCGATCCTCACGGAGATTCGTCAACGTGAGGCGACGTTGCTCTCGACTCACCTGGCCGGTGTCTCAAGAAGCGCGCCCGACCTACTGCGCTTCGCGTGGACGTGGATCAGTGCGCCAGCGCAAGAGCCGTTTCTGCGACTTTTCTTTCAGGTGTACGTCGACGCCATTTCGCGTCCCGACGCGTACGGCGGAGCGGCGAAGGCCATGGTCGGTGACTGGTTGGACACCGTATCGGCGATCGTTGGTGGCCCTACGGCTGAGGCCACTGCGACCCTCTTTGTCGCGGTCGTTCGCGGACTCCTGCTCGATGGACAGGCGACCGGTGATCGCACCCGCACGAATGACGCGATGGAGAGTTTCATCGGGTTGATCGGCCGTGACGAAACTGCGACGAATCGGTCGCGCTGAGCAGCACCGGACAGAGGACCAGGGAACGTGTCAGCGCAATGGCGCCGACCAGGTTTGAATGTCCTGGTTGATCTGGCCCGTTGTGGTGTCCGGCAAATCTGCGGTTTTGGCGTAGTGCGGCCATTCGTCAACGGCGCCAAGGACTTGGTCGATCACGTCGACAACGCCCGGCACGCCGAAGCGGTCGCCGACCTCACGTACGTCGGCACGGGAAATCTGGATGGTCTGACCGTTGACCGCCATGAGGTGTTGGCGAGTCCAGCGACTCGCGGGCACGTGCGCGTGGGTCACGTCGTACGCGGGCGAGAGACGCCACTCGCCACCTCGGGCCAGCACGAAGGAAAAGTTCTTCGTGTGATCGTCGCAATTGGCGGCGGCAACGTTAAAGACCATTCGACGAAATATCTCGGCGCGACTCTCAGGTCCGAGCCCTAACTGCTCAGCGGTGAGGAAGAGCTGACCGTAGTCATGCACGCCGATCTGGCGAAAGTCGAGATTGGCTAGCGCGCAGAGTGTCTGCACGTGCACTTTCTCACCGTCAGCTAACCGGTCGAAGCGACGAGTCATGAAGTGGGCCCGTTCACCTTCTTCGAGCAGTCGGCATGCCATCATTTCGATGCCGGCGGCGCGGGCCATGAGGTGATAGCCGTATTCGATGCGGCCGAAGAACGCGCTCGAACCAAGGTCGTGGTCGGGCCCGACGCCGTCAAGCTTGAGCAGCCACTGCTCGAAACCGGGGTCGGCCGGCACCTGGCCCGATCGCAGTTCGCCGGTGGTGGGATTGAGCGATACGACTGCCTTGGCCCTCGCGCCACCGGCTGAGGTGCCAACGGCAATGAGGTGCGAAATCGCCTCGGTAATACCCGATTCGTCATTGACGTCACCGCGCAACGCGCCGCGCGCTGCCTGGACGAGTTCGGACAGTTCAATGGCCGTGGACTTTCGGGTACGTGGACCGCGAAGTGGGTGGAATTCGAGTGCGCCCATGCCGCGAGTGCCGAGGTAGGCCAGGCGGTCGAGTGCCGTGATCTGGTCGGGGGCGACGCCTTCGTTAGCCAGGTACGACGTCGTGAGCGCGTTGCCAAAATCGTCGGGCAACGAATCGGCGATCATGGAGGGGAGCCGATGGAATGTGAGCGTTGGCAGTGTGGGAAAGATGAACGTGCGCGTGGGACTCGTGATGGGCATCGTGGAGGGGGAGAGTTCGATGCCGGAACTGAGCCACGTTGGCTCGTATTCAAAGACGTAGAAGCCTGAACGTTCGTCGAGGGCGATCGCGCCAACGCGTGAACCCCAGCATCGGACTTCCACGACTTCGACGGGTAGATAGGCCATCAGGATCGAATTGTTAACGGCGGCCCGCTCTTGCGAACCCGCGACCTCGCCACTGGTGATTTCTTTTTGCCGCGCAACATCTGCAGGGGTGAGATTGAAACCTGTGGCGCTAATGTCTCGAGCCAGTCGGTCCGACCGAGCGCTCGCACCACCGCGACGACGGTGGTAAGGGAAGAACCTCGGCCGCGTTCAAGGTTCGACAACGCACCTATCGAAACGTTGGCGAGTTTGGACAGTGCGGCCTGATCCAGGTCATTCGCGATTCGCGCGGAGCGAATCTGTTCGCCGACAACCTTTTCCCATTCTTCGGTCGTATTATGCATCCGGCTAACTTCCATGATTCTCCTATATAACAAATAAATACATCTAACACATAGAATACTATAGTTTAAACGGAGTTACTCTCAACACATCGCCGGTGTGAACGTCAAGTTCAACACCGTAATTCCTGCAGATCCTTGAGAGTTGTCTGGGTGGACGCTCGAGAGGGCTTCGCATTCGTGGAAAGTTTATTTAGCGCCATAGCCTTGATGCGATGGTTAGTCGAGCTAAAAAGACTCTAGTTATCAGGTATTTCGCTTCTCACGCGTTCGATACAGAAAAGTCCGAACCTGGCTTGACATTATCGGCACAACTACTTAGTATCTTCACTTAATTAAGTAAGTGTGGATACGCAGAAATCGCAGAAGGAGGGGCATGACTCGCAGAATTCCCAACGCCCTATCCCAACCGGAGCGTTCCTCGATAGAGGCTCCTGATGCGAATGGTCACAGGGGGCCCGCGGCGAGACCTGACTCGCAGCGGGCCTCCCGATCATTGCTCAGAGATCTCAATGTGAGCTTGCTGATTGAACTCGTTCGCCGATCGGGGACCATCTCGCGGGCGGATTTGGCTCGCCAGAGCCTCTTAAGTGCCCCCACCGTGTCGACGATCGTGGACAAGTTGTTAGAACGCGGGATCTTGATTGAGGTGTCGACGGCACCCTCGAGTGGTGGCCGTCCACCGGTGCTCCTAAGTGTCGATCCGAAGGCCGGGTACGTGGTGGGCATCAAACTTCGTGGTGACGGACTCACGACGGTGGTGTGCGATCTTGCGGCGCAAATCGTTGCGACCGAAGAACTCCACGTGCCCCTGGTGGGAGATCCCTCAGCCGCCATTCGCGCTGTTGAGTTGGAAGTTCGACGAATACTGCGCAGCGCGAAAGTGACGAAGTCCAAGGTTTTGGGCGTCGGAATTGGCCTTTCGGGCATCATCGAAACGAGTCGTGGCGTATGCAACTTCTCGCACTTGCTCCAATGGCGCGACGTGGAAATTGCCGAACCTCTTCGCCGTCATTTGGGAATGCCAGTGTGGGTAGATAACGACGTCAACACGTTGGCCGTCGCGGAGAAGTGGGCCGGTGACGCTCACGACGCACGCGATTTCGTCACGTTGACCGTGGGACGAGGCATTGGCCTGGGCATCGTCATTGATCGCTCGCTCTACCGTGGCGCCAACGGGGCGACGGGTGAATTCGGACACATGATTGTTGAGCCAGGCGGCTCCAAGTGTGAGTGCGGCCGCTTTGGCTGTCTCGAGGCCATGGTCGGAGAGGACGCGTTACGTCGCCGCGTCGGCGAGCGTCACGGTCACGACATATCGCGTGACGAACTCTTGGCATTAGTAGCCGTCGGCGATGACGCGACCATCGAGGTAATCGAGAGCGCCGGGCGCAAACTGGGATTGGCCGTGGCGAACATGATCACGCTGCTCAATCCCGAGATGCTCATCATTTGCGGAGAAGGTACGGACCTTGGCGCTCACTTCCTCGATCCGATCATCACGGCCGTGCGTGAACAGACGTTTGCCGATCTGGGCCGAAAAGTGGAGATCAAAGTGCAGCGCTGGGGTGACGAAGCGTGGGCCGTAGGCGCCGCGACCTTAGTGCTGCGCGAATCGTTCAGTCTCCCCGGTGCCGATGACAAGAGCCAGGCCATCTGGCATCGGCCGGCCTCGTGAGGACAGTTACGCATCAATCTATCGAATTCCAGAATTGGAGAACAGTTGAAAAACAGTATTGATGAACCAACGGTGATTAGGAGCGTTGCGTCCATCCTTCGTCATCAGAGTGTCAGTGGTGCCATCATCGCCTCATCGGACTTCGCGCAGTATCACTACAGCTGGCTGCGTGACGGATCGTTTTGCGCGTATGCGTTGGACCAGGCGGGTGAACACGACGCATCACAGCGTTTTCACCAATGGGTGAACGATGCCGTTGACGGCATCAGCGGGATCATTGACAGCGTCATCGACCGTCGTCAACGTGGCGAAACTCTCGATCCTTCGCACATGCCGCCTGCGCGGTTCGCTCTGGACGGTTCAACCGTGATTGATGACTGGCCAAACTTTCAAATCGACGGTTACGGCACTTGGCTGTGGTCGCTTGGTCAGCATCTGTTGAGCACGGGTCGCGCGTCGGTGCCCGATGAGTTGTTGGGTTCGGTGACTCGCGTCGGCCGTTATCTCGCGACGTTTGCTTTAAGTCCCTGTTATGACGTGTGGGAAGAGAGCGGCACTGCGTTGCACACGTCAACCTTGGCGTGCGTGTACGGCGGGCTTACTACCGCTGCTCGCCTCCTCAATGACGGTGAGTTATTTGAGTGTGCGCAACGGGTCAAGGCGCGTGCGCTCGAGAGCGGGACCGAACTCGGCATCTACGTGAAGTCCAGCGAGAATGACGACGTCGATGCCAGTACCTTGTGGTTGTCGACGCCTTTTCGTGTGGTAGATCCAGATGATTCCACGTTCGCTCTAACGGTTAGGGCGATTGAGGAGCGCCTGACGCTGAACGGAGGCATACGGCGTTACCCGACCGACGTCTACTTCGGCAGTGGTGCGTGGCCGGTGCTCACCGCATCACTCGGTTGGCACTACCTGACAATGGGCGACCTCGAGGGTGCAGAACGCTGCCGAGACTGGATCGCACTTCGCTTTGATGCTGTCGGGCGACTGGGCGAGCAGTTTGACGGAGAACAGCGCGACCCTAAGCACTTTCATGAATGGGTTGCACGCTGGGGTCTACCCGCGCAGGATCTCACTTGGTCGCACGCGATGTATGTAGTGCTGAGCGTGGCGATCGACAACTTCGACGGCACCGATGACGGCGGCGTCTTTTTTCCAATCGCGGATTCATCACTTTCTGCGGTCCGCGAGGGGGGCGCGTGATGAATTACTCAGGGATTCACTGTATGCAATCACGTTTTTCGGTGCGAGTTACTGCACATTGTGGTTGTCAATTTTCGGTTGGGGGAGAGGAAAGAGGGGGAGGGCCGCTCGGTCCACAGGAAATCGGAATCAAGTAAATACACGGGCCAATCGGTCCACTTAAAAACAAATAGAGGAGAATTTCAATGCGGTTTAACCGAATGATAAGAGGAAGGACTGGGACGGCGGCGAGACTTTCTGTCGCGTGCGTGGCACTCGTTGCGAGCGGCACGATCGTCGGACTTTCCGGTTCCGCTTCGGCGGCCTCCAAGAAGGTGCAGTGGGTCACTTTCTGGAACGCGTACAACAGCGTGACGGAAACACCAGTAATGAACGGTGTGGTCATCCCCGCCTTCGAGTCACAGAACCCCGGAATCAAAGTCAAGGACGACACCCTGCCGTATTCGGGGATGTTGCAGAAGTTCATCGCGTCGTCGGCCGCGGGCGATCCGCCGGACTTGATGCGTTCGGACATTGCCTGGGTTCCACAGTTGGCGTCCGAAGGCACACTGGTAGAGACGTCGAAAACGAAGTGGTTCGCTGCGGTCAAGAAAAACGCAGACCCAGGACCGTTGTCGACGAACCTGTACAAGGGTGGCTACTACGGTGTGCCCGACGACACGAACACGCAAGTCTTGTTCTATAACAAGAAGGACTTCGCGGCGGCAAACCTTACGCCACCGACGACGTACGCTCAGATGATGGCCGACGCGCAAACGTTGACAATTCCGTCGATTGGCCAGCACGGACTTGGCGTGGACAGCACGGACATTTGGAATGTTGGACCGTACGTATGGACTGACGGCGCCAACTTCACCAACAAAGCGCTGACGCAGGCGACCGGTTACATGGACAGCGCCACGATGGTTGCCGCAGTGCAGCAGCTAGTGACACTGGACACCACTGGTGTAATTGGCAGTGACATGGTCGGTGGATCTGGCGCCATCAGTGGCGAGACCGGCTTCCCAATTGGTCAGTACGCGATGTACATGGACGGTCCATGGGCCGTGAACACGTACAAGCAGGCCAACTTCACGGACTACGGCACCGAGCCGATTCCTCCGGGTCCCGGCGGATCAATCTCGGTCGTAGGTGGCGAAGACCTCGTCATTGCCAAGGGCGGAAAGAACGAAGCGGCGACACTCAAGTTCGTGCACTTCCTGCTTTCTCCCTTCGCGCAATTGGCGATGGCCGGCGCGGGCGACATGACGCCGTACAAGAACGATGCGGCCAACGAGGCCATTGAGAACCCCGCCCTGAAAGTCTTCTCCACGGCGCTGTTGACCGCGAGGGCTCGACCGGTGACGCAGGGTTACACCACCCTTGACACTGACTTCTCAACGCAGTTGTCGTTGATACTTGCCGGCAAGGAAACGGTGAGCGCCGGACTGACAGCCGCAGCAACGCAAGCGAATACAGCGCTGAAATAGGGATGGTCACTGAAGTAAGTAGCCCCGAGCAGCACCCGGCGACGCGTTCGTCGGGTGCTGCGCCGAGGCGGTCCGCACGCTCGCACCGCGTTCGTCGTTTTGCGACGCCCTACCTACTTCTTGTTCCCGCGTTAGTCATTTACCTTGTCTTTACCGTCTACCCGATTTATCGCCAGTTTGATATCAGTTTTTTCAACTGGCACATCTTTCCGGGCGCCGATAACCCGTTTCTAGGCTGGGCGAACTACACCGCGATTTTTCACGATCCGATTATTCGCACGGCGGCCTTCAATTCGTTTCTCTTTATCGTCATCACCGTGCCCATCCAAATGGCAATTGGGCTCTTTGCGGCGGCGGTGCTCACTGATCACCTGCCCGGTTCCATGTTCTGGCGGGCCGCCATCTATATTCCCGTCGTCACTTCGTGGGTCGTAGTGAGTTGGGTATTTTCTTACATATTTGCGTCCCAGGGCGGCTTGATGAACGGCATCATCGGGATTTTTGCGGGTCATAGCGTCAGCATTGACTGGACCGCTCAGACCTGGACGGCCAATGGGGTCATCTGGATTCTCAGTATTTGGAAAGGCGTGGGCTGGTCGTTCATCATCTTCCTCGCGGCCCTCGACGGGATTCCTCGTCAACTAGTTGAGTCAGCGAGAATTGACGGGGCCACAGAGCTTCGCGTGTGGCGAAACGTGGTGCTGCCGTCAATCCGTGGCGCCGTGACGTTCGTGACAGTTCTGTTGGTCATCGGCGCCGCACAGGTGTTCACGCAGATATATGAAATCACCAAGGGCGGCCCCTACAACTCAACGCAGTCGCTCATGACGTACATGTATCAACAGGCCTTTAGCAATTTCGCCTTCGGGTACGCTGCGGCGCTCGCGTCGTTGCTGGCCGTGGTGCTACTCGGGTTTAGCGCGGCGGAAATCCGAATATTGAGACAGCACGATGTCTGACCTGGGTGCCACCGCCTTAGCGCCCGAGCGCCCAAAGTCAACGGCACCCGTCGCCGTCGACGGCCCCGGGCTCTTTGGGAGCCGGCGTCACAATAAAGCACGATTCATCACGGCGCTGATCCTGGCGATACTGTCGCTCGGCCCGCTGCTGTATATGTTCTCTCTTTCGTTTCAACCCAACGGCGGCATCCTGGGTAAGACCGTGCTCGTCCCGAGTCATCCCACCGTGCAGAACTACGTCGACGCATGGACGGAAAATAGCTTCAGTCACTACTTCCTCAACAGTCTGTTTGTCGCCTTCGCCACGGTGGTCATCACGGTTGTGTTCGCGTCGCTCGCGGCCTTCGCGTTCGCTCGGTACCAATTTCCTTTCAAGCAGATCATCTTCTATACGTTTCTCGCGAGCCTCGCAGTGCCGAACCTGCTGCTGCTCATTCCCCAGTTCTTGCTGATGGACCGACTGCATTTGCTCAACTCGTTGTCGGGACTCGTGCTGCTTTACGTGGCGTCCAACCTGCCGTTCACTATCTTTCTGCTTCGTGGTTTCTTTGAGGCGATTCCTCGCGAGTACGAAGAGTCTTTTCGTTTGGAGGGTGCGGGAACACTCAGGGTATTGGTGAGTCTCATCATGCCCCTGGCGCTGCCGGCGATTGCCGTAGTGTCGATGTTCATTTTCAGCGCGTCGTGGGACGAGTTTCCGGTAGCGCTCACGATGATTAATTCGCAGTCGAACTACACGTTGCCCGTAGGTCTCGCCGAGTTCATTGGCGTTCATACGGTAGCCTGGGGACCCTTCTTCGCGGCGTCGGTCATTGCGACCGTGCCGGTCATCGTGGTCTTCTTGATCTCACTTCGTTGGTTCCGTTCCGGGGTATCGCTCGGTGCTATTCGATAGTCCCGGAGGCTGCAAACCAAGAGAGAGGTCGCGAACGAGTTGATGGCGCGCGCGTGGGAAACGACATCTCTATGTCCAAGTAAGAAAGGCAATAACTATGAGTAGTAACGGGGTCACGGAGACCGTGAAGAGCGGTGAGGGCACACTCGATTCCGTTCGCGCGTTCTATCGGACCGACGAAAAGATTGTTGTCAATGACGTCCCGTCGCTAACAACGTGCGTCGTGGCCCTACACGCGAACGGGACCCGAGTTGAGGCCGTGTCCAGCGATTACTACGCGCTGTCGGCACTGAAACCGGGCACCTACGCCGTACAGGCACTAGGTGAGGGAGACCGTTTGCTTGCGGAGGCACTCACAACGGTGGGGACGCATGCGGGTGAGCGACCAGTGCACGGTTTCGCGACGTCGTTTGGCGACGAGGACGTATCAACCGTGCTTGAGTGGCATCGAGCACTGCGCTCAACGGTGGTGCAGGTCTACGACTGGATGGCGAGTTACACCGAACCGTTAGGACCGGCAACGGGGTGGGAAGATCCCTCTCGTCGACCGGTCTCTTTTGACGCGCTGCGTGCGTTGGCGAGCGGACTGCACGCTCACGGTTGCGTCACCCACGCCTACGTGCCGATCTACGCGGTGGGAAATGAGTTCGCGCACGATCATCCCGAAATGCTGATGTACGAAGACAATGGTGAGGCCATTCGGTTCCTCGATCAGATAGTGCTGGCCAATCCCGGCAATCAGGCGTGGCAACAGCACTTTGTGGACGCTTACGGCGCGGCCGCGGATGCGATTGGCTTTGACGGTTTTCATATTGATACGTACGGTTACCCGCGGTTGGCATTTGATGCTGACGGGAACTCCATTGACCCTCGCTCGGCGTACGAATCATTTCTCGTGTTCGTACGCGAAGCGTGGCCCACCGCGCTGATCAGTTTTAACCAAGTGAATGGCGTACCAGCGAACGCGGTGCTGGCGCGCGGGCCACGTTTTCGTTACTGCGAAGTGTGGCCGCCCAACGTGGGCTGGCGTCACCTAGAGGGTCTGCTCGACCGCAGTTCCGGTCGGACAGGGCACTTGCGTCATGAGAACGAAGGTGGCGACCGGATGCGGGGTTCAATTGCCTGCTATCCGCCGGTGTGGGGGATGGACGGTGCGAATGGAACCGTTGAAGATGACGAACGCGACGCGTCGTTGCGTACGGACGTGCTCACCGAAGCCATCGCCACCAGCTTGGGAGCGAGCGCCCTTATTTTTGGTGACCGACGTGCCGCCTTGTGTGATCCCTACTACCCGAAACATGCGCGACTCACGGTCGACGAGGGCGCCACCGTTCTGCGGTGGCGCCGCTTCGCACTGCGTTGTCGCGACCTTTTCATCGACGGTGAAGACACCAGCTGGTATGAGATCAACGATGAAAACGGCTCCGTCGCTGTTGAAGCCAGCGCTCCTGTGCGACCTGAGCCAATCGGCGGGTCACTCTTCGCCCGGGTCGTGCACGCGCCGGAGTGCGTCACCGTGGGTCTCATTGACCTCACGGGCAGCACTGACGGAATGTGGTCCGAATCAAGCGCCGCTGGATCTCTTACTCAGGCCACGGTGCGGGTCCTTGTTGACCGGCCCGAGAACTGGCGTGCCGCCGCCGCAGTGCTCGGAGCGGCGGACGAGCATTTTGCTGCCCTCGCCTCACGGGTGGTGTCCCATCGTCAGGGGCGCGCACTCGAAGTCGACGTGCCTCTAGTCGGGGGATGGTCAGTGCTGCGCCTCACGAATCGAGACCAGTCGTGAACAAATCATTATTTGAGATCACTATTTACGGCCCGCCACCGGTGGGCTGAGGAGAAGAACATGGCGTCAATCAGCCTGGACGGCGTTTCCAAGGTGTATTCCAACGGTTTCCAAGCGGTACACGACCTGGACCTTCACGTCGATGACGGCGAGCTCATGGTGGTCGTGGGGCCGTCCGGGTGCGGCAAGACGTCCGTGCTGCGGATGATCGCGGGCCTGGAAACCATCTCCGCGGGCACGGTCAGCATCGGTGATCAAGTCGTCAACGATGTCTCGTCGCGAGACCGCGACATCGCAATGGTGTTTCAAAGCTACGCGCTGTACCCGCAGATGAACGTGGCCCAAAACATTGGTTTCGCGCTACGAATGAAGAAAATGCCGAAGGCAGAAATCGCCAAGCGGGTCAAGGACGTGGCCAGCATCCTGGGCATCTCGGACTGGCTAGACCGCAAGCCCAGCCAACTTTCGGGAGGCCAGCGGCAGCGTGTCGCTATGGGTCGCGCCATTGTCCGCGAACCAAGTGTCTTTCTTATGGACGAACCGCTCTCGAATCTCGACGCCAAACTACGTGTGCAAATGCGCGCCGAAATCGCCCGGGTCCAGAAGCGCATTGGTGTCGCTGCCCTCTATGTCACCCACGACCAAACCGAAGCCATGACGTTGGGTCATCGAGTCGCGGTACTGCGTTCGGGTGTGCTCCAGCAGTGCGACGCCCCTCAAGTTCTCTACGACCGACCGAAGAATCTATTTGTGGCTGGTTTTATTGGATCGCCGGCAATGAATCTCTTTGAGGCGTCGGTCAACGCGGATTTGTCGAGCGTCAATTTGGGCAGTCAGAAGATTGTCATGGGCAGTGACGTCGTGGCGAGTCACCCTGGTCTGACGCGTTACGCCGACCGGTCCATCGTGGTGGGCATTCGACCCGAGGACCTGCACGCCGCGAGCGACGCACGGCCCGGTGAGCCGTTTACTGGGGAGGTGGAAGTCGTTGAGGCGTTAGGTTCCGAACTTCTCGTACACTTCAGCACTGACGCGCACATCATCCAGCCGGAATCGGCGACGAAGTCCGGTTCTGATGGCACTTCTGACGAAGGAATTGAAGCGTCCGTTGACTGTGTGGCGCGCATCGAACCGCGCCATTTGGTGCGAATTGGCGATAAGTTCACCTTCTCAATTGATCCCAATCGTCTTGAATTTTTTGACACTACGGACGGAACCGCAATCTGGGATTAAAGCCAAGTTTGCCGTTCGATTCTGATTTGTTGTTCGTTCATTCGCCGTGGCGAACGGGCTTGTACTACGTTGCAAATTGTTGCGGGCGCACGAAGCACATCGTTGGGTCGCGAGATGATGAAGTGGAGAACGCATGGACGTCAGGCGAGTGGTAACTGGCCACGATGAAGATGGACGGGCAGTGTTCGCCAGTGACGAACTGGTGGAACCGGTGGCCCCAGCGTTGAATCCCGGTACAGAATTTCATTTACTGTGGGGGGCGGACGGCAAATCCTCGTTTCCCGATGATGGATCCAAGCCTCGGACCGAACTCTATTTTCCGCCCCTTGACGGATTTCGATTTGCGTTCTTCACCATTCCACCGAATCGCGACGCGGGGAGGGCACCCGGCATTGACATGGTGGTCGCCCAAGAAGAATTTCGGTCGAAACTGCCGGGTCTCGCCGAATACTTGGAGGTCGGGCACCCCGGAATGCACACGACCGCCACAATTGATTTTGGCGTTGTGATTGCCGGTGAAGCAATCCTTGAACTTGACAATAAGGAGAAGGTGACCCTTCGTGTGGGTGATACGTACGTGCAGAACGGCACTCGGCACCGCTGGTCAAACAAGGGTGAGGTGCCCTGTGTCATTGCGGTGGTATTGATTGGCGCACACCACAGCAAAGTGCCGTGATCAATACGAAAAATCGGCTCAAATAGGTTGAACAAATGGTTGGTGCCGTCGACGCGAGCTGGCGATTTAACATGTTCGCGTGACGCCTCATGCAGTGAGTCCCTATTGAGTGTTATTTCCGACATTGGACCGGTCGTATCAGAAGTCATCTTGGTCTTCGTAGGGGGCGCAACTTTAAACTCCGCCATTCGAATATGGCGAGAAAAACCGCGGGTTGGGAATTCGCCGGGGGCGCATGTGGATCGACGACCAAGGTGGTTCGTGGTCGGAGCGATGCCCACGGCGATGTGCGTGGTCAGCTTGGCGATTGCGTTCCCTCTCAGTTATGGCCTGCAGTCCAAGACGAGCTTCTTTGCAGATTTTTGCTATGTCGTCGGCGGTCTGTGTTTCGCGTTCGCCGCATTGTGTGCGCTCACACTCGTAGCTGAGGTGTTTCTGCTCTTTTTTGAACGACCGGTACCGCGCTTCCTGACGCCGCCGTCGCGCAGAAACGATCCTCGGCCCCAGGATTGATTTCGGCCCGCGATGGCGGATCGTTCACGTTCACGTTGAAGGTTGTGTTCGTGTCTGTTACGCCCTTGACCTCACCGTGGTGCTTAAATCACTCATCAAATTGAATGTAAAGGCACCTTGACATTTCG
>Ga0182030_10001442_pt1 | contig 48986 bp, 53 predicted proteins | sample 812S3MmetaG_FD_121299 | JGI IMG/M metagenome (GOLD analysis project Ga0182030, IMG submission 121299) | Permafrost microbial communities from Stordalen Mire, Sweden - 812S3M metaG (Illumina Assembly) | ecosystem: Environmental > Terrestrial > Soil > Wetlands > Permafrost | place: Sweden... | reverse complement strand
GAGGCGTGGGAATGGAGCGTGCAGGATCAAAACACCCTGATTTTTTCGCGCGTAAAAGTGAAAACGACCCGCGTAAAACTTAAGAAATAAGCCTGACGCGTATGCGCGACGGCGGGATGCGCGCCGGGGCGGGCGCGTCTCGGGCACAGCAACGTCCGGGGCCGGGTGATGGTTGGGTAGTTCCTATCGTCCCACCCTGCCGGGTGTTGCTGCGCCCGGGGCGGGCGCGCTCCCCGTTCCATATCGGGGCTCGGGCTGAATCAGACGGTTCATTGGCGGGGGAAGGACGCCGGGTTACGCGGGGCGGATGAGTTCGAAGCGGTCGCGGGTGCGGCAATACCAGTGGGGGGAGGCCATCCGGCCGATGAGATAGAGCTGGTCGCCGCGGATGCGCTTTTTCTCGACGTCGAAGAGTTCGTCGCGGAGGTGGATGCGTTTGACGAGGCCGATGACGACGCGGTTGCTGCCGATGTTGAGGGTGCCCCATTCGACGCATTCGAGGCTGACGGGGGCTTCGGCGATGCGCGGGGGTTTGACGACGGAGGAGGGGAGCGCGTGGAGCCCGGCGTGGTCGAGTTCGTTTTGGCCATAGGGGAGGGAGGCGGCGCAGAGGTTCATGGCGGCGGCGAGGGGTTCGTCCACGAGGTTGACGACAAACTGGTGGGTGAGGCGGATGTTGATGGCGGAGTCCTTGGGGGTGCCGTCGTCGCGGTCGCCGGGGGCGAAGGCGAGGATGGGGGGATTGGCACCGAGGACGTTGAAGAAGCTGAACGGGGCGGCGTTGATGTGGCCATCGGGGCTGACGGTGGTGACGAGGGCGATGGGCCGGGGGGTGACGAGGTTGGCCAGAATGGGATAGGCCCGGCTGGCGTACTGGCCTTCAAGATCAAGTTCCATAGCGGGGCAGTCTAGCGGAGCCGGGTCAGGCGCGCAACATAAGCGCCGTCCACACCGTCGGTGAAGGGGAGCAACTGGTGTTCGGCCTCGCATTGGTAATGGGGGTGGCGGGCGATGAATTGGGCGAGTACGTCGTGGTTCTCCTCCGGCTCCAGGCTGCAGGTGCTGTAAACGAGGATACCGCCGGGTTTGAGGAGGGGGGCGGCGCGGTCGAGGAGTTCGAGCTGGGTGGCGCGGAGGCGGGTGATTTCGGCGGGCTGGATGCGCCAGCGCAAATCCACGCGGCGGCGCATGACGCCGGTGTTGGAACAGGGGGCATCCACGAGGATGCGGTCAAAGGCGAGGGCACCGGAACTGGCTGGGGGGATGAGGGTGGTTTCCACGCCGGCAAGGCCCAGGCGGCGGGCGTTGTCACGGACGAGCGCCAGGCGGTCTTCGGCGATGTCATGGGCCACGAGACGGCCCTGATTGTTCATAAGCTGGGTGATGTAGGCGGTCTTGCCGCCGGGGGCGGCGCAGAGATCCAGCACAGTATCGCCGGGTTGTGGGCGGAGCTGGGTGACGGCCAGGAGGGTGCTGGGATCCTGGACGTAAAACCAGCCGTCGGCAAAGCTCGGCAGGGTGGCGAGGGAGGGATGACCGGTGAGCTCGAAGATTTGGTTTTCCGGCCAGGGTCCCGGGGGGACGAAATCGTAGTTGACAGCTTCGGCGCGCCAGCGTTCGAGGAGGGCGGTGGCGTCGGTTTTGAGGCGGTTGAGTCGGGCGTAGGTTTTGGGCGGGGTGTTGTTCCACTCGAGCAGTTGGGTGACGCAGGGGGCGTCCCAGCGTTGGAGCCAGCGGGAGACCAGCCAATCGGGTTGGGAATAACCCAGGGCGGGCTGGGAGACTTTGAGATCGGCGAGCAGCCGGCGGGTGGGTTCGGTCTCGCGCAGGCAACCGCGCAAAATGGCGTTGACGAAGCCGGCCTGGGGGCCGAAGCCGGCGCGTTTGGCCAGCTCGACGGTTTCATGAACGGCGGCGTGCGGCGGGATGCGGTCGAGCCAGAAGATCTGGTAGAGGCCGGTTTGGAGGAGGATTTGGAGGGCGGGGCGCTGTTCGCGGCCGGGGGTTTTGCGGGCGATGAGCCAGTCGAGCGCGGCCTGCCAGCGGACGACGCCATAGACAATCTCCTGGCAGAGGCCGCGGTCGGGCGGCGACAGGCGGGCAGCGGCGAGGGCGGTTTCGAGCAGATTTTCGGTGAAATCGCCGCCGGGGCGCCGCTGGCGCAGGACCCGGGTCGCAATTTCTCTTGGATTTTGTTCGGAGAACACGTTTAATTAGGTATTGTGAATACGTGACGGGAAAATTGCGATTTTATTATGCGTGTTGAATTCGAAAAATTGGCCGCGGCCGGCAAGATTGAGGGACGCCATGTGGAGCCCCTCACCCAACTGGCTGAGGGAGGATGTTGCACCCACCGCAGTTGGGGGTTTGGACGGATCAAAACCGTGGACACGGTGTTCGCGCGGTTCACCATTGATTTCCCGGGCAAGCCGGGGCACACGATGGACCTGTCCTTCGCCGCCGAGCTGCTCAAACCGATCCCGAAGGATCACATTTTGGCGCGCAAAGCGACCGATCTTGAAGCCGTGCGGCACCTGGCGGCGCACCATCTGGATTTGATCAAGCTGGTGCTGACCAGTTACGGGGGCAAGGCGACGGTGGACCAGATTCAACAGGTGCTGGTGCCGGACGTCATCCGGGATGATTGGAAAAAATGGTGGGACACCGCCAAGCGGGAGATGAAGAAGGACGGGCATTTTATTGTGCCGGTCAAGAAGACCGAACCGGTCGTGTACCAGGTCAAGGAGACCTCGCTGCAGGACCGGTTGCTGGCGGATTTCCGCGCGGCCAAAGGGTTGAAGGCGAAGGTGGTGGTGGTCGGCGAACTGGCGCGCAATGTGGAAGATTTGAAGGACAAGGCGGCGGCGGCGACCGAAGTGGTGGCCGCGTTGAATCCCGAGATCGCCACGCATCAGCGCACCCAGCCCAGCGTGGCGATGGAGGCGGTGCTGGCGCGGGACGAAATCCGGGAACTGGCCGGGCTGCCCGCGGGGGCGGAGGAGATCACGGCCGGTCAGATCTGGCAGCAGGACAACATCCGGTTCGGCCCGCTGTTGGAATTGATCCCGGCGGCCAAACACAACCGGGCGCTGGCGACCTTCAAGGTGGCAAATCCGGACCGCTGGCAGGACATCCTGCGCAGCTCGCTCAATGTGGTGTCCTCGAAGTTGTGCCGGGAATTTGCCGGCCTGCTCATTGCGGAGGGCAAATGGGATTTGCTGAAAGAGTCGCTGGCCCGGCTGATCAACCAGCACACCGCCAGCAGCGAACTGCTGCTGTGGCTGGGCCGGGAGCGGAGCGACGCCTTTGCCGACATCCTCGGGCCGGAAGTGTTCCGCGCCATGTTGACGGCGATGGAACGCGACCAGTTCAATGAGCGCCGCTCCAACCGGCTGCGGGACTTCATCCTGGAAGATCATGAACTGCTGGGGGAACTGACCGCCAGCGCGGACATCGAGGTGGTGAAGGATCTGACCCGCGCGCTGCAGCTATCGCCGGTGTTTGATGACATGGACAAGCGGTCGCTGCTGGCGCGGTTGGTCAAGAAGCATCCGGCCGTGCAGTCGCTGGTGAGCGGGGAACAGACCAAACAAGACGCCGCGCTGCTAGTGTCGTGGGAGAGCCTGGAGCGCCGCCGCACGGAATATCAGGAACTGGTGCAGAAGAAGATCCCCGCCAATTCCAAGGAAATCGCCATCGCCCGGAGCTACGGGGACTTGCGGGAAAACCACGAGTACAAATCGGCCAAGGAAATGCAAAAGGTGCTCATGCGCCGCAAAGAGGAGCTGGAGGCCCAGCTTATGCGGGCCCGGGGCACGGATTTTTCCAACGCCAAAATTGACGCGGTCAACATCGGCACCGTGGTGGTGGCCACCGACCTGGGTTCCGGCCAGCCGGAAACCTTCACCATCCTGGGGGCCTGGGATTCGGATCCCGACAAGGGGTTGATCAGCTACCTGTCGCCCGTGGGCGCGGCGTTCCTCAACCACAAGCCGGGGGAAGAGGTGGAATTTGAACTGCACGGCACCAAGCGCCGGCATCGCATCGAGAAAATTGAAATGTGGAAGGCGGCCGCGGAGGGTGAAACGCCGGGGCCGGCGGAAACAGCGCCGGTGGCAGTCTAAACTTCCGGCCCCGCCCGGAAGCGGATGCTTTCCGGCGGGGCGGCTGGTTCCAGGCGGTGGAACCTCAGCGGATTTGAACAGCGCCGTCCGGTTGAATTTGGCAAAATGCCGAATTGCAAGTCGCGGCAAATATTTTTATTCTGACGGGGTGAAACACTCAGGAAAAGCCTCGGAAGCAGCCCTTCGCCTCATCGGATGGTCCGGTGCCGCCGTGGCGGGTTTGCTGACGGTCGCCTTTCTGGCGAAATACCTGGGCGCGTTCGTGCTCGGTCTGGCCGGAACGCTGGTGGTTCTGTGGGCGCTGTTTGCCGGGTTCACCTTCTACTTTTTCCGCGACCCGCAGGCGAACACCCCGGCGGGTGCGAACCTGGTCATCGCCCCCGGCCACGGCACCGTGGATGTGATTGACACCACCACCGAACCCGAGTTCATGGGCGGCGAATGCCGGCGCGTTTCCATATTTCTATCCGTGTTTGATGTGCATGTGCAAAACGCACCGGTGACCGGGCGCGTGGCGTTTTTCAAACACCGGCCGGGGCAGTACCTCAATGCCATGCGGACGGACTGCGCGGAATTCAACGAAAATGTGCTCATCGGCATCGAGGCCGTAGAACCGCGCGGGGAAAAAATCGGCGTGCGGCTGATTGCCGGCCTGATCGCCCGCCGCATCGTGCCGTGGGTGGCAGAAAACGACCCGGTGATCCGCGGCGAACGCATCAGCCTCATCCAGTTTGGTTCGCGGGCGCATGTCTATCTGCCGCTGCACGCCAAAATCAAGGTCCGCTTGGGGGACAAGGTGGCGGGCGGGGAGACGGTGCTGGCCGCTTTTGAATGAACCCCATGGCCACCCCCCCGGAAATCCAGTCCGCCCAGTCCGGCGAAGGCGAAAAGCTCAGGATCTATTTTCTGCCGAACCTGATGACGGCGGGAAACCTATTCTGCGGCTTTCTGGCGCTCACCAAAATCGTGGAAGCCGACCCGGATGCGACGAATTTCAACGCCGTCATTCTCAAGGCGCTGTTTCTGATTTTACTGGCCTGCATTTTTGATCTGCTGGACGGGCGGGTGGCGCGGATGGGCGGGAACGAAAGCCCGTTCGGGCGCGAATTCGACTCGCTGGCGGACATTGTTTCCTTTGGCGTGGCCCCGGCCTTTTTGGTCCACCGGATTGTCCTGAAAGGGGTGTTTGTGGCCTATCCGCAACTGGGCTGGTTCATCGCCTCGGTTTATCTGTTGTGCGGGGCGTTCCGGCTGGCGCGCTTCAACTGTCTGGCCGCCATGAGCAGCGGCGGCGGCAGCAAGGATTTTTTGGGCTTCCCCATTCCGGCGGCGGCGGGGCTGGTGGCTTCGCTGACGCTGTTTTTGTTTTGGCTGGAGGAAAAGGGTTTTCAACAGAGCAAACTGCGCTTTGTCCTGCCGGCGTTGCTGGTGTTTTTGTCGTGCATGATGGTCAGCGAAGTCAAATATCCCAGCTTCAAGTCGCTGCATTTCCGCACCCGGGGGAGTTTCATCAAGGTGCTGATCATCGCCCTCAGCGTCGGGTTGTTCCTCATCATGTGGGAGAAGGTGCTGCCCATCCTGGCCCCCGTGATCTTCACGATTTATCTGCTGTATGGCTTTGTGCGGCCGTATATTTCGCGGGCGTGGCGGCGCGAAATTGAGGATGAGGAGGACGACGAGCCGGACGCGGTGAATTAAGGTCATGCTGCTGTCGCATCCCATTTTCGCTTCCGGCCTGGCGGGCTACGTCTGCGCGCTGGTGATTTCCTGCGTGCCGTTCGGCCCGATCAACCTGACGATTCTGAACGAAGGGTCCCGCCGGGGCTTGCGGTGGGCGGTGCTCATCGGGCTGGGCGCCTCGTCCATGGAGTGCGTTTACTGTGCGTTTTCGTTCACCGGGCTGTCGTCCTTTTTCACCGGCGGCCGGGTGAAAACCCTGATGGAAGTCTTCAGTTGCGCCTTCATTGTTTTCCTGGGCCTGAAGTTTCTGCTGGCCAAGGCCGTGAAACTCCCCACCAAGCTGGGGGCCGCCTCCGAACGGTTGGAGGCCCGCCTGGAACAGCGGCTGCATCCGCACTCCGGCTACATGACCGGGCTGGTGCGGGTGATGGGCAATCTGGGCGTGCTGATTTTCTGGATCTTTCTGGCCGCCTACCTGCTCTCCCATGAGTGGGTGTATGATTCGCTGCCGGCCAAGGCGGCCTGCGTGGCCGGGGTGGCGCTCGGCACGAACACTTGGTTCTGCGCGCTCAGCTTGGCGGTGTCGCGCGGCTACGGCCGCCTGAGCGAGGCCAGCCTGGTGCGCATGCAGCACCTTTCGGGCGTGGTGCTCATCACCTTCGGCCTCGCGCAACTGGCATGGGAGCTGGCCGGCTTTAAATTTACCGTGCTCCATTAATTTCAAAACCCATTATGCTCAAAGCTGGAATCGTCGGTCTGCCCAACGTCGGCAAATCCACCCTGTTCAACGCCCTGACCCACAGCCGCAAGGCGGAGGCGGCGAACTACCCGTTCTGCACCATTGACCCGAACGTGGGCATTGTCACCGTGCCGGATGCGCGGCTGGAGGTGCTCAAAGGCATCGCCAAAACCAACGTGATCATCCCGGCGGCGGTGGAGTTTGTGGACATCGCCGGCCTGGTCAAAGGCGCCTCCCAAGGCGAGGGCCTGGGCAACAAGTTCCTCACGCACATCCGCGAAGTGGACGCCCTGGTGCAGGTCGTCCGCTGCTTCGAGGATCCGGACATCCATCATGTGGCGGGCAATGTGGACCCCGTGCGCGACATTGAGACCATCACCACCGAACTGGTGCTGGCCGACCTGGAGGCCGTGCAGAAACGGCTCAGCAGCATCGCCAAGGACGCCAAGCGCGGTGACAAGGAGGCCCTGATCCAGGAGGCCGTCCTCAAAAAGATCGAGCCGCACCTCAACGCCGGCAAACCGGCGCTCACCCTGGCCCTGACCCCGGAGGAAAAGGCCGTCGCTCGCCTGTTCTGGCTGATGACCGACAAGCCGACAATCTTTGCCTGCAACGTCAAGGAAGGCGACCTCGCCGGCGCCGACACAAACCCGCACGTCCTCAAGGTGCGCGACTACGCCCAGCACCATTTTGCGTGCGAGGCGGTGGTCATCAGCGCGCAGATCGAGAGCGACCTGATTGACCTGTCCGAGGCGGAGGCGAAGGAGTTTTTGAAGGAGCTCGGCGTCGCCGAATCCGGCGTGGGCCTGCTCATCCGCGCCACCTATCACCTGCTGGGCCTGCGGACCTATTTCACGGCCGGCGAGAAAGAGGTACGCGCCTGGACCATCCATGCCGGCGACACCGCGCCCAAGGCCGCCGGCGTCATCCACTCCGATTTTGAACGCGGCTTCATCAAGGCCGAAACCGTGGCGTACGAGGACCTGGTGAAGTGCGGCTCCGTGGCCGCCGCCCGTGAAAAGGGCCTCTACCGGATGGAAGGCAAGGAATACGTGGTGAAAGACGGTGATGTCCTGCTGTTCAAATTCAACGTTTAGACAGAATTAACATAATTATCAGAATTAAACGATCCGATTTCCATTCGATCAATTCTGTAAATTCTGTCAAAAAAACTTGGCGGGGCCGGCTCATCCGAGCTTGTAGCGCCGCAGTTTGGGATCCGCCTCCTGCGCCCAGGCGTCAATGCCGCCGCGCAGGCAGCGGACGTTTTGCAGGCCGTGCCCCATGAAATACGCGGCGGCGTCCAGCCCGGTTTTGCCCGCATGATCAATGACCACCACCGGGCTGGTGTTCGAGCCGTCGCCCAAAATTTGCTGCATCACCGCCTGCGACAGAAGCACCGAGCCGGCAATGTTGACCGCCTCAAACTCCTCGCGCGAGCGGACGTCCACGAGCTTCACCGCCGGGTCGCGCCGGCGCAGATCCAGCAGCTCAGCCGGCGAGATCAGCACCTTGGCATCCAACTCGTGACTGGACCGGATGTGGGCCAGCACCTCGGCGGTCTCCAGCCCGCCACTGCGCGCGCACAACTGGGCGAGTGTTTCATCCGGGCTGAACCCGCAACTGCTGCACCCGCCGAGGTGGTAACGGCGGAACAGCGCCCGTTGCGCGCCGGGAAAGGCTTCGAGCACCGCGCGCATGGGGGATTCGGGGGAAAGAGGGTCTTGGGTGGTCATAACAGAGGTTCAACCAATCGCCGTGACAAATTTCTCGCGCCGTGCATTAATCGCCAGGCTTCCAGCGTATTGCCCGTCACCCGGTAAAACAGGAGGATTTTCTGGAACGGGCGTCTGAATTGGGCCGAACGCAGGTCGCGCAAAACAGGGTTCCGAAATTTTCGCCGGCGTCCCAGCTCAGGTTGATTGGCCAACAATGGTAATGTCACAGCCACTGCGTTTAAAAAATTCCCGGCCACCACTTCGCCCGCCTGATCCAAATACCAGCGGTATTGACGATCAAAGTCAGCGTTGAATTCCTCGGCGCGGTGCAACGAAAGCCTCATGGCTGGCGGGCGCGATGGTCGCGCAACGCCCGGTCGGCAATTTCCCGAAGCTCGCTTTCATGGTAAGGCTTAAACGGCCCGTTGGCCGCCTTCAACAACTCCGCCTCCAGTTCCGGGCAGTCCTCCTCCAAATCCAATCCGCGCGGGGCGAGCGTCACTTGATGATCCCCGTCCGTGAGCACAATCGTCTCGCCGTTGCATGCCTCGGCAAGCAGTCGGCCAAGCTGACCCTGGGCTTCCAAGATGGAAATCGCTTTCACATTGCCACTCTAACCTTGCCAGCGGAAGATGGCAAGGCCCCCATCAAATACTGATTCGATTCCTCTGGCTGCCACGGTAAAAAGGGCGGCAACGGCCAGTTTTTAGGTCGTTATTCATCCTCCCCGTTCAACTTTCCGCCACTCACCACTTGTAGCGTCGGGTTAACTCTTCAAAGCGGGGACGCCCTTTGGGTGCTGATACAGGAAGAAACGGTGCCTGCTCGCGCTGACGCGCTCGCGTCCTCCTTCGCTAAAGCTTCCGCCGCCGCTAAAGCCATGGCGGACGGGACGGCGGGCAGGCGGGCGCGCTCCCCAGTTTCTTAGATGGTTTGATCAGGTTGGACTCAGCCGGACTCATTTGGACCGGCTTTGGCGGCGGAAATTCATTGCAACCTATTCCATAAAGCCAACTTGCTTCAGCAGCCATGTCAATAACAGGGTGTGCCTCCCGGCCGGTGGGGTGCATCTTGGGGGCGAGTTGCCCAAACCAGAACCGCACCCGCCCGGTCCCCCACGAGCCCGCGCCCTTGCCAGCATGGATTGCGAACTGGTTGATCCGTGGAAATGAGCCAACCGTGAAAGTCCTCAAAATATGATATGACCACGAACCGCCCCCTTCACAAAAGAGTGCGCCGCCCCTCCACTGATTCACCCGCTTTCCTCCTCCACGGCTGATCCTTCAGAATTCATCCTTTCCCCCCACCGCGCCACGCCACAGCCTCGCAAAGAAATATAATTATGTAAACAGACAATTTGCGGCGTCACGTCCCCGCGGCGGCCGGCGGTAATTTCCGCCGGGTCGCCGCAACTTCAAAGTTGGTCATGCGAACGTAACACCCCTCCCACACCCGATGCGCGAAAACCTCGAACGCATATGCATCCGCCCAGGCTTGCAGGGAGGGCAAATCTGGAAAAAGACGCGGCTGATCCGTCCGTTGCCCAAGGAGTTGAATGAAGTGCTCATGTATTTGAGCCACATCGTCGGATTCCATCCGAACAACCTTGTGATTGGGCGGAACGTCGAAGGGTGTTTTTGGGGGCATTATATGGCCGCGCATAACTAACCCAACAAGACATCGATTATATGCCCGTCAATGGGCGGTGAGTGACGTTTCGAATTCCAAGGGTTTCAGCAAAAGGTTCAAAATATTGCTTGTCGCTAATATCCACCTTGGCCAGAATGGTGCGCATAAGTAAAACAACGTGATTATTTATGCGCCCTATTTTCGCTCGCGGCAATACACGGACCCGGCACAAACTCTTGTCCCTGCAGCAAGCAGCCCAAGCTGAACGAATGCCCCGGCTGGTGTTGCGCCTGCAAGCCATTCGCTTAAGCGTGGCCGGCCGCACCGCTCCAGACATTGCCCACACCCTGGGCGTCGAGCGCACCAGTGTCTACGATTGGATCTGCGCCTGGAATGAACACCAACTGGAGGGGCTCAAGGAAGGCCACCGTAGCGGTCGCCCCCCGCGCTTGACGCCCCAGCAACGGGAGCGCATTTTTGACATTGTCGAGGGCGGCCCCGTGGCCTATGGGTTTACCACCGGCATCTGGACCTCGCCGCTCCTCCAACATGTCATCGCGGAGGAGTTCGCGGTGACCTTTCATCCCGGCCATGTGCGCAAATTGCTCAAGGACTTGGGCTGCTCGGTGCAGCGTCCGACCACACGCTTGGTGCGCGCCGATCCGCGCGAACAAAACAAGTGGGTGCGCTACACTTACCCCAACTTAAAAAAAAGCCCAAACCGAAGGCGGGCTAATTGTTTATTAGGATGAGGCCTCCTTCCGGCAGAGTCCAACCCTGCACCAGACTTGGGCCCCGTTAAACTCCCAGCCGCGCATTCCAACGTGCGGGCAACGCAACACCCAGAAAATGCTCGGCGCGATTGCGCTCAAAAGCGGTCGGTTTGCCTATCGTCACCAAGCCGAATACTTCAACACCGAGACGGACGGTCAGTTTTTGGATCAGGTGGTGTTGCCCACCTTCTACCGCCGGGGACACCGGGTTTATCTCATCCACGATAATGCGTCGTATCACCAGCACCCCTCGGACGACAATTAAATTTCACCCCTATCGACTTGGTCGGCAGCCTTGCCCGTCTGCGGCCGGCGGGGGAATTTGCTTTCGCTCCGCAGGCAATCCGTGTTTAATTTTGCCCGTTTATTATGCCCAAACGCACTGACATTCATTCCGTCCTGATCATTGGTGCCGGCCCGATCATCATCGGTCAGGCGTGCGAGTTCGATTACTCCGGCACCCAGGCCTGCAAGGCCCTGCGCGAGGAGGGTTTCCGCGTGGTGCTCGTCAACTCCAACCCGGCCACCATCATGACCGACCCGGAGTTTGCCGACCGGACTTACATCGAGCCCATCACGCCGGAATGCGTGGAAAAGATCATCGTCCGCGAAAAGGCGGAAATGGAACGGATCGGCGCGACGGGCAAACTGGTGCTGCTCCCCACGCTGGGCGGCCAGACGGCGCTGAACACCGCCATGTCGCTCCACCGCAGCGGGGTGCTGGCCCGGCTGGGCGTGGAGATGATTGGCGCGAAGGCGGAGGCGATCCACCGCGGCGAAGACCGGCTGGCCTTCAAGGATTTGATGCTGGCCATCGGGCTGGACGTGCCGATTTCCGGCGTGGCCCACAACATGGAGGAGGCCCGCGCCGTGGCTGAAAAGATCGGCCGTTTCCCGCTGATCATCCGGCCGGCCTTCACCCTGGGCGGCACCGGCGGCGGCATCGGGTACAACCGCGATGAATTTGAGGAAATCGCCAAACGCGGCCTGGAGCTTTCCCCGGTTTCCGAAGTGCTGATCGAGGAATCCCTGCTGGGTTGGAAGGAATACGAGATGGAGGTCATGCGCGACAAGGCGGACAACTGCGTCATCATCTGCTCCATTGAGAACTTCGATCCCATGGGCGTCCACACGGGCGATTCCATCACGGTGGCGCCCATCCAGACGCTCACGGACAAGGAATACCAGATCATGCGGGATGCCAGCTTTGCCGTGATCCGCGCGGTGGGCGTGGAGACCGGCGGCTCGAACATCCAGTTTGGCGTGTGCCCGGACACCGGGCGGATGGTGATCATTGAGATGAACCCGCGGGTGAGCCGCAGTTCCGCGCTGGCCTCCAAGGCCACGGGGTTTCCCATCGCCAAAATCGCCGCCAAACTCGCCATCGGCTACCTGCTGGACGAGCTCCGCAACGACATCACGCGCGAGACACCGGCGAGCTTTGAGCCGAGCATTGACTATGTGGTCACGAAGATCCCGCGCTTCGCGTTTGAGAAATTCCCGCAGGCCGACCCGACGCTGACCACGCAGATGAAGAGCGTGGGCGAAGCCATGGCCATCGGCCGGACGTTCAAGGAAAGCCTGCAGAAATGCCTGCGTTCGCTGGAGATCGGCCGCAGCGGGCTGGGCGGCGACGGCAAGCCCTGGCGCATCGGCACGGAAGTTTATGGTGACCGGGAAATTCTCCCGCGCGACGTCATCAGCCGCAAGCTGAGCGTGCCCAACGCCGAGCGCATCTTCTTCATCCGCCACGCCCTGCGGGCCGGCTTCACGGTGGATGAGATTTTCCACCTCACGAAGATCGACCGGTGGTTCCTCGTGCAAATCCAGGAGATCGTGGATTTTGAGGAGGAGCTGGCGGGGCTGAAAAATTGAGGTTTGGCAGCGTCGCGCGACCCCATTCGCACGGTGACCCGGGGTGGGCGGGTCAGGCGGGCGGCGGGTTCGGGGCGGAAGCGTCCGGGGGCGGCGGGGGTTCGAGTAACCGGCGGACTTCGACGAGCAGTTGGGACGGGCTGAAGGGCTTGGTCAGATAAACGGCGGCACCGGATTGTTCGGCCTGATGGCGCGTCATGGCCTGGCCGCGGACGGTGAGCATGATGACGGGGATGGCGGCGGTTTCCGGGTTGGCCTTCAACTGCTGGAGGGCGGTGAGGCCGTCCATTTCCGGCATGGAGACATCCATGACAATCAACACGGGCTTTTCGCGGGCGGCCAGTTCCAAGGCCTCGCGGCCGTTGCGGCCGATGACGATGTCGTAGCCGCCGCGTTTGATGCTTAATTCGGTGACGCGCAACATGTGCGGTTCGTCATCCACGATGAGGACTTTGGCGGGCATGGCGGGGGATCAGGTTGAGGGTGGCGGGTGGGGTGCGTTTTCAGCGAGGAGCAGAAACGTCTGGTCATCGCAGGGGGGGACCCCATTTTGATAGGCCTCGACGAGGGCGATCAAGGCGCGTTTGGTGTGTTCCGCCGGCTGTCGGTTTTTGGCGGCGTAGGCCAGGCATTTTTCCATGGGGTCCAACCAGAGGAGCTTGCCGGCGCGGTCGCGGGCCTCGGTGAAGCCGTCGGTGAAGAGGAGCACATTCGCGCCGGCGGGGAGGGATATGGAGCGCTCGGTATATACGGTGTCGGCCATGACGCCGAGCGGCAGCCCGGCGTTGTCCACGGCCTGGGCCCGGCCGTCCGCGCCCGCGACGAGCAGCGGGGGATGGCCGGCGGCGGCCAGTTGGATGACGCGCCCGCCGGGGGGGAGGTAGACCAGCTCGGCGGTGATGAACATCTCGACCTGGTCGAGGTCGGGGAAGAGGGAGCGGTTGAGCCAGGTGAGCATGGCGCCGGGGGTGCCGGCGCGTTCGGCGCCGGCGCGCAACTGGCTGCGGAAGATGGCGGCGAACATGGCGGCGGGGACGCCCTTGCCCATGACATCGGCGATGGCCAGGAGCACGCCGCCCTCCTGGGTGGGGAAGGCGTCGTAAAAATCGCCGCCCACCTGCCGGGCGCTGAGGTAATGGCCGATGAGCTGGAATCCGGGGATGGCCGGCAGTTGCTTGGGCAGGAGGGACCGCTGGATTTCCGCGGCGATTTCCAGTTCGCGGGCGGTGAGCCGGGTCTGCAGTTGCTGCTGCTGGAACTGGGTGTTGCGGATTTGAATGCCCAAAAAGTCCCCAAAGGTCTGGATGATGCTGACCTGGCCGGCCTGAAAGCCGGCATCCGCCTGGTGCCGCCCGACGCTCAAGACCCCGAGCAGCCGGTCATTGACGACGATGGGGTGCGAGAAACCGCCGCCGCGCCCGGCCAGGGTGAACAACGGGTCCGCCGCCGGCACGGGATGGGCGGCGTCAAACCAGACATCCATGCGCAAACTGGCGGCGCGCAATTCCACGGAGACATCGGCGACGCCGGCGTTTTCCAAGGATAAAACGTCCCGGAGGCCCAGGTCTTGGGCGCCGGACTTCGCCACGAGTTTCAAGCCCCGGCCTTCCTCGAACAACCGCAGGACGAACCAGTCGGCGGCGGCAATTTTGCCGACTTCCCCCAGCCATTTGCGGGCGAATTCCTCGGGCTGGAGCTGGTCGGACAGCTCGGCGCTGAACCGGAAGATGGTGGAGAGGCTTTCATACGCGGAGGCCAGTTCCTCGGTCATCAAGTCCAAGGTGGTCTGGGACTCAGTGAGCCGGCTCTGGAGACCGTCCCGGGCCGCGCCATCCAGGCTGACGCCGGGGGTCAGCCGTTTCTTTTTGAGTTCGAGGCGGTTCTCCCCGCTGCCGCGGAAATAGCCCGCGTGGTCGCACAAGGTTTTGATGAGATAAAGCCCGCGACCGCCCTCGCTGTCGGGCGGCGGCAACTCCACCTGCGCGGGCAGGTCAAACCCGGGGGTGTGATCCAGGACGCAGACCTCCACCCACTGGTCGCTGACACAAAAGTCAAAGCGGACGGGGAGGCGGGTGTGGCGTTCCAAAACGTAGGACACGGCATTGTTGCCGGCTTCGGCAAGGATGAGTTCCCAATGGCCGAGTTCCTCCTCGCCCAGCCCCAAGGCGGCCAGGCCGGCCCGGCTCTGCCGGCAGGCGTCCCGGACGGCCGTCAAGTCGCAGGGGAATTCAAAGGCAAACCGCCGCACCAGTTCGTTGGGCATGGCTGTCACGATCAGCGGTGGATGATGTCGAAAATTTTATCCAGTTGCAGGATTTGAAACATCTCGGCGACCAGGGGCGGCGGACGCAGGAGCCGCAGCCGGCCGCCGCGCAGACATAGGGTTTTATGCACGGAAATGAGCGCGCCCAGACCGTTGCTGTCCACGCTCCGCGCCGTGGACAGGTCCACGTCCACGAACTTGTGTTCGGGTCCGAGGGAACCGTTGACATATTCCTTGAAGGCGCGGCTGGTATCCGAGGTCAGGGTGGGAATGTCCGTGACGAGCAGGGTATCCCCCAGTTTTTCAGTTCTCATAACGGTGGTTCAGGCGGTGACGATTTCAAACATCCGGTGGAGCCGGGTGAGTTCCAAAATTTGCCGGGCGGTCGCGGTGGGCCGGAGAATCCGCACCGACCCGTGGGCGGCGCTGAGGGTTTTGTGGAGGGCGATCAGGGCGCCCAGGCCGCTGCTGTCCAGAAAGCGGGTTTCGGACATGTCGAGGTCCAAATGGGTCATCTGGGGTGTCAGGGCCGCGACAACATCGTCACGGAAACTGCCGGAGTTGCTGGCGTTTAATTCCGTCAATTCACTGATGAGCAGCGTGGTTCCGTGCGGTTCAATCTTCATAGTGCCAAGTTTCCTAGAGGCCAGATTAGCGAACCGGCCGGCGAAATGCATGAGAAATCACACCGCGACCTCTTTTTTAATCCAAGGCCGGACAAGGTTGGAGGGTTATTTTTTCACCCGCCGCAGCAGGGCGGCCAGCCCGGCCGGGGGGGATTCCGGGGTGGCGGACCGGGCGGCGCGATTTATTTGGCGGCGGCCGGGAGGGAGGACCCGGCGGGCGCGGGTTTGGCTTTGTGGTATTCGCCGTAGCTGATGAACATCGCCCCCACGAGGATGAGGGCCACGCCGCTCCAACGCATGGTGTCCACGTGTTCGCCCAAAATGAACTTCGCCGCCAGGGTGGTCATCACAAAGCTCATGGCCGTGAGCGGCCAGACGAAGCTGACTTCCTTTTGGGCGAGCAAATATTGAAGGAGGATGAAGAAGATGGTTTCGAGCAGGAGGCCGAGCAGCACCGCTTTGGTGGTGAACCAGTCACCCACGAGATGGAGGGTATTTTTCCAGCGCGGCGTGGCGGCGGCGCGGGCGGTGTAGCGGGCCGAGATCCGGTCCAGGCCGGTTTTCAAGGTGATGACGCCGATGGCCTCGAAGGTGAAGGCGATGACGAGGATGATCAATATTTTGGCCATATCACAAATCTTGGTAGCGAATCAAATCGATGCCCAGTTCCCGCACCCGGTCGCGGACGCGCGGACTGATGAGGGCTTCAAACTCGGGTCTAAATTCATCCAGGGAGGGATGGGAGTAAAGCTCGGAATCACCGGCCGGCAGTTCGGGCAGCAGTTTCAGGACGTAGTCCTCGTCCACGCGGCCGGTTTGGAGCAGGCCGAAGGTGATTTGGGCGTGGCGGATGCCGCGCCGCCGGAGCGGTTCGCGGGCGCGGCGGGAAAGCAGTTCGTAGATGAGCGCATGGGAGGCGCGGTAGCCCCAGCGTCCCCGGGTCATGCGCCGGCTGCGGGCCAGGCAGTCGCGGGTGAGGCGCAGGTGCCGGAGGCCGAGGGCGGCGGCGTCCTCCATCAAAAGGTCAAACACCACCGGATGCAAGTGGAGGTGCAGATGGCCGTTGACGTGATCCAGGGGCAGGCCGGTGGCGTGGAATTTGTCGAACTGGGCGTGAATCTCCGCGCGCAATTGGGCGCGCAGGCGGCGCTGGAAAAAATACCGCAGGCCCACGCCCACCGGGCGGCGGCTGAATTCCCCGCGGGCATTGACCAGGCCGGGGATTTGTTCCGGCGGCAGCGCCGCGCGGCCCAGCAGCAAGGTCAGGTGCAGCCCGACGCCCAGCCGGGGATTCTCCCGCGCCAGACGGACGGCCTCGGCCTGGGCGGGCTCATTGACCATCAGGCTGGCGGTGGTCAGGATGCCCTCGCGGTGCGCCCGGATGACCGCCTGGTTGACGGCCGGCGAAGCGCCGAAATCATCCGCGTTGACGATGAGCCGGCGGACGGTCTCAGGGCGTGCCATACGGGGAGTGGTTCGCGCCGGTGACGTAACCCAGCCAGCAACGCAGGATCAGGGAAAGTTTGTGCGCCTTGCCCAGGCGGATGCGGTCCGGGCCGAAGACATTAAACCGCCGGCGCTCCAGTTTGAGCAGCAAGTCCCAATAAACCGACCCCATGAGTTCGGCGGCCACCATGGCACGGCGGTCTTCCGCCGGGAGGGTTAGCCGGGCGCGCTGGTAGAACTGGCGGGCATGGCCGGCCACGCTGGCGGCCAGGGCGCAGAAGCGTTCCGAATATTGGTGCGCCAGAATTTCCGCCGGCGTGACCCGGTGCCGATCCAATTCCTCGCGCGGCAGGTAAATCCGGCCGCGGTCGGCGTCGGCGCGGACATCGCGCAGAATGTTGGTGAATTGCAGGGCCTTGCCTAGATGCCGGGCGTAATCGCCGCAGGCCGGGTGACGGTGGCCGAAGATCTCGATGCTCAACAGGCCCACGACCGACGCGACGCGGTGACAATACAAATCGAGTTGTTCGTAGGTGTCATAAGCCAGGGTGTCAAGGTCCATTTCGCAGCCCTGAATGAGTTCATCGAACAATTCAAAGCGCAGGCCGTACTGCCGGATGACCGGCTGGAATTCCTGGTTGACCAGCAGGCGCGGGTTGCCGCCGTTGCAGGCCAGTTGGATGTCCCGGCGCCATTCGGCCAGCCGGGCCCGGCGGATTTCCGTGGGCACGGCATCCTCATCGGCGACATCATCCACCTCCCGGCAGAAGGCATAGAGCGCGGCCATGGCGTCGCGTTTGGACTTGGGCAGCAGCACAAACGCCTGCGCCAGATTGGACGCACTGTTCCGGGTGATGGCCTGGCTATGTTGCATCAGCTACGGGTCAGAAGGCCCAGGGTCGTCGGGGAGCCGCTCCCCCGGCCGCCGGACCGGCGGCAGGCCGCCGACTTCGGAGAGGGTGGGATTGATGCGTCCGTGGCCGTGATGTTTGCGCTTGCGCTTGCGTTTCTTCTTGAACACCTGCGCCCAAAAAAACACCGCCAGCACGCCGAAAAGGACGGACGCCGCGATGGCGAACAGGCTGAGCCAGGGCAAGGACGGATGAGCGATTTTGTCGACGACTGTGGCAAACATAACGAGATTAGAATTCAGGTTCCTCCCGTCCGGGTCCGGTTTCCCCGGCCAGTTTCATATTCAGGCGCTGCATCCGGTAACGCAGGGCATGGCGGGTGATTTTAAGGGATTCGGCGACCCGCCCCAGATTGAAATCATGTCCGGCGAGCGCCTGGGTGATCAGCTCGCGTTCCAAGCGGGCCAAGGCGTCATCCAGGGATTCGCCCGGCGTGGCCTGCAGGAGCGGGCCTTTGGGCCGCCGGGGGTCGGGGCCAAACTCCGGCAGGCTGGCGGGCTGAATTTCCCGGCCGGTCTCCAAGATCAGGGCGCGTTCAATGACATTGCGCAGTTCGCGCACATTGCCGGGCCAGCCATGGGCCATCAGTTGCTGGCGGGTCTCCGGGGCCAGGCCGGCCACCGGTTTGTTCATTTTCACGCGAAACATCTGGAGGAAGTAGTCCGCCAGCAGCAGCACGTCCCCGTTCCGCTCCCGGAGGGCCGGCAGATGAAACTGGACCACATTCAGGCGGTGGTACAAATCTTCACGGAAACGATCCTCGGCAATGGCCTGCGAGAGATTGTGGTTGGTGGCGGCGATCAGCCGCACGTCCACCCGCAATTCCTGGGTGCCGCCCACGCGGGTGAACGAGCCGTCTTCCAGAAACCGCAGCAATTTGGCCTGCAACGGCTTGCTCATGTCCGCAATTTCATCCAGGAAAATCGTGCCCTGGTGGGCCTCCTCGAAGCGGCCGGGCTTTTGCCGCAGCGCGCCGGTGAACGCCCCTTTTTCATGCCCGAAGAGCTCGCTTTCCAGCAGGTTTTCCGGGATGGCCGCGCAGTTGATCCGCACATAGTTCAACGCCCGCCGCAGACTCAGGCCATGGATCGCCCCGGCCACCAGCTCCTTCCCGGTGCCGCTTTCGCCCAGAATCAGCACCCGCGCATCCGTCGGGGCCACCGTTTGAATCAACTGGCGGACGGCCCGCATGGCCGGCGATTCCCCGATGATCTGGTCCAGACGGGCGGTTTCGCCGGCCTGGGCCCGCAGGACGGCGTTTTCGCACAGCAATTTGTGCCGCTCAGCGCACCGCGCCACCGCGTGAAACAACTCCTCCGGCGCGAACGGTTTGGCCAGATAATCCATCGCCCCGGCCTTGATCGCCTCCACCGCCAGTTTTGGGGTCGCATAGGCCGTCAGCATGAGCGTGGGCAGGTCCGGCCGGCGGGCCCGGATTTTCCCCAGCAGCTCATAGCCGCTCATCCCGCCCAGCCGCGCGTCGGTGATGACCATGAGGAACTCCTCCACCGCCAGCAGTTCCAGCGCCGCCTCGGCCGATTCCACCAGGCGCGTCTCGTACCCCTCGTCCTTCAGCATCGTCTGGAGCGAGAGACGCATGTTCTTCTCGTCGTCCACGACGAGCACGGGTGGCATCGGGGTGCTCATTTCGCGTTCCATTTCATCAACGTTTTGGCCGGGAAGTATAAAGTGAACCGCGTCCCCTTTCCAAGCTCCGATTCCACGCGCACCGCGCCCCCGTAAAGCTCCACGTTATGTTTCACAATCGCCAGCCCCAGCCCCGTGCCTTTTACCTTGGTCGTGTAATACGCCTCGAAGATGCGTTCCATCAGCTCCGGCGGGATGCCCGGGCCGTCGTCCGCCACCGAAATTTCCGCCGCGTGGTTCCGGTTCCACGTGGCGGTCACCACCAACGTCCCCCGGTCCTGCAGCGCCTCGCGCGCGTTTTGCAGCAAGTTGACCAGGGTTTCGGACAAATGGCTCCGTTGCATGAGCAGCGGCGGAAAGCCGCGGCCGAACTCCCGCCGAATCTTGATGTCCGTGGGCACCGCCAGCGGGAACACCTGCGCCAGGGCTTTTTCCAATTCGACGGTCAAATCCAGTTTCTCGACCCGCCCTTCGCTCAACTTGGCGTAACCCATCACCTGGGTGATCACCCGGTCGGCGCGGGCCACCTCCTCCTGGATGATTTCGATCTGTTCCGCGGCCGGGGCCCGGCCCTCGCGCAACGCCCGCTGCAGGGAGTGGGCCGTGTTGTTGATCACCGCCAGCGGATTCTTGAGCTGATGCGCGAACTCCGCCGCCAGCCGGCCGGCCGAATGCAACTGGCCTTCGCGCGCCGCGAACTCCGCCGCCTCCTCCACCGCCAGCCGCTGCCGTTCCAGCAGGGCCTGCGCCCCGTAACCGCACAGGGCCATCAGCAACAACACCGTCAGCCGCAGGAAGAACGACTCGCCCAGCTCCTCATGGGGGTCTTGTTCAAATATCCGCCGCGTGGTCTCGTCCAGATTGCTGATCACCGTCACATCCAGCACCGCCACCAGCACATAGCACAGGCTGATAAAAACATTCAGGATCAACTGCGAAAACCCCGGCGGCACGGTGACCGCGTTACGCACGATCAGCGCCACAAACAGCCAGAACATCACGCTGTCCAGCCCCCCCGTGATCAGCGCCAGCATGGCGATGAACAGCCCGTCCACCATGCTGCTGGTGACCACCGACCACTGCACCACCGCCAGCGGGAGGCGATCCATCCCCACCACCAAGATCGCCAGCGCGGCGTTGGCGACCGTGTAAGATATGAAGATGTACTGCACCAGCTCCACGACCACATCCAGCGTGTTGTTGGCCTTACCCACCCAGGGGTGTTGGATGAAGAACGAATACCAGATCATGCCGATGAACACCGCCTTGACCGGCAGCAGCAGGTTGCGCTCGTTCAATTTGATCCGCCGGAGCAGGCGCTCGGGATCGGGGGCCGGGATCTCAAACAAAGTCGGCCATCGTTTCAGCCCGGCAGCGAGACCTGTCTTCATGGGGTAGCGGGCGTGGCGGTGGTTCAGCCCAGCAGCCGGGCCGCGTGTTCGGCGATCTTCTCCACCGGCCACAGCCGGCCGATCCCTTCGTAGCCGCACGACAGCAATCCTTCGTCCGGCCCGATGAATTCCGCGCCCCGGCTTTTCAACGTCGCCACGTTCGCCTGGGTCGCCGGATGCCGCCACATCTTGCCGTTCATCGCCGGCGCGATGAGCAGTTTCGCCTGCGGGTTGAGCGCCAGCGCGATGCACGTCAGCGCGTCGTCCGCCAGCCCGTGGGCCAGCCGCGCGATCACCTGTGCGGTCGCCGGCGCGATCAGCAGCAGGTCCGCCTCGTCGGCCAGTTGGATGTGGGTTGGCTGCCACCCGGCCTCCTCATCGTACAGGTTGGTCACCACCGGATGCCGCGACAATGTCTTGAACGGCAGCGGCGTGATGAACTTCTGCGCGTCGGCGGTCATCACCACCCGCACGCTGAACTCCTGCTTTGTCAGCAGGCTCGCCAGGTCCGCCGCCTTGTGCGCGGCAATCGAGCCGGTCACGCCAAGCACTATGTTCGTTTTCATCTCTTTCCCGTTGACACCCTCAAATTAAATCCATTCATCCCCTAAGGCCAACATAATCAGCGCCAAAAATCATCCCCCCGCCGGCCGGGGCGGGTTGCCCGGGCCCGGTCTGGGCCCGCCCCGCCCGGGCGGTGCCAACCCTGTTTGGGCGGCCCGGTCAGTTTGTCACGAAAATGTCACATTTGCGGGGTTTCCAACGGCCGGCAAATCAGCCTTAATTCGCACCATGGAACATGTTTTTGGGTCCTTAAGCGCCTTGCAATGGACCGGGCTTTTCCTGGCGCTCGGACTGGCGCTGGCGTTTGAATTTGTCAACGGCTTTCACGACACCGCCAACGCCGTGGCCACCGTGATCTACACCCACAGCCTGCCGCCATGGGTGGCCGTGATTTGGTCGGGCTTCTGCAACCTGGCCGGGGTGCTGACCTCCACCGGCGCGGTTGCGTTCGGCGTCATCAGCCTGCTGCCGGTCGAACTGGTCATCAACGTCGGTTCGGGGGCGGGGTTCGCGATGGTGTTCGCGCTGCTGATTTCCGCCATTGTCTGGAACCTGGGCACCTGGTATCTGGGCCTGCCCGCCTCGAGTTCGCACAGCTTGATCGGTTCGATCATGGGGGTGGGGCTGATGAATTCGTACATGAACTCCGGCGGCCTCCTGGGCGGGGTCAACTGGGCCAAGGCCCAGGACGTCGGTCTGTCGCTGCTGATCTCGCCGGCGGTCGGCTTTGTTTGCACCGCCATCCTGTTCCTGCTGGTCAAGGCGCTGATCCACAAGCCGGAGCTGTTCACCGCGCCTGAACCGAATAAACCCCCGCCGTGGTGGATCCGCTTCATCCTGTGGTTTACCTGCACAGGTGTGAGCTTTGCGCATGGTTCCAATGACGGCCAGAAGGGCATGGGGTTGCTGATGCTCATCCTGGTGGGGATTGTGCCCGGAATGTACGCGCTGGATTTGTCCACCCCGGAGAAGTCGCTGGGCCAGTTGACGGTGATGTCCCAAAAGGCCGCGGTCATCCTGGAAAAGCACGACGCCGGCCCGGCGCCCGATCCGGTGGCGGCGGCCAAGACCCTGAACGACTACGTCAAAAGCGGTGGCGTTTATTCCGCAGACCTTTTTCCCGCCCTGGCGGAGAAAACTCAGGAAGTTGCCGCCACGCTGGCGAATCAAACATCCTTGGCCGGCCTGCCGGCCGACCGGCGTGGCGCCCTGCGCAACTCCATTTATTTTACGACCGAAACCATCGGCAAATTGGTCAAAACCGGCAAACTGGCGGGGACGAACGGGCGGCGCTGGCCGGCTACAAAAGCGCGCTCGAAAAAACGACCCGGTTCATTCCGGTCTGGGTGAAAGTGGCCGTGGCCCTTGCCCTGGGGTTGGGCACGATGATCGGTTGGAAACGGATCGTGGTGACCGTGGGCGAGAAGATCGGCAAGAGCCACCTGACCTATGCGCAGGGGGCCGCGGCGGAACTGGTGGCGATGATCACGATTGGGCTGGCGGACCGGTACGGGCTGCCGGTGAGCACCACGCATGTGCTCTCCTCGGGGGTGGCCGGGAGCATGGCGGCCAACCGATCCGGGCTGCAGGCGGCGACGCTGCGCAATCTGCTGCTGGCGTGGGTGTTAACCCTCCCGGTGTGCGTGTTTCTGGGGGCGATGTTCTTTGCGGGCGGACTGATGGTGGTGGAACATGTGTTCGGGCTGCACTGACGGGCGTTTTTTCGACCTGAATTTCAGGAAGTGAGAAGCGGGGAAATCAGCCCGGGGCGGCGGGCGGAGCGGCGGCGGCGGTGAGGGTGAGGAAGACTTCCTCGATCTGGCCGGTGCGGCCGCTCTGGCGGCGGAGTTCGTCGCGGGTGCCCACGGCGATGAGTTTGCCGTTGTGGATGATGCCGATCCGGTCGGCCATTTCCTCGGCGATGCCCAGTTGATGGGTGGAGACCAGGACGGTGACGCCGGCGCGGGAGCGTTCTTTGAGGACATCCTTGACGATGCGGGCGTGCTGGGGGTCAAGGCCGACCATGGGTTCGTCAATGATGAAGACTTCGGGGTCGTGGAGGAGGGCGGAGATGATGGCGACGCGCTGGCGGGTGCCGTGGGAGAGGCCCTCCAGCGGACGGTGGGCGAATTCCTGGAGGTGAAAACGGGTGATGAGGTCGCGGCCGTTGGCCTGGATGCGGGCTTCGTCCAGGTGAAAAAGCTGGCCGGTGAACCGCAGGAATTCCCAAGGGGTGAGCTTGTCGTAGAGGAAGGGGAAATCCGGGACGTAGGCCAGGCGGCGGCGGGCCTCGAGGGGCTGCCTTTGGACATCAAAGCCGGCGAGGACGGCGGTGCCGGAAGTGGGCTTGATGAGGCCGGTGAGCAGTTTGATGGTGGTGGTTTTGCCGGCGGCATTGGGGCCGAGCATGGCGAAGAATTCGCCGCGACCGATGGTGAGGCTGAGGTCGTCCACGGCCACCAGGTCGCCAAATTTTTTGGTGAGGCGGGTGAGTTCGATCATGGTTGCCCCCATTCGTCCAAGGTGGCGACGATGTCGCCGGGCAGTTCCACGCGCATGATTTCGCCGAGGGTGCTGACAAAGAGGGTGAGGGGATGATCGAGCACGCGGGTTTCCAGCCGGTAGACGGGAACGAGTTCATGGCCGACGCGGAGGCGGGTGCGCCAGGCGTGCCACTGGAGGCTGTCGGCGGCGGTGAGGGCCGGCAGTTCGAGCCCGAGGAGGGCTCCGGCGGGGCCGCCGGCCAGGTCGCCGGTGAAGGAGCGCAGGATTTGGCCGGGGTCGCGGAGTTCGGCGAAGGTGAAGGTGCGCCGGAGGGATAGGCCCTCGCTGGTGAAGACGAGCTGCAGGGTTTGGTTGGTGGCGGCGGACTGGAGATCCAGGCTGAGGCCGCGCATGAGAATCTTGATATCGAAGCTGCGCCAATCGCGATTGGGGGCGAACAGGAGATGGCCGTCGAATTTGATCCGGTTGGTGAAATCGCCCAGGCTGACATTCCCGGTGAGGTGAATCTGGCCGCCGGAACCCCGGAGGAGCCCTTCCGGGGGCGGCAGATTGTCATCCAGCCGGGCCATTTCCTGTTCGACACTGGTGGACAATTCGCAGAAGCCGGCGCGTTTGCCGTGCTGAACGATGTTGAGGGAGGAAACTTCGGGGGCGGTGAGGATTTTTTGCCAGACGAGGCTTTCGGGCACGGGGGTTTCATTGCCCCGGGTGCCGTACTCCGACCGCCAGATCAGCCCGTCAAGGGTGAGGCAAAGCAGGGCCAAGGCCGGCAGCAGGGGGCGGTTAAACATGTCGGCTCAGGGGGGTGGCAGGTTGACGGTCTGGCCGGTCCGAAGGTGTTTGGGGTTCACCCCCGGGTTGGCCGCCTGGAGGGCGGAGAGGCTGATTTTGGCATTCCGCGCGATGGCGGCCAGGGTTTCGCCCTTGGCGACGACGTGGGTTTGCATTTGGATGGGCGGCGGCGGAACGGTGCGAAGCACGGCAGTGGCAGCCGGGTAGGTGTGCGTGAGGGCCGGGGGGGGATTGGATGGGCTGAAGGTCGTGAGCGGCGGGACGACGGGCAGGGGCGCCGGCGCCGGGCTGATCCCCGGAGCGGAGCGGGCGGCGTTTTCGGCCGCATAGTACGCGTGCCATTTGTCCAATTCATCCTGCATCCGCCGGTTTTGATCCGCGAGCTTTTCAAGCTGCTGCTGGGCCGCCGGGGTGCTGGGCAATTCCATGATGTCCTTGGCGAGTTGTTGTTTGCAGGCGTAGATATGCTGCCGGATCACGTCGGGGTTGCCGGCCTTGGGGTCGAGCCGGAGATATTCCTGATAATGATAAATGGCGGCGGCCGGGTCGGCGAGTTTGCTCTCGTAAAGCCAGGCGAGCTGGTAATGGGCGGCGGCGGAACGGGGGCTGGTTTCCAACGCATCTTGAAAAGCCCCGGCCGCCCCGGTAAAATCCATGGCACTGACCAGGCTTTTGCCGCGCACATAGGCCGGATCGCGCTCGTCATCCTGCGGATTGTCACCGGGCAGCGAGCAGCCGCCGGGCAGCAGGGCCAGGAAAACGAGGCCGAGACACCCGAGCAAACGTTTGCCACACAACATCCGGTTACTTTAAACGATACGGCGGCCACGTGCAATGTTGGGCTGGCCAAACCAAGGCGGCTGAGCCTGCGTCAGGAGTTCTGAGGCTACCGACAAAGTCGGAACGTGAACAAACGCTACGCCGGGTGTGGACCCAGTCTGCAAGCCGGGCACAAGGGGGAGATCGCTGGACGGCAAACCCGAAGGGCTGGGGGGACGAAGCGATGGCGGATGTGGGGACGAGCCGTCCCCATCCCCACTTTGTCGGTGGCCTTGGGCGGCTGAGAACATGGGGGCAGGGCGCTCTAAAAATCACCGCATCTGTCACTGAATTGTAACACAACTGACGCTTCGGAGTAACATGAAGGCGGCATTCTATCCATTCTAATGACGGCTGACCGACATCTCATCTTGCAGGAGAAGGAGCTGCCGCCTTCATCGGAATGGCCGCCGCAGACTTCGGGCTGGCTGGGGTTGCGGATCGCCGCCGGTCAGGGCTACTGGCTGCAAAGCGGCACGGCCGTGCGTTCCTTGGCGGTCGGGGATGTGCTGTTTATGGGCAGCACCGTCACTGGGACGGTGCGATCCAGTCAACTGGGCCCGGTTAAACTGCACCATTTCACCGTGCAGCCGGAATTGCTGATCGGGGTGCTGACCATTGCGGAAGGGCGGCACCTCCAGGCCGCGGCGCAAAAAGCGGACGGCCAGGGGCTCATTTTCACGGCGGCGGCGGCGGTCGCGGAAGAGTTTGCCGCGTTGGTCGCCAGGCCGGCCGGGGATGAACTGGGCCGGCGTTGCGCCGGATTGCGTGTGTGGTCGCTGGCGATGTCCGGCGAACTGGCCGCGCTGCCGCCGCTGGAGGTCGGGGACGACAAATTGCGCGAGCGGTTTCGGCAGTTGGTGGGGCAGATCCCGGAGAGCGAGCTGGCGGCCCATTCGCTGGCCGATCTGGCCGGGCGGTTGCATTGCAGTGAACGCCATTTCAGCCGGCTCTTCCGGGAAGAATACGGCGCCTCGCTGCGCGCCTGGCAGATTGAATTGCGGCTGCAGCGGGCCCGGCATCTGCTGAGCCATTCCGACGCCAAAATCATCAACGTGGCGTTGGACAGCGGCTACCACCACCTGGGTTTGTTTAACGCCAAATTTAAGAAACGGTTTGGCATGACGCCCGGGGATTGGCGGCGGCAAAACATCGCGAAGCCGCTGGTCCCCCGGCTGCGGGGCGGCCTCAAGCGGCTGGCGCCGGAAATGGCCGCCCTGCTGGCGTTCCTAGTGCTGCTGGCCGGTCACGAGTTGGTTTGAGACAAATATTTAGCGATAAATTTAGCGAAAAAAACACCTTGGAAATATGACAAACATGCTGTCGAATGCGTTAGATGCGACAAACACGGTTATTACGCAACCGAATGCGTTCGTTTTTGCCATCAATAACGCGACCACGGAGGGCAAGATCACGGTGATCGTGCTGCTGCTGCTTTCCCTGTTCAGTTGGACGATCATCCTCACGAAGTTCCGCCAGTTGATGATCGCCCGCAAGGCCACCAAAAAGTTTTTTGCGGCCTATACCACCACGCGTGATCCGCTGGATATTCAGCGCAAAGGCGAGGAGTTTGTCGGCGCCCCGGCCTATCATTTGTACATCCGCGGGGCGGACGAACTGGCGTATCACTTGAAAAACAACCCGGTGCAGGTGCTGGCGATCAAGCCGGTCACCGACGGCGAGCATACCAACACCGACATTCTGGCCCGGACCACCACCACCAAGGTCAGCATGTCCTCCTATGAAGCCATCCAGGTGATTCTGGAGGAATCCGCCGGCGCGCAGGCCATGGCTTTGGAAAAAGGGATGATCGTGCTCTCCACGGCGGTGGCGGGCGGCCCGTTCATCGGGCTGCTGGGGACGGTCTGGGGGGTGATGTCCACCTTTGCCGGCATTGCCGCCTCGAACTCGGCCAGCCTGACGTCCATGGCGCCGGGCGTGGCGGCGGCGCTGGTGGCCACGGTCACGGGCCTGCTGGTGGCCATTCCGGCGATGTTCGCCTACAATTTCATGGTGACGAGCATCCGGGCCATCACGCAGGAACTGGACGGATTTGCCAGCCGCTTTGCCAACCAGATGGAGCATGTGTATGTGGATCACCGGCCGTTGTCGGAGGAACTCCGCGCGGCCAATGATGTGCTGGCCGGCCGGATCTCCGACGCCATCAGCCGGTCCGACGCCCTCAGCCGATGAAGAAGTGTTCCAAAACCGTCCATCATTCGGTGACGGAGTTGAACATCACTCCGCTGCTGGACCTGGCGTTTGTGCTGCTGGTGATTTTCATCATCACCACCATCCCGCCCGTGAAGAACATGGACTTGAAGCTGCCCCAGGCCCTGAAGCAGTTGAAAAACCCGCCGCGCAAGGCCGTTTACATCTCCGCGCTGTCCGACGGCTCGCTGCATTTGAACCAAAAGCCGATGGTGGACGCCAATGACCTGCTTAACGAATTAAAAGGCCTGCGGGAGACTGATGATGACCTCAACGTCGTCGTCCGCGGGGACGGCCATGCCCCTTACAAAACCATCCGGTCCGTGCTGGATGTGTGCCAGCAGGCGGGCGTCCTCAAGGTGGACCTGGCCACGGAACCCTTGAAATGACATGATCCCCCAGACCAAGGAGCGGAAAGTCAAAAACTCGGGGAAGGTGAACCTGCTCATCTCGCTCATTTTTCACGCCGTGTTGCTGTTGGGACTGTTTTACTTTGCCGCGCGCGAGGGGTTGATCGGGAAACATCTTCAAAAATTCACTGCTGAACTGGTCCACAAGGAAAAGCCCTCCGTGGCCCCCCCTAAACCGCCGCCCCCCGTAGTGCTGCCCCCCGTAGTGCTGCCGCCCCAGACGGCACCCAAACCCGCTGACACCACCCCCAAACAAGTCGCGCCGCCCCCGGAGACCACCCCCGTGGTGGTCCAAGCCCCAACGGTGCTGCCGGACTTTGATTTCGCGGGCGGCAAGGAGTTGATCTCCTCCCGTGACCAGAAGCAGGTTTTCAAGGGCATCTTGGAAAGCACTTTTTACCAAAAATGGAACCGACCGGAGGACTTGGACGACGCGAAGTATGTGGCGGAAGTGGACGTCGCCATCGGCCGGGACGGGACCATCAGCGATCCGCACTACCTGATAACCTCGGGTAACGCCGCCTGGGACAAGACGGTGCGGGCCGCCATTGCGGCCGTGCCCCGGGTGACGGAAAAGGTGCCGACCAATTTTCCGCCGCGCGTGACCATCAAGTTTGATGTGGCCGAGGAGACCACTGAACCTGTGTTCCCATGAAAAAGACCTCCCGCTCCGCCCACAGCACCCTCAACGAGTTGAACATCACCCCGTTGCTGGACTTGGTGTTTGTACTGCTGGTCATTTTCATCATCACCACGCCCCAGATGATGAACAATCTGGAGATGAACCTGCCGTCCGGCAAAAAGCCGCCCCAGAACCCCAACCAACCCAAGCCCAAGCTCAACAAAATCCTGGTGAACGCCCAGGGCCAGGCGTTCCTGAACGAGCAGCCGGTCACGATTGCCCAACTGGCCGCCCATTTGCAGCAATTGAAAACTGACCAGGCAAAGAACACGGACGACCCGGATGTGAAGGTGGTGGTCAACGGCGAGGATAATGTGGCTTATCAAAACATGGTGAATGTGTTCGATGTCCTCCGCGAGTTGGACATCACCAAGGTGGGGCTGGCCACGGATTCGCCTTAAGGGCGGGGCAGCCCGCCCGCCGTCGAGGGCGTAAAAGTACGGTGGATTGGGCGTCGGACGGCGGCGCGCATCCCGCAGTCGCGGGACGCCCTGCCCGAAGCATCACCCTGGTCCGGTGCGCCCTGCTTTTTCGGTTGGTCATGTCCGGGCATTTGCGGCACCATGCCCCCGGCAGATGAGCGACAGCAAACAACCGTTTACCGACTACGCGACCAAGGCGGGGCAGCCGTTCAAGATGTCCACGTACGTGGCGCCCGGCGCGGCCGTCTTGATCGTCATCGTGCTGAGCCTGTGCCTGTGGGACCAGCATCAACAGCATGAGCGGGACATGGATGCATTGCGGGCCAAACTGAAGGCGGCCACCGCCGCGCAGGCCGCCACGCAACAGGACGAAGCCGCCTTCCAGCAGCAGGTCGCCGCCCTCCAGGGCCAGATTGCCGATTTGCAAAAAGACAAAGAACAGGCGGAACAAGCCGTCCAGTCCGCCAAGGGGTTGGAGGATGAAATGCGCAACAGCTTGGAGTCCAAGGACGTCACCATCTTCAAACTGCAGGGCAAGCTGACGGTAAACATTCTGGACCGGATCATGTTTGATTCCGGCGAGGCGGACTTGAAACCGGGCGGCGAGGCGGTGCTGGCCAAGGTGGCCGCGTTTCTGGCGCAGCATCCGGAGCTCAAAATTCATGTCATCGGCCACACGGACAATGTGCCGATCCGCGGGGCGGCCCGGAGCCGGTTTCCGACCAACTGGGAACTTTCCAGCGCCCGGGCGCTGGCGGCGGTGCGCTTTCTCACCGAGCGCGCGGGTCTGGACCCGCACCGGGTGGGGGCGGTGGGTTACGGCGAATACCGGCCGGTGGCGGACAACGCCACGCCGGAGGGCCGCGCGCGCAACCGCCGCATCGCCATCACCATTCTGCCGGATGAACTGGCCGGGGCGGACACGGTCCCGCCGAGCGCGGCCACGAGCACCAATCTGCCGTCGGTTCCGCCGGCCGCGCCGGTGCCGGCGCCAGCGGCCGGCCAGTGATCGGGATGGGTGATGCTGGCCCCGGAGTGCGCCCGTCCCCGGGCGCAGCAAGGTCCGGCGGGGCGAGGGGGTGAGAACTTTCCAACGACCCTCCCTTGACGGACGTTCCTGTGCCCGGGGACGGGCACGCTCCGGGGACGCTTCGCGCAGGGGCGGCAAGCTGCGTCGCCATCCTCAAAGCGCCCCTGCAATTATGATTGCGCTGACGTTGGCTGCGGGATATTAAACAACCGGCCCCGGCTCATGCTGGAGCCTCGCTTATGAAAACCAAAAAACTCGGAACCCAGGGGCTGACCGTGCCGGCCCTCGGCCTGGGTTGCATGGGGATGTCCGAATTCTACGGCGCGCGCGATGATCACGAATCCATCGCCACGATCCGCCGGGCGCTGGACCTGGGCGTGAATTTCCTGGACACCGCCGACATCTATGGGTGCGGGGAGAATGAACGGCTCGTCGGCCGGGCGGTCCAGGGAAGCCGCGACCGGGTGATCCTGGCCACGAAGTTTGGCAACGTCCGGGACGCGCAGGGCAAATTTCTGGGCGTGAACGGCCGGCCGGAATATGTCCGCCAATGCTGCGACGCCAGCCTGCAACGCCTCGGTGTAACGCATATTGATTTGTACTACCAGCACCGGGTGGATCCCGCCACGCCGATTGAGGAAACCGCCGGGGCGATGGGCGAGCTGGTCCGGGCCGGCAAGGTGCGTTACCTGGGGCTGTCCGAGGCCGCGCCGGCCACGCTGCGCCGGGCGGCGAAGGTGCATCCCATCACCGCCTTGCAGACCGAATATTCGCTGTGGACCCGGGACGTGGAGGCGGAGATTCTGGCCACCTGCCGGGAACTGGGCGTCGGCTTTGTGGCTTACAGCCCGCTGGGCCGCGGCTTTCTGACGGGGAAATTTCAAACCCCTGACGACCTGGCGGCGGACGACTGGCGCCGCAACGGTCCGCGCTTTCAAGGGGAAAACTTCCAGCTCAATCTGGCCATCGTCAACCGCCTGGAAGCCCTGGCGCGGCGGAAAGGCTGCACCCCGGCGCAACTGGCCCTGGCCTGGGTGCTGGCGCAAGGCGAGGACATCACACCCATCCCCGGCACCAAGCGCCGGACGTATCTGGAGGAAAACGCGGCGGCGCTGCAAATCCCGCTGACCCCGGCGGATCTGGCGGAGTTCAACCACATCGCGCCGCCGGGCGGCACGGTGGGCACACGCTATCCGGCGTGGAGCATGGCGGCGGTAAACCGTTAACCTAAAAGAAAGAGCGACATCCAATGGCCACTGAAGAACGAGTGTTGTGTTTTGAGCGGAAACTGTTTGAAGACCTGGGCGTGTTTCAGGGGATCAACCTGGACCCCGGCAAATACCTGCCGGTGGTCACGTCCGCCAACCAGGTGCTTTACCTCAACCGCAGCGCCGCCGAGCAGGACAAACGTTACAAACAGCTCATCCCCTACGTGCTCATCCTCTGCGGGGACAAGATTCTGCGCTACCGCCGGGGGCGGGGCGGGCAGGAAACCCGGCTGCACGGACTGTATTCCGTCGGCATCGGCGGCCACATCTCGGAGGAGGACCACGGGTTGTTTTCCCAGCGGCAGGGCTATCAGGAGGGGATGTGGCGCGAATTGAAGGAGGAGGTGGCCATTGACCGGGTCAACGACCAGGCCCGCGAGACGGTGGTGGCGGTCATCAACGACGACAGCACGGAGGTGGGGTACGTCCACTTTGGCGTGGTGCATGTGCTGCGGGTGGCCAATGAGAACCTCGTGGGCCGGCGGTGCGACGGCATTGTGGCGCCGGAATTTGTGCCGGTGGCGGAGGCCCGCCGGGAGCCGGCGGGCTATGAATCCTGGTCCCGCTTCTGTCTGGAGAACCTGGAACTGCTGCTCGCCAAAGCGGCGGCGGCGGGGGTCGGCGGCTGACGTGTTTTCCGGCCTGGGCGGCCGCACCCGGCCATTCCAAAAAGGGTCCGTTTTTATAAGCCGGCCGGCGATTTGTGTAAAAATATGTTGACTATATTTCATCAACGGAGCCAACTTAATCTCATGTTGCAATTGGGTGGGTCGTTCACCACGTGAACGCCGTGAACATTAAATGATAACGACGGACAACCAACTGAGATATGAATCAAAACGACATTGAAAAGCGGCGCCAGCGCATCGAGATGCTGATCAAAATCATCGGCCTGTGCGCGGCCGCCTTTTTCGTCGCGCCGTTTGTGTTTATCGTGATCAAAGGTCTCCTCGGGCTGGTCGTTGCGGCCGCCATCGGGGGCGGCATCATATTTTTCACGCCAGTCGTCGCCCGCGTCGTCGCCAATTGGCGGTTGAAGGCCCTCAAGGCGGAGGCAGCGCGCAATCCCATCGAGACGTTGCAGAACGACTACGGCAAACGCCAGCAGGGGCTCCGGAATTTCGCCAACCGGATTTCCGATTTTGCGACGGCGGTCGGTTCGTTCGAGGACAAGCTGGGAGAATTCAAGCGCGAGCATCCGGAGGACGCGCCGAAATTTGACGAGCAGTTGCGCAAAATGAGGCTGGTGTTGGAGAACCGCAAGGCGAAGTTCAAGCAGGCGCAAAACGAACTCGTGGCCTACGACAAGGAGATTCACCGCGCCAGCGACATATGGGAAATGGGCCAGGCGGCGGCCGCCATGACCTCCGCCGCCGGCATGACCGAAGATGATTTCCTGCAGAAGATCTCCACCGAAACCGCCCTGGATTCCGTTCAGAAGAGCATGAACCGGGCGTTTGCCGATTTGGAAGTGAGCCTGCTGGAAGAGCAGAAACCCCCGCAGCAATTGACGCCCGGGGCGCCAGCCCAAACGATTGTCGATGTTGAATCAACGCCGGTGCGCGCCAAACGCGACAATTAAATCTGTTATGAAATTTAAAATCATCGGCTTCGCCCTCGTGCTGTTAATCCTGGTCATTATTTACCTCGTCTCCGGCTCCTCCGGGAACGACAGTTCGGATTCGCCGGTCATCATCCAGCAACAATAGCCATTCCACCCCCCTCCTCATGAGAAAACTCACCACCCTGATCCTGCTGGCGGCCACTTGCGCCTTCGGCCAAACCAATGCGCCCACCTTCATCCGCGGGAAGCTGAACATCCAGTTCAACACCAAGACGCAGACCGAATCGTCCGGCAAGCCGAAACTCGGCGTGACGGACAAATATACGGTCAACGTCAACGTCTGCAACAGCACGATCTTCCGCGGGGACATCACCGCGACCCCGCTGGTCATGGGCGGCATGTTCAACTCGGTGCAGCAATCCAGTTCCCTGAATTTTGACATGCACTGCGATGTGGTCAATCCCGCCAATCCGGCGCAGACCAAGGAAATCGGGCGCATCTACGGGATTGTGCCGATTGACCTGAACGGCGTTTACAAGTTCGACGACGGGTCCCCGCAAATCGCGATCAATCAAATCGGGGCCGCCCGGGATTTCACGGCCAAGTTCAAGGGGTTGGCCGCCGGCAAACCGCCGGTGAAGGCGCGCGGCATTCTGGAAACCCTCCAGAAGGACGTCATGAACGTGTCCAAACAGGTGCAGGGCAAGACGGTCACGGTGCAGGTGAAAAAGTATGACCTGATGAAGTTCCAGAACTTCGTGCTGGCCGGCGGCCCGGTGCAGATTTATCAGGATGTGACCGTGAACGGGGAAATGCTGTATGACTACGACCGCGGGGCCTGGTATTTCAAGGATTTGACCATCAGCTATCTGGACAATGGGCGGCAACTGGCGGACCGGATTTCCGGCAGCATCCTCTGGGTGGAAAAGCCGGACCGGAAAACCACGGGGCTGGGGGAATACGACTTTGACGTGCGGGTGAATGAACCGGCCCCGAGCGAGGCCAGCGTGTTCGCCGCGGCCGCGGATGAAGCGGCTTTCTTCACGTCGGACGCCACCATTCCCGGCCTGACCGGCACCATGAAATACAAGGACACCTTGCGCGGGGAAGACACGTTGGCCTCGGATGTGACGATAGATCTGACGGGGAACAAGCTGACCAAACAGCAGGCGATGTGCCTGTGCAAACTGCTGGTGTTCTCGGCGATTGTGCCGATGAATTCGGACTGATTCACTTCGGCTTCAACTGCGGGAACAAAATTACGTCGCGGATGCTTTCCTGACCGAGGAGCATCATGCACAGGCGGTCGATGCCAATGCCGATGCCGCCGGCGGGGGGCATGCCGTGTTCCAGGGCGGTGAGGAAGTCCTCGTCGAGCTTCTGCTTTTCGCCGCCGGCCTGGTGTTCAAGGCGCTCACGTTGTTCGATGGGGTCGTTCTGTTCGGTGTAGCCGGGGGCGATTTCCTGACCGTTGATGCAGCACTCGAAAACTTCCACGGTGCCAGGGTCGTCGGGCGAGAGCTTGGCCAGGGGCACGAGTTCCTTGGGCAGGTGGGTGACAAAGGTGGGCTGGATGAGGGTGGGCTCGATCAGCTTCTCAAAGACGGCGCCGGTGACTTCAAAGTCCTCGTATTCCTTGCCGATCTCGGCGCCCAGTTTTTGGGCGCGTTCGCGGCGGGCTTCCGGGGTGAGGTCAAACCAGTCCGCCCCGGCTTTCTCGCGGACGACGTCCTTGTATTTGGCGCGCTTCCAATTGGGCGTGAGGTCAATGACCTTGGGCGTGCAGTGCTTTTCCAGGGTGTGGACGACGGCGTCAAAGCGGGCGGCGGCGGAGGCGAGGGTGTCCTCGACGGGCTTGCGGTCGCCGGTAATTTGCAGCTTGTGCAGGCTGACGGTGCCGATGGCCACGAGGATGGCGCCGATGGCGAGTTTGGCGGCTTCGCTGCCGGGAATCTTGCCGAGCTGTTCCTGGGCCGCCACGAGGCTGGCGCGGGCGCCGCCGATTTCCTTCACAAAGCGGCTGGCGGTGTCGCCGTCGGCCACCTTCAAGAGGGTGCCCGTCAGGGCGGTGGAAACGCCGTCCATTTCCCGGAGGGCATGCGCCATGGCGGTGTTGATGGCGGCGTCCTGGTTGTGGGTGATGACGAGGGTGCCGAGGACTGTTTGCGCGACGTGGCAGATCAGGCCTTGGACGAGGTCCATCATGGTGGCGTAATCGCCAAAGGCCTCGTAGGCCTCGAGCATGGTGAACTCGGGGTTGTGCTTGCGCGAGAGGCCCTCGTTGCGGAAGTTGCGGCCCAGCTCAAACACCTTGTCGAAGCCGCCGACAAGGAGGCGTTTGAGATACAATTCCAGGGCGATGCGGAGGTAGAAATCGCAGCCGAGGGCGTTGTGGTGGGTCTTGAAGGGCTGGGCGGCCGCGCCGCCGGGGATCGCCTGCATCATGGGGGTCTCGACCTCGACATAGCCGCGCGCGTGGAGAAAGTCCCGGATTTCGCGCAGGATGGCGCTGCGCTTGAGAAAGACGTCCTTCACCTGCGGGTTGCCGATGAGGTCGAGGTAGCGCTGGCGGTAGCGGATTTCCGTGTCCTCGAGGCCGTGCCATTTGGCGGGGGGCGGGCGGAGGGCCTTGGCGAGAATGGTGAAGCTGGCGAGTTTGACGGAGATTTCGCCGGTCTTGGTGGTGAAGAGGGTGCCCTGGACGCCGATGAAATCCGCGAGATCGAGGTGCTGGAAGAGGTGGAACAGTTCGTCGCCGAGGACGTTTTTCTGGGCGTATACCTGGATGCGGCCGGACTGGTCGCGGATGTCAATGAACATGGACTTGCCCATTTCGCGGTGGGCGGTGATGCGGCCGGCGAGGGCGACCGGGCGCCCTTCGGCATAGTTGGCGCGGGCGGCGGCGCAGGATTCGGCAGGGGTGAATTTGTTGCGGAAGGGGAAAATGCCCTTCGCTTCGAGCGCCTTGAGCTTGGCGCGGCGTTGTTCGATCAATGAATTCGTGTCGTCCATAACAGTTGCAAAGGGAAAGAAAACACCAAACGGGAGGGAATAAAAAGCTCAAACTCTATTCCAGGGCGGCGAGCTGGCTGGCGGCGACCTCCCATTCGGGGGTGAGGACTTCGAGGCGGTGCTGGACGGTGGCCAGTTCGCGGTTGAGGTGGACGGCGTGGCCGGGTTTCTCGTAGGTCTCGGGGCGTTCGAGTTCGGCGGTCAGCTCGGTCTGGCGGGCCTCGAGGGTTTGGATTTCCTTCTCCAGGTGGTGGACCTTCTGCTGGGCGGCCTTGCGTACGCCGGAACGGGCCTGGCGCTCTTGGGCCTCGAGGCGCTTCTGCTCCTTGCGGTCGGGGCCGGAGCGCGGGGCGGCGGCGGGCCGGTTGGCGGCGCCGTCCGTGCCGAGGCCGCCGGAGGTGAGCGCGGCGCGCGCGGACGTGGCCTTGGTTTTATCGAGGTAATATTGGTAGTCGCCGGCGTAATGGGTGAGTTTGCCGGCATGGACGTGGACGACGAGGTTCCCCAGGGCGCGGATGAAATAGACGTCGTGGCTGATGAAGATGAGGGTGCCTTCAAACTGGCTGAGCGCGTACACGAGGGCGTCAATGCTGGCCATGTCCAGGTGGGTGGTCGGCTCGTCCATGAGCAGGAGGTTGGGCGGGTCGAGCAGGAGCTTGACGAGGGCGAGCCGGCTTTTTTCGCCGCCGCTGAGGACGTCCACCTTTTTGAAGACGTCGTCGCCGCGAAAGAGGAAGCTGCCGAGGAGGGTGCGGACGAATTGTTCGGTGACGCGTGAGGGGGTGTCCAGGCCCTCCTCGAGCACGGTGCGGTCGGGGTTGAGCATCTCGACCCGGTACTGGGAGTAGTAGCCGGCCTTGACGTTGTGGCCGAGCGTGCGGACGCCTTGCTGCGGGGTGAGCACGCCGGCGAGCAGTTTGAGGAGGGTGGATTTGCCGGCGCCGTTGGGACCGACAAGGACGATGCGCTGACCTCGTTCGGCCTTAAAATCCATGCTCTGATAGACGGTGTTCTGGCCGTAGGCGTGGTGGATGTTCTCGAGGGTGATGACCTTCAGCCCGCTGCGTTGGGGCTGGGGGAATTGAAAGCCGATTTTGGACTCGTCATTGACGGGCGCCTCGATTTTGTCCATGCGCTCGATCTGCTTGAGTTTGCTCTGGGCTTGGGCGGCCTTGCTGGCCTTGGCGCGGAAGCGGTCGGCGAACTCCTGGAGGCGGTCAATTTCGCGCTGCTGGTTTTTGTAGGCGGCGAGGAGCTGGACCTCGGCGGCTTCCCGCTGGACGAGGAAGGAGTCGTAGTCGCCGCGATAGCGGTTGAGGTGGCCGGCGCGGATTTCCACAATGCCGCTGACGATGTGGTTGAGGAACTCGCGGTCGTGGGAAATGACCATGATGCCGCCAGCGTAGGCTTTCAGGTAATCTTGAAACCACAGGAGCGCTTCGAGGTCCAGGTGGTTGGTGGGCTCGTCGAGCAGGAGGAGATCGGGTTGCTGCACGAGGAGGCGGGCGAGGTGGGCGCGCATCACCCAGCCGCCGCTGAGTTCGCGGGCGGGGCGGTCAAAGTCCTTTTCGCGGAAACCGAGGCCGGCGAGTATTTGCTTGGCCTTGGCATCGAGCTGGTAGCCGCCGAGTTCGTGAAAGCGGTTGTGGGCGTCGTCATGGATTTCTTCCGCGTGTCCGGTGTCAATGTGGTGGTCGGAATCCCAGGCCAGGATGAGTTTGCGGAGGCCGGCGAATTCGGGGGAGATGGCGGTGGCGAGTTCGAGGACGGTTTCGTCCCCGGCGGGCGCGCTTTCCTGCGGGAGATAGCCGAAGTTGACGCTGCGTTCCTTGATGATCTGGCCGGAGTCGGCGGATTCCTCACCGAGGATGATCCCAAAGAGCGTGGACTTGCCGGCGCCATTGGGGCCGACGAGGCCGATGCGGTCCTCGCGGTTCACTTGCAGGGTGGCCTCATCAAAGAGCACCTTGCCGCCATAGGCTTTGCTGATTTCAGAAAGAGTCAACATACGAATTAACAGGCTACCTTGAATTTAAACGCAAAACAATGAGAAGTAAGGGAAAACTCGGGCACACGACCCTCCGACCCATTCTCGCAAAACTGGCGGGACATTAACGGCTGAAAACCACCATCGCCGCCACCGCGAACAGGCCAAAAAGAGTTAATGTATTCATAATATTATTCAGAATATAGTGGCAAGCTGCCGACCGGCATCATCTGAACTTCACAAATGCAGTCGCAATGGAATCATGCCCGATCTGATAAATCCCGCCTGCTCGTAAAATTGAATCGCCGCACGGTTGGTTGAATCCGTGAGCAACGTGATCCGAGTGCAACCCGCTGCGCGCACCCGATTAATTGCCTCATGGAGCAACTGGCCGCCGATCTTTCTCCCGCGCCAATCCGGATGTACCACCATGTCTTCAAGCCAGGCCGCGCGACCACCTTCAGCGGTGCTGACGGTAAATAATATGCTCACCATTCCGATAACGGAGTTTCCTTTGGTCGCACAATAAATATGCCCGATATTGGGTTGGCTCAAAATGAGGCGAAGCGCGCGTAATTGTCGTCTGGTATCAGGTTTGAAATCAACTTCCTGCGCGAATAAAAGTGCAAGCAATTTGCCAAGCCGGCTGGCATCAACCGCCGTGGCCTGCCTGATGCCAACCCTGTCGAGGGAATGCTGCATGCGCCATGCGAATGAATATTTAACCACCGATGGCGGTCATGACCCGCTGCGGCTGATGGTTGTTTCGGAACAGATGCTCGGAGGGCTTTTGAACGAGCGTTTCCCGGAGGACCATGCTCATTTAATCGGATTCAATCTGAACGGCATCGCCTGCGCGGATGATCCCACCTTGCAACACTGATGCGTAAGCGCCGACGCGAGCCTGGTTGTGCCGTGCGGCGGCTTTCAAAATGCCGGTGTCCTTTGGCAGATCGCCTTGGGGCAGGGTGGTCATCACGCAGCGACCGCAAGGGCCGGTGATTTTAATTTTCACTTCGCCGCCGATGGTGAGAGTTTTTTCGTCCCAGTCATTTTCGGGAAAGCCTTTAAAATCAGGCGCTGTTTGGATGACCAGATTGGGGCGGAAGCGGCGTGTTTCAAAGCGGCCTTCCGGATACAACGCGCGGAAACTGTCGAGCGTCGCCGTCGTCAGCAAATGAATCATGCCCAGATCGAAGAAGGTTTCCGCCGGCATCCCCTCGTCGGTCACGACATCGCGCCGGGCCAGGCCGTCAATGTCCGGCCAATACTCTTCCAACGTGCCGGATGCGGCCGCGCCCTTCAGAAAGTAAACCGGCTTGCCCAAGCTCGATGACAATCGCGCGGCGATGTCCTGGTCCCCCGTCGAAACCGTGCCGCCGTCCGGCAACGTGATGCGGACGGACGGCAGCGCAGCACCAGCCAACGGTTCGGTGAAGGCGGCGCGAAAGCTGAACAGCGTCGGCCATTTGGACGGATTCTTTGCACTGGCGATTTTCCCCGTTTCGGCGTCGGCGATGGCAAAGACACGGTCACCGTAAAATCCCTTCGTGCCGACGCGCGTGGCGTTGAGTTCCTCGCCCGTCATGGATTTGACAGGATAACGATGGAGTGAGGCGACCGCCCCAATTCGTGTTGCGGTCATAATCAGGTGGTTGCGGCGGCATGAAGCTTCTGCACTTCCGTGCGGACTTCGACCACACGTTCCGGCTTCTGATGCTTCATGCCCATCACCCGGAGTATTCCGAACCAAAGATAGGCGACGAAGGCATAAGGAAAATAATTGACCGGCGCGGCGGGAACGGGCCAGACGCTGCCAACGATGGGAATCAACATCAGCGCCATGGCCACAACGCACAGCCCGATATGTTGGGCCTTCAGTTCACCGCGCTGCTTAAGAAAGAATGGCGCGGCCAGCGCGATGAGCGTGTAAGCGCCCACAAAACCAAAGGCACCCATGGTGCCCGCGTCATTGAACTCATCGAGCACCGCCATGCCGTTGGTCACCAGAAAGCCGTAAGCCACGGTCACCACGGCGAACATCGCAATGGCCATGACCATAAGGGCAACGTGGGGCGTGCCGTGCTTCGGATGGGCATAGCTGGTGTTTTGCGGAAAAAAGTCGTGCCGGCCCATCGCGAACATCACGCGGGCGCCGGCGTTCATGCAGGAAGATGCCAGCGCAAAAAAACTGACCATGGCACCCAATGAAAGAATCGGCTGCAGGTAGGGCACGCCATACATCGTGGCCAACGTGTTCAAGGGCGCATCCATTTTGTCCAAAGTGGTCGGGGCCCCGGCCGTGCCCTGCACTTCAACATAGGTGATGAAAATAAAGAAAGCCGCCGTGATGACCAGGCTCCAAATTACCGATCGGGGGATTGTTTTTAGCGGACTAACCGCTTCTTCACCAAAAGCGGTGGAACTTTCAAAACCGACCAGACTGAAAATCGCGACCACCGCGCCCATGCCCAACTTCATCAACGAAGTGCCTTTCAAGGTGAATTGAGATGGGTCAATCGCAAAGTGATGATGTCCCAGAACGATGAATGCCAGCACCAGAATGAAGGTGCAGGAGAACGCTTCCAGCCCCAAAGTAATCAGCGTGGAAATTTTGATGTCCTTGTAGGCGATGTAAAAACAGGAGCCCAAACAGAAGGCGAAGAGCATCACGGGCGGCGCATTGACATGTGCCATCTTAAGAAGTGTGGTCGCGAAAATTGTAAATCCGGTCGTGCCGGCCAGGCCAATGAAGAGATACGCCCACAGCAGACACCAGCCGCAGATCGAGCCGCCGCCAAATCCAAGACCAGACATGGCGTAACCGTACATCGAGCCGGAGCTGGTCGTGCGCTTGGCAAATTGATTCAAGCTAAGCGCGACAAACAAAACCAGGAATGCCCCCACGGCATAAGACAACCAGCTGATGCTGCCGGTGGTGCCGAACATCAGCGGCACAATCAGTGCCGCCGTCATGGTCGGCGAAATAAGCGCAATGTTTTGCGCCAGCAGTTCCTTGAAGTTCAAACAGTTTGCTCTTAACGTATTCATGGCGGGTCCTTTCGGGTTTTAGGTTTAATTGGTGGAAAATTGATGTTTGTCTGGCGCGGTTTATCGAAACCGGCTGCTTCTTCATCATACGAGGTAAATTCCAACCGGCGGATCGCGGGAATCGCACGATGCTGACTGGTCGCCGGAAGCGTCATCCGGCTGGAATTGCCCACCGGCGATGCCACCAGCAAAACTTCGGCATCCTTTTTCCCCGTGGCCATCAGGCGGTGCGGCAGCCTCGAATCAAAATGAGCTGCATCGCCAGGCATCAAATCGTAAGTTTTTCCCGCGAGCGACAATGTCAGAGCGCCGGACATGACATAAATCCATTCCTCTCCGTCGTGGTGGTAATGCTCGTCGCCGCGTCGCGAAATTGGCACTATTACTTTGATCGGTTGCAAATTAAAGCAGCGCCCGGCCCGGGATAGCGAAACATATTTCAGTCCATTGATGCTTTTCTCAACCGCCTCCGCACCGCGCACAATGGCGCACGGCTCCTTGGCCGGCTGCGATTCAAACAGCGACGCCAGCGAAACGTCGTAAATTCGTGAAAGTGTCAGCGCGACGGCAATTGAGGCCTGCCGCCCGCCCGATTCAAGCCGCGATAAAAAAGCTTTTGAAAGCCCGGTGCCACCCGCCAGTTCTTCCAGCGTCCAGCCGCGCTTAAGCCGCAATTCCTGCAACCGCGCACCAAAGGAATTTAACTGCGATTGAATCTCATCCTCCAGTTGCGTCGATTGCCTTACAGACAACTTATTTGCCATAACGGCAACTTAGCAATAGCAGTGCCAAATCTAACAAGCGGGTGCGGTGGCGAAAAACCCAGCAATTTTAATGTTTTTTTTACGCCGTTGGGAAAAGGTGTTAAAAAACGCCGGCCTGCCTGTCTAAATTTGCACGCCTTGAACAAATCGGGGCTGGAAATTCAAAATCACAATTGAACAGTGTCGCCCACTCGCAATGATTTCCCCGCTTCGTCCGGCGGGATGGAAGTATTCACCGTAAACCGGTAAAAATGATTGAAGCGTTGCGCGTCCGCCCATTCGGGAAGAAGCTTTTTGCGCAATTCCATGAATCGCTTCTGAAAATCCGCGACGGCCTTGCCGCTGTCGGGATCGCGCGTGGGCACGACACAGCGCTGGCAGGGGTTGTGGCCAAAAAATCTCACCGCGCCGATCTGAAACGGTTTAAGTTCGCCGGGCGCACCGAAAAGCCTGTCTTCGCAAAACGGATCATCACCATGCAGTTCAAGATTGGTGCGAAAACGACGGCGGACACTCTCCAACGTCAGTTCGGGAAACCATTTTTGGATTTCGCGCAGGCTGGCGTCGCTCGTGATGGTCGGGCCAAACGCCTCGTGGTCGTCGGGAAAGCCCTTTTGCGGCTCGTGGCGCAGCGTGACGGGAAACCCGAAAAAATCGCCCAGCCATTTCTCCATGTTTTCCGGCGCTTCAAAATTAAATTGCGCAGCCGACGATTCGCCATTTTGCCAGAGTTGAATTTCCCGGATCCCGGAGTCGTATTTGCAGCGCAACTCATGCACGCGCGCCGTGCGCTTGCCGTTGACGACTTTGCCGTCCCGGTCATAGATTGCATAGCTGCGGTCGTGCGCCAAAATGCCACCGGATGTGATTTGTGTTTGCCCGACGAGCAGGCCATCCAAAGATTTAATTGGAAAAATCTGAATTTGGCCGAGATGCACGGGCTATCAATACAACACCGGATTATCGCGCGGCAATATAAATGCAGCGGGTCGGCTGCAATTTTTATCCTCTTACGACCGGCTCAGGGCGTGACCGCTTGCTGAATGGCCGCCGGTGCACCATCGGCCCGGGTGGGGGCCATCATGGCTTCGTGCAGCCAGGGTTCCCAGCCTTCGGTGAGATAGCGGAAGGCCCAGCTTTTTTCCTGGCGCAAACGGTGATAGGCCGTGCGCAGGTCCAGCAGCATGGTCAACCGGCGGTTGGGGCAGTTGAGTTCGCCGGTGTCGTGGGTGGCGATCAGCCGGAAACCCATCACGCGGGTGTGAAAGTCATAGGGGCTGTGTTTTTCACCCTCAAACACATCCGTGATATAATGGTGAAAGCCGCGGACGACGGTCTCCCGGGCGGCGGCGCGCATGAGAGCGACCGCCACCAGGACGCTGCGGCGATGCTCGGGCAGCACCGCGAACCGGCCGATCTCCGCGATCCGGCCCAGCCGGAGGAGCGCCTCCAGATCCAGGTCTGGGTTGACAAATTTGAGGCCGTAGGTCTGGTAGAGGTCCAGCGGTGGCTCATACAAAACGCGCAAAACCCCCGCCGGCCGGCCGGCGCTGGTGACCACAAACCACGAGATGGCCGGGTCGGTGATTTCCACGGCGGCGACGAGCTTCTCGTCCGCCTGCACCCAGTTTTTTTCGTCGCGATAAATGGCGCGCATGACGGACAGCGCCATTTGGCGGTCGGTTTCGTTTTCAATTCGCTTAACTTCAATGAGCGATGGCATAATTAATTTTCCGGGTTGGGCGGGGGCCATGATTTGCCGGACAAATCAGCGATGGCCCGCATGATGGTTTCGTGCCATTGGCGCACGGCGGGGGCGGGGACATGGGTGCCCAGGTGGGCGGGGTCCGGCCACAGCGGCCGGCCCATTTGCACCATCACGGCATCCAAATTCAGCAACCGGGAGGGGCCGCCAGCCAGGCGAATGCCCATGGGAATGACCGCCGCGCCGGTTTCCAACGAAAGCCGCGCCGCGCCCGTCCGGCCGGGGAGCAGCCACCGGGTTTGGCGGTTTACCGTGCCTTCGGGAAAAATGCCCAGGGATTGGCCGGCCAGCAGACGCCGCCGGGCTTGTTGAAAGGACGTTTCCGCCGACTGGAACCGGGGCTTGAACACGTTCAGAAAGCGGGGCCGGGCCGGTTTGCGGGTGATGATGACGGGATCGTTCATGCGCATCAACGATCCCAGCAGGGGCCACAGAAAATAATTCCAGTCCGCCAGAAAATGCACCTGGCGCCCGTGGCGGTGCAGGGCCAGCAGTGCGGGCAGCAGGATCGCCTCCAGACGGCTGCTGTGGTTGGGGGCGAGAATGAAAGGGTCGTTCGCCGGCAGGGCATGTTCCCAACCCGCGGCGGCTTGCAGCCACGACCCGCCCATCCGGGCCAGGGAGCGACAACAAAGCCGCCGACCCGGCCGGCCGGCCATTTCTGGCAACGGATGCCGCCAAAGCTCCGTGAGCTCGCCGGCTGGCTTCCCCACCGCCATCGGCCAGACGTCGTTGTTTGTGTGGTGCGCTTCCACGGTCTATCGGCGTTCCACCGACGCCTGAGTCTGACGCAGGCAGAAGATTCTTGCAATGACGGCACCGTGACAATCCCGTTACAAACAGTTGTCGGCGATGGGTTCGCCGGCGGGGGCCGGGGCCGAAATTCCCGGCTGAATCTGCGGTGGGGCGGGCGGGCGCTACAAATTTTCTTCCGCCGCCACTTCCTGGGCGGCGTAGTGGAGGCCGAGATTATGCTGGGCGGTTTTGTCGCCTTGGCGGGCGGCGCGGATGAACCATTTCACGGCTTCCTGGAGGTTTTGTTCCACGCCGCGGCCGGTCTGGTAGCACAGGCCGAGATTGCACTGGGCGGGGGCGCATTCCTGGTCGGCCGCAGCCCGGTACCAAGCCACGGCCTGGGAGTAATCCTGTTCGACGACCTGGCCGGTTTCATAAAACACGCCGAGGTTGAACTGGGCGGCCGGGTACCCGCGTTCGGCGGCCTCGCGATACCATTTGAGGGCCTCGGCATAATTTTGGGGAACGCCTTGGCCGGTTTCATAAAGCATGCCCAGATTGAATTGGGCGGCGGGATCCTCCTGCTCGGCGGCCTCCCGCAGCCAGCGGGCGGCTTCGCTGTATTCCTGCGGCACGCCCGCGCCGGTCAGATAGCACACGCCCAAGTAACATTGGGCCACCGGATCGTTCTGGTCGGCGGAACGCCGGAACCACTTGACCGCCTCATGATAATCCTGCTTCACCCCCTGGCCATTTTGATAACAGACGCCCAAATAGCATTGCGCCTGCGCATCCCCCGTTTCAGCGGCGGCGCGCATGGCCTCAAATGTATCCCATGTCCGGCGGTGTCCTGACATTATTCCTCAAACTAAATGCGGTGCGGCAACGCCGCCCGGAGCATACCATAAACCCTAACCAGCATTATTCAAGCTGCGATTTCAGCTTTCGCCGGGGCGGCGGGCCTGTTACAAACAGGTATGGCAGTCAAACTTACCATCGGTTTTCTGGGCGCGGGGAAGATGGCCACCGCCCTGGCCCGCGGTTTTATCAACGCGGAAATCGTCTTTCTCCAGGACCTCATCGCCAGCGACCCGCATGAACCCGCCCGCCGGCAGTTTGCCGCCGACGTCGGTGCCCAGGTCACGGCCGTGAATGCGGAGGTGGTCGCCTTTGCCAACGTCCTGATCCTGTCCACCAAACCCGACCAGGTGCCCGCCGTGCTCGCGGAGATTCAGCCGCATTTCACGGACCGCCACCTGCTCATCTCCATCGCCGCCGGGGTGCCGCTGGCCCGGTTGGAGCCGGCCCTGCCCGCCGGCGCGCGCGTCATCCGCGTCATGCCCAACACCCCGGCCCTGGTCGGTGCCGGCGCTTCCGCCTTTGCCGCCGGCCGGCACGCCACGCCGGCCGACGCCGAGCTGGCCGGCCGGTTGTTGTCCGCCGTCGGCCTCGCGCTGCCGGTCAAGGAAACCCTCTTGGACGCCGTGACCGGCCTGAGCGGTAGCGGCCCGGCCTACGCATATCAATTCATTGAGGCCCTCAGCGACGGCGGGGTGGCGGCGGGCCTGCCCCGCGACGTGGCCACCAAGCTGGCCGCCCAGACCGTGCTGGGTGCCGCCCGGATGGTTCTGGAAACCGGCCTGCATCCGGGCCTGCTCAAGGACCAGGTCACCAGCCCCGGCGGCACCACCATCGAGGGCCTCCACGAACTGGAAAAGGGCCGCCTGCGCGGCACCGTCATGAGCGCCGTGCGCGCCGCCACCGAACGCTCCAAGAAACTCGGCCAAGCATGAACCCCCGGCCTCCCACCCCCGGTCAGCAAAAGCTCTTCTGGCTGGCCCTGACCGGCCTGTCGGTGGCGGTGCTGGTTGGCTTGGTGGGCGCGACCATCTGGGGGTTGGGCCGATTGTTGAATGCGCTCAGCCCCGTGCTCTGGCCCCTGGCGGTGGCGGCGGTCATCGCCTGTGTCCTGTCGCCGGTGGTGGACTGGCTGGAACGCCGCGGCCTGCCCCGCACCCGCGCCGTGTTGCTGGTGTTTGTCGTAGTGTTTGCGCTGGGAGCCGGTGTGCTCGCCAGCCTCATCCCCCAGGTGGTGGTGGAAATCCGGCAACTGAGCGACCAGGTGCCGGCTTATTCCGACAAGCTGCAAAAACGCATCGCCGTGCTGCTCGCGCACCCGCCGGAATTCCTCCGCCGGTTTCTGCCCGCGCCGCCCGCCGCCGGGGCAGCCGGCACCGACCAGGAGCAGGCGCTCACCTCGGCGCTGGGCTTGCTGACCGGGCATTGGTCGGGCGTGGGCGCCTGGCTGCTGGCCCAACTCGAAAAGCTCGCCTCGGGTTTCGGCATGTTGATCGGGCTGGCGCTCGTGCCGGTTTACGCCTTCTACTTTTTGCAGGAAAAACGCCGGATCACCGGCCGCTGGAAAGAATTCCTGCCCGTGCGCGATTCCGCCCTCAAGGAGGAACTTGTCTTTGTGCTGGACGCCATCAACCTCCACCTGGTCGCTTACTTCCGGGGCCAGGTCCTCGTGGCCCTGTGTGACAGCGTGCTCTACACCATCGGGTTTCTTGGCGCCGGCTTGAACTACGCCATTTTGTTGGGCTGTGCGGCCGTGCTGCTCTCCATGATCCCCTTTCTGGGGGCCACCATCCTTTGCCTGGCCGCCTGGCGCTGGCGGTCGTGCAATTCAGCGACTGGACCCATCCCCTCATCATCCTGGGCGTCTTTGCCGTGGTGCAAACCCTCGAGGGCCTCGTCATCTCCCCGCGGATCATCGGCGACCGCGTCGGTCTCCACCCCCTTGTCATCATCATCGCCGTGATGACCGGCACCACGCTTCTCGGGGGTCTGCTCGGCGGTCTGCTCGCCATCCCGCTTGCGGCCGCCCTCCGGGTGCTCCTCTTCCGCTACGTCTGGAAGGACCGGGCGGCGGAGTGATCCCGGGACGGACCTGAAATATATCGTCATCATGCCGACCGCGCCGCCGGCCCCTTGCCGGCCGGGTGCGTGACGGTCGTTCAAAAATGCTCCTTAATCCCAAATCTTTCACCGCACCCGCACCACCACATTCGTCTCCCCGACCTGGGCTTTAACGGAATCAGCGGTCATTTGCCCGCCCTGCCCGGGGCCGGGCGCGCTATTAGCATACGCGGCGAGTTGGACTTCCCCGGCACAAACCCCATTAAAGACAAAGCGCCCCTGGCGGTCCGACAGGGCGCTGGTCAAATCCCCAGTATAATCGCCGAACAATTCAACCCTGGCGCCGGCCAGCGGTTTGTCATCCGGCCCCAACACCTGTCCGGCCAGGATTTGATCGGCACGCTTGAGCACAAACGGAGGAAAGGCGGCGCGGTTGGTCCGGGTTTTCGTTGCCTCCAAGCTCGCGGAGACCGTCCCGTACCCTCGCGCGGTGACGTCATCGAAAACGTCGTATGCCCGCCCTTGCGGCAGGGCGGGGATGGCAAAGGCGCCTTGCGCGTCCACTTGGATGGGGCGCTCCAGCACCTTGGCGGACGAACGGCCTGTTTCAACGCGAACCATCACGCAGGCGTTGCTGATCGGTTTGCCTTCCATGTCCTGCACGGAACCGGTGAGCGTGATCCCCGGTTTCAGGGTCAAGTCCAGGTGGGTGGGATATGTCTCGTTTTCCTCCATGGGTACGGAATGACCCGATGAATCCATTCGCGTTGCCAACGTATCAACCTCCGTGAGGGCCGCCAGGTTCCGTTCCACGCTCCGAGCCAGAATGGCGCTTGTTGGCGTAATAGTACCCCAGGCCAGGGTTTCACGGCTGGTTTTCAGGATCAGCTCATAGCGCCCGTTTTTATCCGTCATGGTGTCGGTGTCATCCGGCGCATCGTAATAATGTCCCGCATGATAGAGGACGACCGCCCCGGCGACCGCGACACCGTCCGCGTCGCGCACTGTGCCGGTGATATGCGGCGGCGGGATCAGCTCTAGCCGGACCTCATTCGTCTGTCCGGTCCTGATTTCCGCCGTGATATTTTGCCGGTGCCAGTCCGACCGGGCGGAAAACCAGTTTTTGCCCGCCGGCACCCGTAGGCGGGCCACCCCGTCCGGACCCGTGTAGGCCGTGGATTGGCCCCCCTTGACCGCGACGTTTGTCAGCGGTTCCGAGGTGTTCGTATTCACCACCGTCACCTCCACCAAGGCGCCGGCAGATGCCTGAATCACTGCATTGCTGACGGTTTCCCCCGCCCGAACCGCCACCGTTTTCTCATAGGCATTTTCCACCACCCGGTCCGCCCCGGGGTCGGACATCGCCGCAAGGACATAATACGGATCCGGTCGGACGTCCGGTATGTGAAAAGTCCCGTCCGCCCCGCTCTGAACCGGCTCGGTCAAGGCATTTTCAAACGTTTTTGATTGCAACCACACGCTCACGCCCGCCAGCGGTTGGCCGGTTTCCTGAATGACCACTTTCCCTTCCACCACCCCCGCGGGCCCCAGCAACAGTTGAACGTTGGTTTCACCGGAGCGCGCCTGCTGCCACCCAAGCAAAGCGTTCCCCATCGGATACTGGACTTGGCCGGCCCGGTGGACCGCCAATTGGGCCTGCGCAT
>Ga0182030_10001440_pt1 | contig 49005 bp, 32 predicted proteins | sample 812S3MmetaG_FD_121299 | JGI IMG/M metagenome (GOLD analysis project Ga0182030, IMG submission 121299) | Permafrost microbial communities from Stordalen Mire, Sweden - 812S3M metaG (Illumina Assembly) | ecosystem: Environmental > Terrestrial > Soil > Wetlands > Permafrost | place: Sweden... | reverse complement strand
TCGCTGGAGGCGGAATCCATGGTCAGCACGTGAGCGCCGCTGGTGACGGCCTTCACGCCTCCGGCCGCGACGGCGGCGTACTGGACGTTTTGCGAACCGTGGTCCTGCGCGTCGAAATAAACTCCGCCGGAATCCGGCGCCCAGTGGAGATTCAAGGGATCGCGGTCGAAATCGCCGCTGATCTTGCGCATGTCGCCGCCGGCGAATGGAATCACGTAAAGGTCGGCGACGGAGTGCGTCTTTTTCGACTCCTGATAGCCCGTGAAAGCCACGCTCTTGCCATCGGGCGACACTGCGGGACGGCCCCAGGAACCGGGCTTTGCCACCAATTCGCGGATGGCGCCGGATGCAACGTCGACCACCAGCAGTTGCGAGATCTCATAGTGCAGGTCGGACTCGGTGGAGCGATCGCCTTCGAATACCACGGACTTGCTGTCGGGCGTCCAATCGAGAGCGACTGCGCTGCGCAACTCGCCGGCACCGGCGCTCCATTTTCCTGTCGTGAGTTGCCGCGGAGCTCCGCCGTCGGCCGAAACGGCGAACAAATGAGTGTGGCCGTCTTCCAGAAAGCCGACCTGATCCTGACGATAGTGCAACGACTCCACAACGCGCGGCGCGCCGGTCCAATGCGCGCCCTGAGGAGCCGCCGGCAGGTCGATTTTCCAGGTGTTCTTGTCGGGCACGAACATCGAAAAGACGATCCACTTACCGTCGGGCGACCAATGCGCGTCGGCCAGTTTATCGGTGGCATGGGTCACCTGCGTAGCGCCCTCGGTATCGAGCCAGCGGACAAAGATCTGCGAACCTCGCGGTTCCCCCTCGGCGATGTACAGAATCCGCTTGCCGTCCATCGACCAGCGCGGGCTCGCGCCCTTGGCCAGGAAGCGATTCTGGCTGCCATCGGCATTCATGATCCAGAGTGCGGACTCCCAGCGATCCTCCACCTTGTTGGCTTGCTGGCGCGTGTAGACGATGCGCGCGCCGTCGGGCGAGATTTGCGGATTGCTGATGCGCTCGAGGTCGAAATAGCGGTCGGTGGTGAGGCGATCGGGGGAATGCGTTTCCTGGGAGGCGGCGGGGAAGGCCGCCAGAGAGATTAAGTAAAAGACGAAACGGATTTTCATGTCACCCTCGCAATGGCGGATTCTGGCGGCTATTATACATCGAACAAACGATGCGGAAGCTCGTGGGCGCAATCAAAACGAAGCATCGCCGGCTAGACGCCCGAAATGCTGAGGAGAATACCAAGGCACAACCGGAGAACGCCAAGGGGTGGAGAGCGCAGAGGGGGCGGAGAGCGCAGAGGGTCGGAGAGCGCTGAGGGGCGTGGAGAGCGCTGAGGGGCGTGGAGAGCGCTGAGGGGGCGGAGAGCGCAGAGGGTCGGAGAGCACTGAGGGGCGGAGAGCTCTGAGGGGCGGAGAGCGCCGAGGGGAGTGCTGACTCGGTGTGGTGGAGCCGGCAGTCATCGCGAAACCCTCGCCGCGCGTTTTTGGGTTGTGGCGAGGGCGGCGCTATGTGCTATGATTCCGCCATTCCCCGTAAGAAGGAGACTCCATGCGAAGACTGATCCTGATTGTTACCATCGGTGCGGCGGTACTCGCCTCAATGGCCGGCGCTCCCCAAGCCGACCCTTATAAAGTTCTCAAAATGGCCAAAATAGGCGGCGAGGGCGGATGGGATTACATTTATGCGGACTCGGCTGGCCGGCGGCTGTACATTCCACGCCGTGGGTCGCCCGCGATGGAAGCCACCGACACGAGGCCTGCGGCCGATGCCATTCCAACGAGGCTTTCGGTCTACAATCTGGACACGCTGGAGCTGGTGGGAGAGATCGCGGGCGTGGGAGGCAATGGTGCGGCGGTCGACCCGAAGGCCGGCCACGGTTTCACCAGCAGCAAGCCGATCTCGATGTTCGACACCAAGACCCTGAAGCTCATCAAGACGATCGATGCGGGCGCCGCGCAGCCGGACGGGATCTACTTCGATGCATTCAACGAGCGCGTTTACGTCTTCAGCCACCCGACTAAAGATGCGACGGTGATCGACGCCAAGGATGGCACGGTGCTGGGCACCATCGATCTGGGCGGAACGCCGGAGCAGGGTGTGGCGGATGGTAAGGGCATGCTCTACGTCGTCATGCAGGACGTGCCGGGCAGCGTCACGGCGGTCGACGTGAAGACGATGAAGGCCGTGGGACATTATTCGCTCGGGGACAAGGGCAGGTGCAACGGTCTGGCGATCGATGCCAAGAATCAGATCCTCTTCGCGGCGTGCGCGAACTCCGGCAATCCACCGGCCCAGCCGGCAGTGCCGATGATGGTGATCCTCAGCGCGGTGGATGGCAAGATCGTTACGAGTCTGCCGCTGGCTGGAGGGTCGGACGGCGCGGTGTTCAACCCCGCCACGATGGAAGCTTTCAGCACACACGGAAACGGCACGTTGACGGTGGTGAAAGAGAAGAGTCCGACGACCTTCGAAGTGGAGCAGAACTTACAGACGATGAACGGCGCGCGAACCATCACGCTCGATAGCAAGACGAGCCACATCCTTACGATGGCCCAGGAGTTCGGCCCGGCGCCGGCGCCGCCGCCGGCTGGAGGACGCGGTGGACGCGGCCGTGCTGTGCCGGGCTCGTTCACGATTGTGATGGTGGGGCAGTAAGTCGTCCGGAAGTCAGAATGAACGCGGCTCGCGTGGCCGCTAATCCTGGCTGTCCGCATGGCGTTTCGCGCCACCGAGTGGGGGATAAAAAACCGAGCGGGGTCGCCGAAGAATAGAACAGGGCTGGCGGCACGATCAGGAATTTTCGTCCGGGTGCGAGACATGGCCTTCGCACGATACGAAGCCGTGGGCTTCGCAAGTGCAGAGACGACGGAATAGCAGTTGTCCAGCGTCGGGGAAAGACCTTGCCGCAATTGTACGGCGGAAGACGCAACCGATCCGGGCCGATCTTTACAAAACTTAAGCATCAGGTGGCGTCGCTATCGGGTCTACTGGAATAAGCCTGCGAGTGCAGGCGGCACTTGTGGCCGCGGGGCGCTGAATTCGACCCTCGAGCACGAGCAAAGGAGATTCCCAATGTTGACACGATGGATGCCCATTCGCATGGCCGCCCTGGCTCTGCTCACCGTCGCCGCGGCCTGCGCGGCCGATGTTAGCGGCAAGTGGACCGGTCAAATGAACGGCCCGGATGGCGATATGACGATGACGGCCACCTTCAAACAGGATGGCACAAAGCTCACTGGCACGATGGACGGCCCCGGCGGCCAAGCTATGGAGATTCAGGATGGCAAAGTGGAGGGGGACAAGATCGTCTTCAGCGTCGCTTTTAATGACATGAAAGTCGTCCACGAGGGGACAATCAAGGGCGACGAAATCACAATCAACATCAAGATGGACGGCGGCGACGGTCCTGGTCCGATCAAGCTAAAACGAGTCAAACAGTAGCCGTCCATCTTGTTCATTTCGAAGCGATGGACGTTGCTGATTTGCTTCCGCCCGGTAGCCGCGGCGTTCCGAGCGTGCGAATCCTGCCGGTGCGCACGATGGCGACAATCGGCAACACCAGCAGACCGATCACGAACACCAGCGCAACTATTGAGCCTCGCATAATAACGGTTACAGTTCGGCGGGGCTGAAGCCCCGCGCAGGCTAAAGCCCGCCCCACCCAGCGCTGTCACCCAAATCTGCGAGACTCAATAGCCCAAGAAGGACTTCCATTTCGGCACCAGGCTTCCTACCGGAGGGTTTCCTGCCGGAGGCTCCGATTTAGAATAGCCGATCCGGCTAGCGATCGAGTACCGCCAGTTTTCCGTACACCTGGAGGGCGGAGATGCTTGAGTTGTTCATTGCCTGTGCGTTGTCTTCGGGGACGGCGTCCTTCTTGTTGGAGAAATGCATGGTGACGCGCTCGAGCCCGCGAATCTCGGCCAGCCAATCCGCGGGGGAAGCGTCCAGGATGGCGGAATCCTCCAGAGTGGCCATCAGGCCGGATAGGATTTCCCGGTGAAGGCCGCTGTTTACGCGCGGCCCGAGCATTCGGTAATAGAGTCTGGCCTTGCGGTGGAAGACATCGATGGCGTCCTGGCCCGGGGAACCTTGCCAGTCGCGCAACTTGGCCAGGACCTTCTCCACTTCGGCCTCCACCTCGGCAGGCTCGGGCCCGTTGACAGAGAGCGCGGCGACGTCGTTGGACAATTCGATGTAGTCGTCCTGGTCGGGCTTGCGGGTCCTTTCGGCCAGCCCTTCCACCTGGGAAGGCTTGCTCTCTTCCTCGGAAATCGGCTGGATCGCAGTCTGTACCGCGAGGTGTTGGCGAAAGAGGGCCAGCGACGCTGGCATGTTGTTGTCCACGCTGTCCTCGCACCGCGACGCTGAAAGGTGGCGCACCAGGTATGCTCGCAGAGCAGCCTGCACGGACTGTGGCGGAGCGCCCAGACGGGCAAATTTCTCGCTGGCCATCAAGACGGCGTCCACCAGATTCGAATTATGCGTCGCGGCGGTGAAGTTGCGGTCGCAATCGTTGAGCGTCAGAGCGGAGGCAAACGCGGTGGACATGACGAGGGCCTCTTTTTCGGTATGCACCAACTGCGAGAGATTGCGGGCAGCGGCGACGATTTCGATGGACGTCTCGATCCCGCGTACCGCATCTGCCGTCATCCAAAACGGAACCTGATTCTTCTGCTCCTCAGCCGTAAACGGCGCCTTCGTCACCACTTCCGCCAGAGTATCGAAGTAGACCGTGGGATCCGCCAGGATCGCCGCCTTGCAATCGGGCTTGGGAACATGCGGCCGGGCGATTTCTGTAAACAGCTCGCGAGCGTGTTTGCCATCGATGGCCAACATTGCCTTGACCACACGGCACTTGATCGAAAGTCCGTCGAGATGCGTCTCACCGCTGGACGGGTATGGCGGCGAAATGTCGGCTGGCCGCGTTGGCAACGGCTCACGGGCGCCATTCGCCCGCAGAAAGACTTCGTCCAGCAACGCGACGCGCCCCTTCTCTGGGATCTTGCCCGCGTCGAGCAAGCGAAACGCGACGTCTGTGAAGATCTCCGCGGGAGTGCCGCGGGCCTGGTCGAGAATGGCCATGGCAGGGTCGCTAGCAGCGGCCGCCATGGTCTCCAACACGAGTATGCCCGCCGTCGCCAACACGAGTATGCCCGCACGCCCCGTCATGTTACGGCTCCGTCGCGAAGCGTTTGAAGAAGCTGTCCTGGTGCCACGAGGGGCGCGCCGCATCGTTGGCCACCGTCTCCATCAGGCGCAAAATGATGCGGTCGAACTTGGCTGCCGCGGCGGTGTCCACCGGCTGCGACAGATCGTCCGACGGCTTATGGTAGCGGTCGCGCACCCAATTCTTGCGGGTGGTCTCGTCGGGCGAGCCGGGCTGGTAGCCGAACTTGAAGGCGAGGGCCGGCACTCCGCGCCGAATGAAGCTGTATTGATCGCTGCGGATGAAGCGGTTCTCGGCTGGCTCCTGGTCGACCTGAACCTCGACCCCGTCGGCCGCGGCCGCAGTCTTCACCGTCTCGCCGAGCGTCGACTCCATCAGGCCCTGCACTTCGATCACCTTGAGCGGGTAGAGCGGCAGGAACATGTCGAGGTTGATGTCGGCGACGATCTTGTTGAAGGGCACGGTGGGATGGGCCGCGAAATAGCGCGATCCCAGTTCGCCCTTCTCTTCCGCCGTGACGGCGAGGAAAATCACCGAACGCTTCACCTTGAACTTGCTGTCTTTGAGCAGGCGCGCCACTTCGAGAATGGTGGCGATGCCCGAAGCGTCGTCCATGGCGCCGTTGTAAATGGCATCGCCGTTTACCGGACGGCCCACGCCAACATGGTCGAGATGGGCCGAGAGGATGACATACTCGTCTTTCAGTTTGCCGCTTCCGGGCACCATGCCGACGACGTTGGTCGAGTCCAGCGTGTGGTGCTTGACGACGGCTTGCGAGCGCAGCGTCCCGATGAGCGCGAAATGCGGCAGCGGCTTGTTGTCGCGGGCCAGCGCCTGGATTTCGGCGAAGGTGTGGCCCGACCCTGCAAAGATCTTGTCGGCGCCGCGCGCGGTGATGGCGACGGAGACGCCCATTCCAGTGGTTTCCGAGAGCGCCGGATCGGCCAGGCCGATGGAAGGCTGCGGCGCACCGCGTCCTCCACCCGCACCGCGCCCGGTTGCCGCGGCGTAGTTGCCTTCGTCGGTCACTCCGAAGCGATAGGGGTTCGCGCCCGCGGCTGGGGGATCGGTCGGCGGTCCGCCGCGTCCTGCGCCTGCCGCGCCGCCGCGTCCGCCGGCGGCGATGGTCGCGACGCCGATCGCGCCCGCCTCATGCAATACGCGCCAACGCTCGGCCGCGGAACCGAGATGCGACTTCACGGGCCCCGAGGCTTCGGCGGGGCTGGGGGCGTTCACGTAGACGGCGATTTTGCCCTTGAGATCGAGGCCGGCGAGCTCGTCCCAGTGAGCTTCGGGAATGACCAGGCCGTAGCCCACGAAGACCATGGGAGCTTCGAGCTTGGGCGCGAGATCGGCGCGCGCGCTGAGAGTGGCTTCGGCGCCGAGCGCCAGCGGCTCTTCCTTACCGTCGCGGATCAACGTGAGGCTGGATTGCTCTTGCACGAGTGTGCGCGACTCGAACTGGATGGGCTGCAGATATCCGGCGGTGCCCTCGGGCTTGAGGCCAAGCTTCTGGAAGTGGGATGCGACGTAGTCCACCGCTTGTTGGAATTCCGGCGTGCCGACGTTGCGGCCCTGCAGTTTGTCGTCGGCGAGGAATTGAATGTGCTCCCACCAAAGTTTGCCTTCGGCGGCGTAGTCCACCGCGGTGGCGAGAAGAGGCGCGGCGGCGAGTATCAGGAGGAGGGGTTTCTTGAGAGAGAACACGATCCTTATAGGAATATCACGGCGCGGCGCGAATCGGCTGATCTTACAAACTCGACCTATCTCACAAATTCCACGATGGCCGCTACGGGAATGGCGCCTTCCAGCGGTTCCGGCAGCGGGATTGACGCCGATGACCGATACTGCCTGGTGAGATCGCCTTCCGTGACAGACACCAGGCTCCGTTTTGGATCGACAACCCAAAAGCTGAGGCAGCCATTCGCCAGACAAATGTCCATCTTGCCGTTGATTTCGTCCACCGTGTTGCTTGGCGACAACACTTCAATGACAAGATCCGGAGCGCCCATCAGATAGTCGATAATCCCGGCTCTGCGATCTTCACGGACGAAGCCGACATCCGCCTGCCACGCCTCATGCCCCGGCGCGCGGAACGGAAACTCGTTGGTCAGAAATCCCTTGCCGCGCGTGTACGGCAGAAGCAATTCCAAGAGGGCCTGCTGGATCTCGGCGTGTCGATGTTTTCGTGGCGGCACCAGAATCACCTGCCCGTGATGCAGTTCGAGATGGCCGGATGGCGGGTCAGGCAGATTCGAGAATTCGTCAAACGTTGTGGAGGTCTGAACGGTACCCATGCGAATTCATCTGCCTCTTCGAAAGTTTAGCACTGAACTCGGTGGGGCAGACTTCAGGCGGCCTGCCGAAGGTTCTGCCTGCGAAACCATACAATCACGCGACACGGAGCCTGGCCGCCGATCTCGACTTTGCCCGTCGTTTGACTGTGATCTCGATGTCGCGTCCAAGCACGAGCAAGAGCCGCATCAGGCGTTCGACGGAGAAGCCGGACAGTCTGCCCTGCTTGAGCGCCGACACCTTGGGTTGATCGACCCCAAGGATCGCTGCGGCTTGGCTCTGCGTGAGCCGCCGCCGCTGGATCTCGGCGACTATCTTTGCGGCCAACTCGGCCTTCGCCAGCAGATCGTCAGCATGTGGCAGGTTCAAGTCGGCGAACACGTTTCTGGAACTCGGTGTAAAAGTCCGATGCTTTTCGGCCACGGGTTCACTGTATGCCAAAACTGGCATACGGCATCGTCTGAAACTGCTTTCAGCCGTTGATGCTCCTGAACTGCTTCGACTATCTGCGGCAGCGTGTGCCATTGTGCAAGGAACGTCACCCGCTGGTAGCGACCGCCAAAATCAAAAAACCGGCGTAAAATAGGAGTGTGGAGAAAGTAGTCCGTGTTTTCGCCAGCTTCGACGAGGCCGATGCATCCGATGCGCTTTCCCGTGCTCAAATGACCCCGCAGGAGCGGGCCGGCATATTCTTCCTACTGCGAGAGCGAGCCCATCCCGATGCCTTTAAGCAAGGACTTGCGAGAGTTTATCGAGTACTTGAACTCGAACGGAGTTGAGTACCTGGTGGTCGGCGCGCTCGCCGTTTCGTGGCACGGATTTCCCCGCTACTCCGCGGATATCGATTTCCTGGTTCGCCCCCGCCACGCCAACGCGGAACGTGTACTGCGGGCGCTTTCTCAATTCGGATTCGGCAGTCTCGACATATCGACCTCGGATCTGACAGTCCCAGGAAAGGTCATCCAACTCGGTTACGAGCCTAACCGCATCGACCTGATGACTTCAGTTACGGGTGTGAGTTTCGACGAGGCCTGGGAAGATCGCTCCCCAGGCGATCTGGATGGCCTGCCCGTCAACTTCATCGGCCGTGCGTCTCTACTCCGTAACAAGGACGCTACTGGCCGCGCCAAGGACCGCATCGACGCGGAGGAACTCCGGAAGCAGAAACCGTCAACCTAGCTGCGACTCGTGGATGGCTGCGATGGCGGGGTGATTCAGCGACTGTAGCACGTACTGTAGCAGCCCAAAATACGGCGGCTCGCGATGCCCGCAACGAATTGAAAATGTCGAGCGGCTTGTCGTCGGCGCGGAATTGAAAGTGCGCCCACCAAGGTTTGCCTTCGGCGACGTAGTCCACGGCGGCGGCGAGAAGAGGCGCGGCGGCGAATATCGGGAGGCCGAGTTTCTTGAGGGAGAATACGATCTCTAACGATCCCTATAGGAATATCACGGAGCGGACACAAGTATGGGCGCAACCGTGAACCGCCGTTGAGCACGGGCAGCGACAGCTATACCTTTACCCGTGTTCCCGCGATGGGGGAACGTCGGGTGGTCGCCGCCACTGCCGTTCAGACCGAAAAGCCCAACTTTCGAGGAACGCCTCCGGCGCTGGGCCAAGCCCAAGCTGTACGGACCGAGCGATCGCGGGGTGGATGCCTGATAGGCCACACCGCCGTTTTTACTGCTGTCCCGCGGGCGCAGTGCTACGAGGAGCCTGGCTGAGTTGGCGAATCAGCGTGCGCAGTTGCTCCGGAGCTACAATCCGCGTCTGCTTTCCGTTCACGAACACTGTCGGCGTGGCACGTATACCGTTCTCCCTGCCGAACGCCAAGTCCCGATCCACCACGCTTATCGCGGCGCGCGTGACAACACAGCGATCGAATTTCTGCCGGTCAAAACCCTGGAGGCTTTCAGTGTGCCCTGCCAGCTTCTCAAGCAAGCTGTCCCGGCTGATCTCCTTTTGATGGTCGAAGAGAAAGTCGTGGAGGCTCCAGAAATAAGCGTCCCCTTGCTGCTGGGCGCATGCCGCGGCCTCGGCAGCCGGTCTCGCCCACGAGTGCATGCCAAGCGGGAAGTAGTGAAATACCAGCCGCGCGCGATCAGCTTCATCGGGCAGAACGTCTTTTACGGTTTCAGCGAGCCGCGCACAGTACGGGCATTGGAAATCCGAGAAAATGGCGATCGTGACTGGGGCGTCGACTCGGCCTTGTGCCGGCGCGCCAGGAGCAAGCAGGCCGGAATTGAGGGCCGCCATCTTTTGGCGCTCCTCCACAAGGGGATCGATAGTCATGTCCATGAGCTCCTTGGACAGGAATCGCATATCCGGAGAAGCAAATAGCTCGAATCGGTACGCCACTTTATCGGTTTCCCGCGACTGGAGCACCAGCTTCCGGTAGCAGGTGGCGCCCACCAGCGAATTTTCCGCGACCTCCAACGAGATTCCAGTGGGAACCTTAAGTTTCTTTTCAACGTAGTCGACAAGCTTAGCGATCTGAGCACTCCCGGCCGCCGGGCATTGTGCGCGGGCGACCGTGCCGGACGCAAGCAACAGAGCGAGCGTACCCACGCCCAGGGACAGGAATCGACTGCCTTTCATAGTTTCCTCCAAGAAATCGAATGTGGCGATCCTGGCCGGCCATCACGCCGCCAAGGTGCCGGGCAACCTCAAAGCTACTGCCGGAATTGTGGCCTGACTGGCAAAGCCGAGGGCGCGGCCAAACCGAGGTCTTGCCCGCCGGACCTACTTTGCCGTGACGAGAACTACGTCGTAAACGTACCGATCCGTTGCGGGGATGGATCGCGAGAAAGTAATCTGCGAGCGGTAGCGGAACCGGTTGCCGTATGCATCCGTCCACTCCGAGTCCGCGTACTTCAGCGAGATCGACTGAATACCCGCCTGCTCCATCGTCAACAGTTCCCCGGGATCCGAAACGCCGTTGTGGTTGAAGTCCACCCAAACGAGCAGCTTCGAGAATACCGCGTCCTTCTTGTCGATCACGCCATCCCCGTTTCCTCCGTTAGCAGGCAGATCGTATACGGCAAGCGCTTTGAAGCCGTTCGGCGGAGTTTTGCCCACCGGTTGTGGCGTCACGTTGGTAAACAGCTCGGCCCCATCGTCTATCCGACCGTTGCCGTTCCTATCGAGTGCAAGCCAGCCAGCGTGCGAGCCCGCGCTCGTCCACGCCATCTGCGTAGCCGTTTGGCCGTTGAGAAAATCGAACTTGACTCCACTTTTACCGCTAGTGAGGGGAAAACCAGCGCCACTTAGGTCTACGATAATCGGGTCAAAACTCATACACTCATTGCCGAAACATTCGTCGCTGACGCAGTCGCAGTCCATGGCGCAAGAACAGCCGTCAGCATTCGCCCCTCCGCAGGAATACGCGCCGTAGCAATTGTCCCCTCCTCCTCCGCCGCTCCCGTCACCGCCCCCGCCGTCGCCGCCTCCATCAGTTCCACCAGTACAGCAGCTGTCCGAGCAAGTGCTTCCACCGTCCGAGCAGGATTCCGTTCCAAAGTCAGGACAGTAAGAGTCTTCATCGACGCAGCGACCGGCTGGACAGCCTTGACAGCCCGGACATTCGGAGTCGTTCGAACATTCAGATGCGCCTGGCAGACAGCATCCCCCATTGCAACCGACATCGCAATTCTGATCTTGCACGCACCAGTCGTAGCCCCCGCACTCATCGTCGTCATCGGCGACTTGGTAGCTAGCGGCGTCGCACGTTTGGATTCCGTACGACTCGTCATCCCACATTAGTTCCTGGTCGCACGGTAAGGGAACACTCGCGTTACTCGAAGTTATGGCAGTGCCGTCCATTATGGTCAACCATGTACCACAACCCGCGCAGTCGGCTGCACCGAAGGAGTGGCCCGCCTCATGCGCGAAGATCTGCTGCTGAAGATCGGTGGGGAACGGGACATCGACGTTGATCTTCATGACCGAGTTGCCCTGGCCATCCCAGGAAGTGACTGCGTTGTGGCCGCCGGCGCCCAAGTGAGCGTACAACACTTCGACGTTAGCCGACGGCGAGGGCGGAGCCCCAAGCGGCAACCAGACTGGCGTGCTAATTCCGCTGTTGAGGGTATTAGCCCAACTCGCTAGGGCGCTAGCAACCGCGTAGATGGGCGGCGCTCCGTAGACTGGATCCTGCACCCCCCAGACTTCCACGGTGGCCCCACGGGAAAAATTCCCGCCTCCCGTCAAGGCTGGACACTGGCAAACGCCTGGTACAGCGGCCACTGTCAAGCAGACGATCCCCTTGAACACACTACTCCTCATTACGTTGTTTGGCATTGGAAATTTGCTCCTAATGTCGCGCGGAGAACCGCTCGTCTAAGGTGCGAATCAGCTCGTCCTTGGTCAGACCGACTATTGTCGGTACGCCCCTGCTGCCCATCGCTTGTGAGCGGTAGGAGTTCGCTTTCACGACACCGCCGGACAGCTCCCAGGATGGCGTGCCGACATAAAAATCGCCGTCGGCCACATAGTACAACACCAGAAGGTATGTCCTGCCGGGCTGCATGAAGTAAGCTTGCGGGTCGGTCATATACGATATTGTTCCCGCCGCGCTTTGTATCGTTCCGCCTGGGACACTAACAGTGATCTCTAGGCCCGCTAAGGCTCGCCCTCGCTCGGCGTCTTTGAAGACATGGCCCACGGAGAAGATTACGTCGGTGTAAATTGCGCGACCGGAAGAGCTTAGCGCTGTTCGATAACGGCTGAAGGTGCCTACTACTGCAGCATCCTCGGCGCGAAGGTCGCGGATTTCCGGATCGTCGTGGACGGGTGCAACATAATCCCCCGTCGAGGTGTGGACCGCCGTCTTCGGGGTCAGGGTTCCAAATTGACCGATCTGGCTGTCCCAATACTCATCCCGAAGGTGCCGGATATACGGTATTACGTCATCGGGACTGACGGGGTCCATGGGCGTTTTCATCCACGTGTTGGCGGGCTTGGCATCCGTCTGCGGAGCTCGCCTCTGCGTTTGGGCACCGACCACCACAGCCCAACCGAGGGCGGCCACACACAGTAGAACCCCCTGCTTCGTTCGAACACGCATCTCCGTAGCCTCCCTTCGACTATGCGCCCTTGGCGTTCCTCGCACTTCAGTTATAGCTTACGGCGTCCCGCGCGCAAATGATAGGCCCAGCCGGACCGGCTGATCGGACAGGCCAATTGGACCGGGCATCCGGCCCAGCTCGACTCTTAACTTGGGTCGCTGCCGTCGAAACGTGCGTTCGATAACGGTTGGCTTTCGCACCCTATCGCGCCCCTCGAATCCACGGTCCTCCCTGGCAAGACCTGGAGAGCCACCATTCCGGCCAGTTCAGTGCGATTGGAAGCGTCGAACAATAGAAACAGTTCGCTGGCGCATGCCTTGACTAACCGCTCAGAGAGACCAAGCTGTAGCGCTATCTCTCTGTTTCTAAAACCTCGGATTATTAAGTACAGAACTTCAGACTGCCGGCGACTCAAACGATGTATCGGATTTGTCATGTCTAGAGCATCCTTCCGTCGAGTTGGCTCGAGCGATAGTCTTGTCGCAGGCGATAACTTTAGATATCACAAATCAAGGAATGCTTCAAGGGGCAAAGACGGCAAGTGGTGAAAACAACCTATGTCCGATCCTATGTTTCTTGGTGAGCTCGCGGTGGTAGAAGCCCGCCCCACCCTAACTCCTCAACTTGCGCTCCGCCTTCTGCGCCAGCCGACTCCATCGCGCCGTAAACGGACGACGATACCGCGGCGCAGTGCGTGCCGCTTCCACCGCGCGCTTATACATCTCGCGCGCCTCCGCAGGCTGTCCGAGACCTTCGAGCACCTGACCGTAGTAGTACAGACCTTCGGGGTCGTACGGCCGCCGCTCAATATACTCTGCGAGTTGTGCGCGGGCATCCTTCAAGCGTCCCGCCGCCAGGTAAACTCCGCCTAACTCGCGCAGGATCTCGCTCAGACTATGTTTGGGATCCAATTGCCAGACGATCTCGAATTCGCGGAAAGCGTCTTCGATGCGGCCCTGCCCGCGGGCGATGCGGCCCAGTTGATAGTGCGCATCGATCTCATTGGGGTCGATGGCGACTGCCTTCTGAAAGCGCGCGATCGCCTCCGTGTAATTACGGCGTTGCTGGTAAATCAGTCCGAGCTGATATTGCGCCTCGCCATCGTGCGGATTGAGAGTAGACGCTTCCAGCATGCGGCGGAAGTTCTGACGATTGCGCATCACCGCGCCCAGTCCCGACACTTCGCCGCCGAGGAAATACCAGGCGTAGAACAGGAAGAACGGCGACGCGAGCCATCCCATCAGGAAGTGCAGCGGTCCCCAGAGAAACACGAACGCCACCAGCGGAATCCACGAGAGACACACCACCGCTGCCGACGAGCCGTTGCCCGCGCCGAAGACCGTACGGATGGCGAGGAACACCAGCACTCCAAAGTATAGGTACGCCACGCCCGCCAATGGAAGCAGCACTTGCGGCGGCGCGACGAACCCGGCGATCGCCAGTGGAAGGTTAGCGGCCGCCCACGCCATCGCCGTACACGTAAGCATGGGCGAGTAGTCGCGCTGGAACGACACGACGAATCCGCCGAGCCGCCCGAGGATGGTGCAGAGCAGCAGAATGCCGGGGACGTATGCCACGGCAAGCACTAGCAGCGGGCCATAGAACGGGAGACGCGTCCACGGGGCCACCGCACCTTGTAATCCGAAGGAGACCGCCACTACGCAGATGCTCGCCCACAGCAGGCTGCCGCGGTCGAGGATGGCGCTCATCGCGTTTACGGGCTGGGAGAGCAGGCGGAAGAGCAGCTGGAAGCTTTCGGCCATGTTCACTGGGAGGATAGCATGGGTGCGACCGCAAAGTGTACCATTGAAGCTCAGAGGTATCTCATGCGATCCATCCGCCTATTGGCAGCGCTCCTGGCTGCGGTTGCGTGTCTCTCGTCGCAACCTGCCACCCAAGCGTCGCAACCCTCCACACAAGCATCGAACCGCGGCTATTATCGATTCCCGGCCTTATACGGACAGACGATTGTGTTTACTTCCGAGGGCGATCTTTGGGCGGTGAGCGTCGATGGCGGACCGGCTCGCAGACTGACCACCGCCCCCGGCGAAGAGACGCACGCGGCCTTTTCGCCCGACGGCAAGACTCTGGCGTTCTCGGCGAACTACGAAGGCCCCACCGATATCTACACCATGCCGGCTTCGGGCGGACTGCCCACGCGGCGCACGTTTGAAGGCGGCGCGGCAGTAGTCGGATGGACGCCCGATGGCAAGATCCTCTACGCCACGGAACGCTACGCCACGCTGCCCGATGTGCAACTCGCTACCGTCGATTCCGGGAATCACGTGGAGCTCGTGCCACTGGCGCAGGCGGCAGAGGGCAGTTACGACAAGACCGGCGCCACACTCTTCTTCACGCGCTACGCGTTCCAGGGGAGTTACTCCAAGCGGTATCAGGGCGGCACCGCGCAGAATCTCTGGAAGTACGCGGGTTCTGCGGAGGCTGTCCCACTTACCGCCGATTTCGCGGGCACCAGCAGCAATCCTATGTGGTGGAACGGCCGCGTCTATTTTATTTCCGACCGCGACGGCACCAAGAATCTCTGGTCGATGGACGAGAACGGCAAGAGCCTCAAACAGCTCACCCGCCATCAGGGTTGGGATGCCAAAGATCCGTCGCTCCAACAGGGCCGCATCGTTTACCAGATGGGCGCCGATCTGCGGCTATACGACATTGCCTCTAACACCGACAAAGTGGTGCCGATCGAACTCGCTTCCGACTTCGACCACTTACGCGAGCACTGGATCAAGAGCCCGTTCGATTACACCAGCGCGGTGCACGTGTCGCCCGATGGATCGAGCGTAGTGCTGACGTCGCGCGGCCGCGTTTTTGTGGCGCCGCTCAAGAACGGACGATTCATCGACGTGGCGGAGCACAAGCCCGGACGGTATCGCGAAGCGCGCTATCTCGATGCCAAGAATCTGCTGGTGTTGTCCACGGAATCGGGCGAGGTGGAATTCTGGAAGGTGCCGGCCAACGGCGGCGGCACTGCGGAACGCCTGAGCACCGACGGCAAGGTACTCCGCTGGGACGGTGTACCGTCGCCCGACGGCAAGTGGGTGGCGCATCAGGATAAAGACTGCCAGCTGTGGCTGCTCAACGTCGCGGCCAAGACGCAGAAGCTGATCTCCAGCGTGGCCACCAGCGATGACAGCAGTCCGCAGTTCAACAACGTGAGCTGGTCGTCCGATAGCCGCTGGTTTACCTACGACATCGAAGCGGCGAATCAGCAAAACCGCATCATGCTGTACAACGTGGAGACCGGCTCGTCGACACCCCTTACCAGCGACCGCTACAACAGCCGGTCGGCCACGTGGAGCTCCGACGGTAAGTGGATTTACTTCTTGTCGGACCGGAATCTGCAGACGGTTGTGGGATCGCCGTGGGGTTCGCGCGCGCCCGATCCGTACTTTGACAAGATGGACAAGATTTACATGCTGGCGCTCAAGAAGGGTCTGCGATCGCCCTTCGAACCTCCCGACGAACTGCACCCCGATAAGCCCGAGAAGAAGGACGAGCCCGCCAAACCGGCGACTGCGGACGCGCCGAAACCGCCGGTCGATGGATCCAAACCAGCCGATCGGGCCAAGCCGGCCGATGGCGCGAAACCAGCCGAAACCAAGCCCGATGCCGCCAAGCCTGAAGCCGCAAAGGCGGACGAATCGAAGGTTGACGTCGATCTGGACGGCATCGCCGCACGACTGCTGGAAGTTCCGGTCAGCGCCGGCAATTACGAAAACCTGCAAGTGGCGGGCAAGCGTATGTGCTACCGGAGCTTCGACCACCAGGACCGCGAGAAGAACTCCATACAATGCCTGGACATCGCCAACAAGGGCGACAAGCCGGACACCCTGATGGAGGGAGCGGATTGGTTCGAAGTGTCGGCCGACGGCAAGAAAATCCTCATCCGCAAACGCACCGACCTATATGTCGTCGACGCGACGGCAAAGGGCGCGAGTCTGCGAGACTCCAAGACGCTGGCCGACGATACCGTGGATGTTAAAGGCTGGACTTTCTCCGTGATTCCGAGCGATGAGTTCAAGGAAGCTTTCCAGGACGCCTGGCGTCTGCATCGCGACTACTTCTACGACAAGAACATGCACGGCGTGAACTGGCCGGCCATGCGCGATAAGTACGGCGAGTTGGTGAATCGTGTGCGCGATCGCGAGGAATTGAACGACCTGATCGCGGAGATGGTAGGCGAGCTTTCCACTTTGCACACCTTCGTGCGCGGCGGCGATATCCGCAGGGGCCCCGATCAGATCTCGGTCGCGGCGCTGGGCGCATTCCTGGAGCGCGATGCCAAGGCTGGCGGCTACGTGGTGAAGCACGTGTACCGGTCGGACCCCGACCGTCCCGACCGCATGTCGCCGCTGGCCACGCCCGACGTCGACGTAAAGGACGGGGAAGTGCTGCTGGCCATCAACAATCATGACGTGCTCTCGGTGGTCGACCCTGCCGAACTGTTGCGCAATCAGGCCGGCAAACAGGTGCTGCTGAAACTTCGCAAGGGGAGCGAAACGCGCGAAGTCATCGTGAAGCCGATTGCTATCAACGCTGCGCGGAATCTGCAATACAACGAGTGGGAGTACACCCGGCGGCTGGCGGTGGAGAAGGCCTCGGCCGGCAAGATCGGCTACGTGCACCTGCGCGCTATGGGCCAAGGCGATATCAATCGCTGGGAGGAGGAGTATCCGCCGGTCTACACGGCGGACGGACTGATCATCGATGTGCGCCACAACAACGGCGGGAACATCGACAGCTGGGTTCTCAACAAATTGCTGCGCAAGGTGTGGATGTACTGGCAGCCGCGCGTGGGCGCAACCACCTGGAATCCGCAACAGGCATTCCGCGGCCATTTGGTTGTCCTGTGCGATGCCTGGACGGCGTCGGACGGCGAGGCGTTCAGCGAGGGGTTCAAGCGGCTTGGGCTGGGCAAGGTGATCGGGACGCGGACCTGGGGCGGCGAAATCTGGCTGAGCGGGAGCAATTATCTGGCCGACCGGGGCGTCGCCACCACGGGCGAGAACGGCGTGTTCGGCCCCGAAGGCAAGTGGCTGATTGAGGGCCACGGAGTCGAACCCGACATGGTGGTGGACAATCTCCCGCACGCGACTTTCGAGGGGAAAGACGCCCAGTTGGAGGCGGCCATCGCGTATTTGCAGGGCGAGATTAAGGCGCATCCTTTGCCGCCGGTGAGCGTCCCGAAATACCCTGACAAGTCGCCGCATTACCCCACGGCGACGCCGGCGGCGGGCAATAAGGGGAATCGGTAGCCACGGCTATCGCGAGCGGCGACTAAAGGGAGCGGTCTTGTCAACCTTCTAAACCGTTCGCTTTCATGAGGCTACAGCCGTGCTCCGCTCAACCGCCCGGACGCCCCGTTCAACCCCACATCATGCCGTACAACCAATAATTTCAACGCTTTAATGCCAATCCATACCCTCGCGCCCCGCGATTCCCTATACTCTTGGTATAAATCCAGGAAGGGTTGGACGATGCACAAACCTATCAAATACGCCGAGAAAGCATTGACATACGCCGCTGGTGCGGGTTGGTTCGTCTTCGATAAGCTCAATCAGATCGGCCAGAATCCGGGTTTCACTCCGAAGTGGTCGGAGAAGCCCCTGCTGAAGTCCTGGGAAAAGACGAAGCCCCCACTGGGTTGGCCGCGTACCACCGATTCTCTGTGCCCCCGTTGCGTGCCGGAGATCCGCCAGCAGATCCTGGACGGCAAGACCCCCGTCGAAGTGCTGTACACCGACAAGCCGGGCGAAATCAAAGCGCAAGTGATCGAGCGCGACGGCAAAATTCTGATGGTGAAGGATTGCCCCATCCACGGCCACTTCGAAGACGTGATGGCCATCGACACGGCATTCTTCAAGCACCTGGAAGACGTATTCCCGGGCCGGGACATCCGCGCCCACAACGATGCCAGGCTCCACAAACATGGATCGAGCACGGTCACCCATGGTCGCGGCTCGGTGTTGACGGTCGACCTGACCAATCGTTGCAACATGATGTGCGACCCGTGCTTCATGGACGCCAACCAGGTTGGGTTCGTTCACGAACTGACGTGGGACGATATTAAGACGCTGCTCGACAACGCCGTCACCATCAAGCCGAAGCGCCAGATGTCGGTGCAGTTTTCGGGCGGCGAGCCGACTATTTCCCCGTACTTCCTGAAGGCCGTAAGTTACGCGCGCGAAGTGGGATACAGCTCCGTACAGGCCGCCACCAACGGCATTGAGTTCGCCAAGAATCCGGAGTTCTGCAAGGAAGCCGCGCTGGCCGGTTTGCGTTACGCCTATCTGCAGTTCGATGGCATCGGGAACGCCGCCAACTCGCATCGCAAGGTCGGCAATCTGTTCGACGTGAAACTGCGCGCCATCGAGAACCTCTACTCGAACGGCGTCGACATCATCCCCGTCATCACCATTATCAATGGGATCAACAATGAGCAGGTCGGACGCATCGTGCAGTTCGCGCTCGACAATCCCAAGAAGATTCCGTTCCTCTCCTACCAGCCGGTGAGCTTCACGGGCCGCGACGAAGCCGTCACCGACGAGCGCCGCGCCGCCCAGCGGTACACGCTCTCCCACCTGGCGCACGATGTGAAGAATCAGACCGGCCTGGGCGAGCCCGCCCGCGACTGGTTCCCGATTTCCTTCATGTCGACCTTCTCCGATTGGAGCGACCTGGTACACGGGCCGCAGGCCGATTGGGGGCAGTTGAGCTGCGGCTGCCACCCGAATTGCGGCGTCGGGATGGCCGTGATGGTGGATAAGGAAACCAAGGAAGCCAAGCCGGTAACGGCATTCTGGAACGCCGACCAGTTGGCCAAAGACGTGGCTCGCGTCAACGATGCGGCTCGCGGCAAGTGGCCGTCGATCATCGGCATGGCGCTAGCCGCCGCGCGCAATTACGATCCCTTCCAGGCGCCCACACATTTCAAGCTGAGCGACCTTTTCAAGAAGCTCGACAAGACGTTCGGCGCCACCGGTAAGAACTATGGCAAGGTCGGCAAAGACCGCACCATGGACGATATCGAGAAGCGGCGCCGCGATCGCTGGAACTTCCTCTTTATCGCCGGCATGTGGTTCCAGGATCTATTCAACTACGATTTCCGCCGCACCGAGCAGTGCATCATCCCGTACGCCACGCAGGAAGGCGAAATTTCCTTCTGCGCGTACAATACGGGCGTCGGCTGGCGAAACATTATTGAGAAGATGCACATGACGGCGACGCTCACCAAGTGGTACGAGGAGAATGGCCGGCACGAGATCTTCGCCGGTGGCAAGTCGGTCAGCCTGGAGAGCAAGGAACACTCGCTGGTGCTGCGCGACAACATCGTGACCAACGAAATCCAGCACGATCTGGATCGCCTCGGCATCGCCAAGAACTCCACTGAGGAAAAGATCCGCGCCCGCGCCGCCAAGATCAAGCAGCAGGAAGAGAACGAGCGCATGATGAAGCTGTATCGCCAGCATGTGCTGAAAGAGGAGCCGAAGACGGACATGGTCTCGTTGTCGGAGATCAAGCCCGCCACACCTCTGGCCACCATCAAGCCGGCGCCGAAGCCGGTCGAAGATCGCGAAGAAGTCGGCTCGTTCGGCGACTAATTAGGTTCCGCTTCAGACTTTCGCGCCGCCGGGTTCACGCCCGGCGGCGCGTTTGTTTTGTCGTGATGATGTTGACTGGCGAGCCGCCTCTGCGTTCGTAGCCACACAAGAATTGCATCGAGCGGTCAGTTCAAGGAGCCGATTGAGAAACGGAATGCATTCAGGGAGGTTCGCGAAGCCTGGCAGCAGGTGCCGAGCCCGGCGACAATGGGATACTGAAGGAGATCGAAGCGAGATAGCGAGGCTATGATAACCGAATCGGAACTGCTGGCCCTGCTCGGCGACCTAGAGTCGTTTCGGGTCGAGCGCACGGTTTCAACTACTGACACCTCGAAGTTCAGCCAAGCAGTTTGCGCCTTTGCTAATGACTTGGCATCGTCGCACCTTCCTGGATATTTGCTGATCGGCGCCGATGACAAAACTGGCAGACCTGCTGGGCTCAAGGTTGGCGACGAATTGCTGCGAAATCTGGCGGGACTGACGAGCGATGGCAACATCCTGCCTGCTCCCGCAATAACGGTTTACCGGGTAAGTCTGAGCTCTGGCGCCGGTGACATCGCGGTGATAGAAGTGCAGCCGTCCGACCTTCCCCCGGTTCGATTCAAAGGTCAGACTTGGATTGGAAGGGGACCACGCAAAGGCATCGCCAACGAAACGGAAGAATCGATTCTCATCGAGCGCCGTACCGCGGCCGCCCGGACTTTCGATGCGCAGCCCTGCGTAGGCGCCAGTCTTTCCGACTTAGCCTTGGATTTGTTCACCGGTACATACCGGCCGCTGGCGGTCGATCCCGAGATCATCGCCGAGAACCGCCGGCCGATTGAACAGCAGTTGGCATCCCTACGATTCTTCGACTTAAAACGCAACTATCCAACCTACGCCGGGCTGGTGCTGTTTGCGAAGGATTTGGCGAACTGGCTGCCGAATGCATTTGTGGAATACGTCCGGTTCGACGGCCCGCGAATGGCGGATGAGGTTTCGGCGGAGAAGCGTTTCCAGGGGGACCTCCTTTCTGTGGTGCGCGATTTAGCTTCTTACGTGAAACTGATCACGGACAGCCGCCCGGTACGCAGTTCGGCGCTGTTGGAGACAACGATCGCTGACTATCCGGAGACCGCGATTCGAGAGTTCCTAATGAACGCGGTGTTACATAGGTCTTATGAGGCTCCTGCGCCCGTCCGATTCTATCAGTACTCTGACCGGATAGAGATTCAGAATCCTGGCCCGCTCTACGGCCTCGCGCGGCCGGAGAACTTTCCAACCCAGACGAGCTATCGCAACCCCGTGCTGGCTGAGGCCATGAAGACGCTTGGGGCTGTGAATCGCTTTGGCCGAGGTGTGGAGCGCGCACAGGCGGCGCTGAAGAAAAACGGAAGTCCTCCGGCCGAGTTCATCTTCGGCGAGTTACATTTTGGAGTAACTGTCAGGATCCGGCAATGAAGACCATTGCTTTTTTCAACAATAAAGGTGGCGTAGGAAAAACCTCCCTGGTCTACCACCTCGCCTGGATGTTCGCCGATCAAGGTGTACCTGTGCTGGCGGCGGATTTGGATCCGCAGGCGAATCTGACCGCAATGTTTCTGAACGATGAGCGCTTGGAAGAAATCTGGCCCGAGGACGAGGAACATAAGTCGACAGTCTACGGCGCCGTCCGGCCGATTCTGCGAGGGATTGGAGACATTGCGACCCCGCCGAAGGAACAGATTGCTCCGGGCCTCGGATTATTGCCGGGCGACCTTGGTCTTTCGGAGTTTGAGGACAAGCTATCGGATGCCTGGCCGAGATGCCATAACGCAGACGAAGCCGCGTTCCGGATCATGACGGCGTTTCACCGGTTAATGAACGAGATGGCGGAGGGATGGGCGGAACTGGTTCTGATTGACGTGGGGCCGAACCTGGGCGCCATTAACCGCGCGGCACTGATCGCGTCCGGCCATGTCTGCGTGCCGCTCGCCCCGGACCTCTATTCCTTGCAGGGTTTGAGGAACCTGGGGCCGGCGCTGATGAGGTGGCGAAGCACGTGGGCCGATCTCAAGACTAAGGCCCCGAAAGATCTTTCGCTTCCAGCGGGATCGATGTCTCCAGCAGGTTATGTGGTCATGCAGCACGGCATGCGGGATAGCCGGCCAGTGAAAGCATACCAGCGATGGATGGACAAGATCCCACCGGTCTACCGAACCGCGGTTTTGGGCAAACCAAACGCCGGGACAGTTCCCAAAGTTGAAAACGATCCGAACTGCCTGGCTCAACTCAAACACTACCGCAGCCTGATGCCTCTGGCGATGGAGGCGCACAAGCCAATGTTTCACTTAAAGCCGGCAGATGGCGCAATTGGAGCGCACGGGGAAGCAGTAAAGGATTGCCGGAAGGACTTTCTACAACTTGCCAGAAAGGTCGGCGCCGCCGCAGGTTTGGAGCTGCCTTAGAGCAGTCGAAGGCGGATATGGCTTCGTTGCCGGAGAGCAAGCGCCTGCCACTCCGGCCAGACACCGAGCGGGCGCCGAAGCCGGCTGAGGATCGCGAAGAAGCCGGCTCGTTCGGCGACTTGTCCGGTGGGTCCGCACTACACGCGATCCCAGAAATTTCTTGTATATGCGGAAACACTGGCGGCTCCGGTAACCCCGATTCTGCTGAGGCGTCCGCGCGAAGTGCGAGAGTCGGGTTAGGTTCTGTCCTCCACTTTGCGCGCCGCCGGGTTCCCGCCCGGCGGCGCGTTTGATTTGTCGCTATTGCACCGTGATATTGACCGGCGGACTGGAAATGCCGCCCACGGTTACTACTACCGGCTGCACTCCCGCTCCCACGGAGGAAGGAAGCGTGAACGTGATCTGGGTCGCGCCCAACAGCGTGGGCGCCAGCATCGAATTCCGCAGGAATGCCTGTGCTCCCCCAACCGTTACCGAGACCGGTAGCAGCGGCTGAGAACCATTCGCCTGGGCGGCCGTCGCCGGGGCACGACCCGTGTCGATGAGATCGGACACTTCGCCGGCTCCATCCATGTAGAGCGTGACGGTCCCGCCCTGCGCTACGGTGGAAGTGGGCGAAAGGTTTCCGCTGGCGTCCGCGAAGATCCCGGGCGCAGTTACGGAAATCGGAAATTGCATTCCTGCGATCTGTCCGTTGTTATCGATTCCCAGAACGGCCTGGCCGGCGCCCGCTTCATAAGGAATCTGAACGTTGACCTGCGTCGGCGAGACATACACGATGGGTGCGGCGATTCCGTTGACCGCGGCGGTTACGCCGTCGAGAGAATAGGGCAGGGGATTGCCGGTTGCCGTGTCCGTGGTATTCGCCAGGTTCGAGCCGAAGACCGCGATTACCATCCCTGGGCTAACCGATGGAGCGTAAGTCGCGGGATTCGCGACGCCCGTGATGGCCATGCTCGAGGTGTTCGGGCCATTCACGAACAGGATCGGTACCTTCACAGTCTGCGGCACTGCCGTCGGACACTGGATGACCAGGGTGGCGCGGTAAGCGCCGGGTTCGAAGCCCGCACCGGATGCGGTCAGCGTCACCTGGCTCGCGCCCGTTCCGGAGAAGCTGGAAGCTCCCAGCCAGGCGGTAGTTCGATTGGCTGGGAAGATGGATGCGGTCCAACTGGCGTTCGGATCGCCGGGATTGATGCCCACAATTGAGGACGCTGCTGTGCTGCCCGGCTGGGAATTCATCGTCATGCTCGCCGGAGTGACGGAAAGCGTGGTGGGGTTCGCCGCCGGTCCTACGAGTGAAACCTCGATCTCCTGGTCGAGTCCGCTGGTGACCATCTGGATGGTTTCGGTGGCCGGCGGAACGATACCGCCCAGGCAGATCGTTCCGTGGAGATCGGCCCAGGGAGCGAGGCGTACCGTGCCGAACAGCGACGGAATCTGACTGCTCCAATCCACTCCGCCCACCGCCAGGTTCGTCTCCTCCAGGCCTACGTTGCCGCCCGCTTCATCGATGTTGAGTTGAATCTGCCACTGACACGAAGGATCGGCGTTGGGATTCTGCGCCACCACCAGAGGTGTCGCTGAGACAACCGGGTACGATCCCGGCGGAAGTGAGAGATAGTTCACCTTGATTTGGCGCGACCACGCGTTCCCATTTATGTCCACACCCGTTAAACCGAAAGTATGAGTGGACGGAGTCTGCAGGTTGCGCTGGACCACAGTTGCTGTCAATGTGCCGTTTCCAGGAATTGCCGGCGAGGGGAAATACTGCGCCAACGTCTGGGCCGCGCCGTCAATTGTGAAGCCGGTAACGATGGCCGGTACCCCGGCCAACTCGCGTAGACCCAGGGTGGTGGACCAACTCAGCCCCTGCGCATCCGGCGAAGACGGCCAAACCGTGTCGGGAGCCGTTGGAACGATGCCGGCAGCGCTCGCTGGAGCCGTCACCACGATAGTCTGTGTTGTGTCCCCGCCGCTAAATACGGTGTCGCCGGCATATTGCGCCACCAGGGTAAACGGTCCTATGCCACCGAACAGATAGGCTGGGAAGAAAAGGTCCGCTTCCTGGAAACCGCCCACGGTATGAAGTGTCGAGGCCCCCAGCGCCACACCATTGACGCTGAAATTGACTGTGCCGGTCGGTGTGCCCTGGACCGCAACGGGCTGCACGGTGGCGGTCATGCCCACGGTATCGTTGAGGGTCGCTTTGGCGGTATTCACGAAGAGCGATACCTTGACGGGGCTGGCTTGAGTATTCCACTGCGTGACCAGATTGTTGACGTCCATTGACCCAAGGCCGCTAGCCTGGTCGTATCCCGCCGCGGCCTGGTAGCCGAACGAGCCGTTGAGGCAATCCGGACTGCCCTGCTGGCAGTTGACCGCATTGTTGCCGGCGGTGACGTCGTGAAATACCGCGGGCGCGCTCTGCGCCAGCCGGTAGAGCTGCGGATTGATGTTTCCGAGCCCGGCCGATGCCTGATAGCCTTTGCTTACCTGATATTGATTGAGGATTGCCACCACGCCTGCAAACGAGGGCGCAGAGCTCGATGTTCCGGCGGCAATAAAAGTAGCGCCGCCGTAAACGATGAAATAGGGGTCGTGTTCGGCTGCGCTGAATGATACATCAGGGACGTCGCGCGCATTGTCGGCGGGCACGCCCGGTCCTGTCTGCCACAGCGGTTTGGCATAAAGCGCACTGGCTCCGCCGCCGCCAGATAGCAGCCCAGCGGCGCCCGATTCATTCCAGACAGCTTCCGGAATATAAGACAATGCCGAGCCGAGATTCGAGGAGTTCTTGGCGGCCCAATATGTTCCGGTACCTTCCACGAATTGCGTTCCCCCAACCCCGGTAACCTCCGGCAGGACGGCGGGAAACGAGACGGACATACCGTTGGCAGCATATGGCAGGGCTGCCTGCGGATCGCAGCCGGCGGCGCCGGAATCGCCCGAGGAATTGAGGATGGTGATCCCCTGGGCATTGGCCTGTTGGGCGATGGCGCGCCAATAGCTGAGGCGATATCCGATTTCGCAGGCGCCGTAACTCACCGTGATTACGGGGGCCACATTCATGTCGATGGCGTAGACCATGGCCGTAAGTGCATTCGCTCCATATACATAGTAGATAGTCGCTTTGGGAGCGATGGCCCCGGCCCACTCCAGGTCGAGGTTGCCTTCCACCTGCGCGCCGGTATAACCAGGATCCGTGCTGCCATAAAGCAACATCTTCGGATCGTTGGCCGCCAGACCAACAGCGGTGCGGAACGAACGGATGTCGCTGAGCAGGACATCCGATTCTCCGACCACGGCAATCTTTTGGCCGGTGCCGTCGAAACCGGCCTGGTAGAGCGGCGAAAGGTCGTAGATAGTGGCCCAGTCTTGCGGCGCCAAATAGTGGCCGGCGCCGATATCGTACGCCGGCGAGACCGACGCGATCATGGGGCGGGGATGGAAATCGTTGAGCCCCAGGAAACCGCCGATCACGCCGTCGAGAGCCGCGGGCACCGAGGGATCGGCGGTATTCGCGTAGTGCATTTCGCCATCCACCTGGAAACGATGGATAGGCGTGTGCAACGCGCGAGAGACCTGGTCCGCCGTCCCGCTGAAGGCGATCCAATTACGGCCAGTGGCGGTCTGATTTACCGTAAATCCTTCGGAAGTCAGCCATGCCGCCACTTTGGAGCGATCGGTGGGGCTCAATCCAAAACGATTTCCGAATTGCTGGGGCGTGAGCCACTGGCGATAAAGGGGAGAGGAAGGATTCTGCTGGGCGGCCAATAACTGGTCCAGGTCCGCCTGTTGAGCGGCGGAAGGCTGAACTACCAGCATCATGTAATTCATCGGCATGCCCGGATCGACGGAGCCGCGGTCAAACTGCGGTTGCGCCCGGCCTTCCATACTCCAACGTAAGGTTGTGGTTTGAGTGACATCGACCGGACGCATCACGCGATCCGGTACGGCCGCCGCGGAGATCCGCGCGAAGCCGAAGGAAAGAGCTAGCAGCGATACGAGGTTGTAATATTTAGTACGCGACATGAGAAAGTCTATTATAGAGTGTATTGTTTGATTCAGATAGTCCGCTTGGCGATCAGGCTTACTTTGCGGCAAAGAATGGTAACGCACTCCTCTTGTTCTACTCGGGCAGACTAGAGGAGGTTTGCAGCGGCTCGGGCCGATCGCGAGATTTGTACTCATTCGCACCAAGCGCGCATGCACGAACGCCCAACATCCGGTAGCTACCCGAGTATCGATACCCCCCGATACCCTTTCAGACCTTTGAAGCATCGCTAACTACACCCGACAATCGATTTGCTACCCCGTGCAACCTGCCCTTGCAGTAGGTTGTCACCTCGGAGGGAAATAACGATGATTCACCGAATATCGATCGTTGCTGGAATCGCCGCGCTTGCCGTGGGCCTTTCGATCCCGGCAAACGCGGGCCCAATTTACAACTTCACCTCATTCGACGGTCCGGGAAACAACGGCGGCGGAACGACCGTGAACGGAATCGACAACAACGGCGTTGTGGTGGGCTTTTCATCGGATAACGCAGCCACCCCCACACTGTTCACCAACTTCACGCGCAATGTGAGCGGGACGCTTACCGCGCTCTCGATCGGCGGCGACCCTTTGGCGATGGCTAACGGCATCAACAATTCCGGGACCATAGTCGGCATGGATTCCAATGGCACCGCCTTTTCGCTGGCCGGCGGCACCTTGACCACCCTTCCCGCCGTGAATGGCACCACAGTTTCCGAAGCGGCCTTCGGCATCGACAACCTTGGCCTGATCGTCGGCCAATATACCGACACCGCAACCGGTACCACTCCCGGCTTCTTTTACAATGGCTCGACATTCACTACTTTGAATCCGGTGGTGAATGCCGCCGTGACTAACGCCCAGGGAGTGAACAATGGCGGTCTGGTGACCGGCTTCTACTCTACCGACGGCGTGCACCAGCACGGATTCCTCTACAATTCCAGCACGACTCAGTTCACGCTGCTGCCCGATCCGAGCGTATCGAACCTTGTACTCACCCAGTTCCTGGGCATTAACGACAATGGCATGGCGGTGGGATACTACCAGCTACCCGACGGGAGCCAGCACGGATTCATCTACGACATCGCCACGCAGACGTATTCGTTCCTTGACGATCCCAACGCGGCGCTCAGCGGATTGAGCATCACCCAGATCACCGGGATCAATAATGCCGGCGAGATTGCGGGATTCTATGTGGACGCCACAAACGGCGTGCAGCGCGGCTTTGTCGCGACACCCGCCCTCGCGACACCCGAACCGGGGACCTTCGGCCTGCTGCTCGGTGCCCTGGTCCCGGTATTCGCGATGCGGCGGCGCATGGTCCGGCGACTACGATGACCCCGTTTGCAGTAAACCCGAGGCGTGAGGCAGGCCGAGAACGAACCCGGAAGCGCCGTAGTCACCATTTACGCTTACTCAGTTGAGATCACTCGGGCCATCGCAAACCACTGTTGCCAGACTGCCGCACTATGGCTAGAGGATCGCGAAAACATCGGCTCGCCGGCGACTGATTGAATTCCGTTTAGGATTGGAGTCATCGTCATTTCCGGCATTTAATTACGGCCGCTGAAGAACGCGGCGCGGACGCTCCTTTACTTACAGATGCCTGTGGCACCTTGAACTCGCGTCGCGAGCCAAGCGAAGTCTCTATGCCCGGCCGATTCGATTGGGTTCGCATAGTCCAACGCGCACGCCAGCAGCAACCGCATCGCCCAGTTCACTCCGAGCCCGATCGCAACCTTGCGATCCTCTTTGTTGAGAAGGCTGGTGCGGTCGACTAAACCGGCCTGTTCAATGGCAGCGTCGAACTCGGCCTTGAACCGGTAAGCGGGGGTGCCCAAAGCCAGCCCGAATGTCTCGAGACCAGGAAGTTGCTGCGCCTCGCACACGTTCTTCACTGCCGCGCGCCAATGGCCGGCGCTCAAACGCACACCCAGGTGCCGGCAAGCGGCAGTGAGAAAAAAACAGAGAGGTGAATAGATCTCACCGGCCTTGCCCAGTTCGGCTCGATAGATGGCCCGGGCGTTCCGGATCATGGAGTCGACCACGACCACGTCCCGATGAGGTCCCTCGGGTGCGATGCCAAAGAGGCTTCTTTGCGTCAACTCGGAGACGCTATCGAACCACTCGGCCAGTTCCCCAGCCAGATGGCCAAATTGCGGTTCCACTTCAGGATGCTCCCGCAGAAAGAATCGTCTGCGCCGCGGAGTCAAAACCTTCATACGGCCAAGCTTCCGGCTCGGCTATCCACCGGGCATCGGCGAATTGCGGCGGCGGCGCCGAAGGGTCCATGGGCCAACAGCGTGGCCCTTCGGCTCGCAGGATAGCCTGCTCCCGGTCCGAGAGCTGCATCCACGCCTTGTCCATTTCATCGAGCACCGGATCCTCCTCGACGGACTCTTCTCCCGCACTCCGCCAACGAATCAGCCAAAGACGGCGCTCCAACTGGCGGTAGTGCACAAATTCCCTAGTCATGTTTGGCGACTCAGACATGCGTGCGGCTCCACGAGAGACGAGTTCCCCAAAGGTTCTCCTGGTAGTGCTCGCATGGACCGACGGCCGCCGGCTCAACGATGGCGTGCGGATACCGGTCAACATCCACCAAGAGGCTGACAGGCAGCGACGCGGACGAAATCTGGAATACCGGATCGCGGCCTTCCCCTCCGAGCGTTTTCGGAAGACGATGCTTCGGCAGATTCTCCGCGGCAGCGAGCGCCACGGACATTCCACCGGTACCGGGAGAGACCGTTCCGTCCAGCGCAATGAGGATATCGCGACTCGGACCCGAGATTCGGACGCCTAATGTGCGGCCGGAGGCGCCCGTCGCAGGGAAGCCGTCCCCCTCTTCTTTCATGGCCCGGAACATGAGCTGCGCGGCGATAGCAACTTCAATCCCGGCAAAGGATCTCTCCTGGTCTGGCACATCAAAATGTTACCAGAACGAGGTAAGACGCGTACCGAGCTCGCATCGGCACCCATCGTTCCCTCTCAACCATTCACCGGTAGCCTCCCGGCGTTCGCCGATAAGCCGCTCGATTTTTACACCCGCCAGTCCTAATATGAGGGACATGAACGCCGCCACTGGTCGCTCCATTCGCGCAGCCCGTCCACAAAACCGCCAGTTCATCGGCGATTCGCGGCGTTGTGAACCGGCTTCTGGCACTATAGGACCGTTGTAAAGCGGGAGCTCATATGTTTCGATACTTGCCCCTGGTACTCAAGAATTCCTGGCGCAACAAGCGCCGCACCGTTCTCACCGTCGCCAGCATCGGCATCTCCATGTGCCTGCTGGGCGTGATGATCGCCATGTTCCACGCCTTCTACCTGAGCGAACCATCGACAGCGCAGGCGCTGCGGCTGGTAACCCGCAATCGCGTCTCTTTCACGGTCTTCATTCCCCGCGGCTACCAGATTCAGATGGAGCATGTCCCGGGTGTGCAAGCGGTCACGGTATCCAACTACTTCGGCGGTATATATAAGGACGATCGGGATCCCAAGAATAGCTTCGCCCGCTTCGCCGTGGAACCCGAAAAGCTGTTCCGCATTTTTGGCGAATACACCATCCCCGAGGATCAACGCAAAGCATTCGAGCGTGACCGTTCGGGATGCGTGGTGGGCCGCGATCTGGCCAACCTGTTCCATTTCCAGGTGGGTGACCGCATCCCTCTGACCGGCAACATCTTCCCCGGCAAGTACGAGTTGACCGTGCGTGGGATCTTCGACAGCCCGCGGTCGAGTCAGATTCTGTATTTCAACAATGAGTATGTGGAGCAGTCCCAGCCGGAGAGTTATCGCGGCAACGTGATCATGTACTACATCTTAGTCGACGATCCTTCGCACACCGCGCGCGTCGCCAAAGACATTGACGCCCTGTTCGCCAACTCCACCGCGCAGACCAAAACGGAAACCTCCCAGGCGTTCGCGGTCGGGTTCCTGGCCCAGCTGGGAAATATCAAGATGTTCCTGATCGGAATCTCCGCCGCGGTCATGTTTACGGTTCTGCTGGTCTCCGCCAATACCATGGCGATGTCGGCGCGGGAGCGGGTACGCGAAGTCGGTATTCTCAAGACCCTGGGCTTCACCAAGGGAAGCATTCTGTTCATGATTTTGGGAGAGGCCTGCGCCATTTCGATTGCCGGCGGCACCATCGGATATCTGCTTTCCACGGTGCTGATGCGCGGGGTGGCCAAGAGCCCCTTCGGTCCCTATCTGACGGTGCACGCTTTCGATACTCCGGTTGCTTTGGCCTGCGTAGTGACCGCCGCCGCGATCGGGGTGATGAGTTCGCTGGTGCCGGCGATGAGCGCCTCCCGCATCAGCATTGTCGAAGCTCTGCGGAGCACGGATTAACCTTATGTCTATTCCAATCGCCTACAATTTGCGGAACCTGGTGGTGCGTAAGACTACCACCATCATGACGGCCCTGGGAATCGCGCTGACGGTTGCGGTGCTGCTCGCGATCCTGGCACTGGTGAACGGACTGCGCAGCACGCTGACGGTGTCGGGCGATCCGCTCCACGTGCTGGTGCTGCGCAAGGGGTCGGACTCCGAACTGGTGAGCGTGTTCACGCGCTCTCAGTTCCAGGACCTGAAGTTCAAAGCCGGCATCGCTACCGGCCGCGACGGACAACCGCTGGCGTCCATGGAAGTGGTGACCATCATGATCCTGGATCACGCGAACGGCTCCGGCAGCGCCAACTTTACGGTGCGCGGTCTCGCTCCGGCGGGTATTGAGATGCGGCGCAACGTGCATCTGATACGCGGCCGCTGGTTCCAGCCGGGCCGGCGTGAAGTGGTGGTGGGCAAGGCGGTCAGCGATCAATTTCCGGAGCAACAGATCGGGAAGCGAATTCATTTCGGGCGCGGCGAGTGGGAGATCGTGGGCGTCTTCGACGCTTCCGGTGGCGCGCAAAGCAGCGAAGTCTGGGGCGATCTGTTCCAGGTCAGTTCCGACCTGCAACGCGTCGACGCTGTCAGTTCCTGCCTGGTGACTGCCACGGACGCCGTGTCCGCGAAGGCGTTGGTGGCCAGCCTGAATGACGATCAGCGGCTGGGAGTCAAAGCCATGTTCGAGAAAGATTTTTACGACGAGCAGACCGGCTCCGCGAAGCCCATCGAGAGTGTCGGCCTCATCGTGGCCATCATCATGGCGATCGGCAGCAGCTTCGCCGCCATGAACACCATGTACGCGGCGGTGGCACGGCGCTCCCGGGAGATCGGTACACTGCGCGTGTTGGGCTTTTCCAAGGGCAGCATTCTCACCAGCTTCCTGATGGAATCGGCGGCGCTCTCGGCTCTCGGCGGGCTGCTGGGATGCCTGCTGGTATTGCCGCTGAATGGAGTGACGACGGCCATCGGCAATTCCAGTTTTTCGCAAACTGCTTTTGCCTTTCATGTGACGCCGAATATCATGCTCACCGGCATTCTCTTCGCGGTGGTGCTGGGCAGCGTGGGCGGACTGTTTCCCGCCCGCATGGCGTCGCGCAAACAAATTCTAACCGCGCTACGGGAGGGCTGATATGGCAGGCGAACTGAAAGATCTGCAAATCGACCGGGGCAAGCGGCGGCCGGCTGGGGCCTCGAAGTGGGCCACCATCTGGATTCTCGCGGGAGTAGTTCTGCTGGTGGGGTTGGGCGCGTGGGAAATGGTGGCGCCCAGGATCAACGCCGCGGCCGTGGTGGAAACGCAACGCGCCACGGCCGTCTCCGCCAACAGCGCGCCCAACGGAGTGGTGCTCAACGCCACCGGCTACATCGTGGCGGCGCACAAGATCGAACTGGCGGCCAAGGTGGTCGGCAAGGTGAGCTGGATCGGCGTCGACAAGGGCGACCATGTGAGGGAAGGCCAAGTCCTGGTGCGCCTGGAAGACGACGAATATCAAGCTAGCGTCCGGCAGGCGCGCGGACAATTGATGAACCTGCAGGCCAAGCTCGACGAGGCCATGCATGGCTCGCGGCCGGAGGAAATCGCCCAGGCGCTGGCCAACCTGAACTCCGCCAAGGCCGACCTGGAGAACGCGCGGGTGAGTCTCGACCGTGCCCGCAATACGGTGCGCGAGAGTCTCGGCTCGCAACAATCGCTGGACGATGCTCAGGGGCGCTTCGACTCCGCGGTTCATAAGGTGAACTCGCTACAGAAGACCTACGAGCTGGTAAAGATCGGTCCGCGGCAGGAAGAGATCGATTCTCTGCGCGGGCAGGTGGAGCAGGCCAAAGGCGCGCTGGCATACGCCGAGACCAACCTCGACAACACCATCATTCGCGCGCCGGTAACCGGAACTATTCTGGAACGCGCCGTGGAAAAGGGCGAATTCGTAACCACCGGGTCGGTGAGCGACCACGGGTCCAAGGGCTACGTGGTGTCTACCGCCGACTTGAACGATCTGGAGGTGGAACTCGATATCAGCCAGAACGATTTCGCCAAGCTGCACTCCGGCCAACACGGCATCATCACCACGGATGCTTTCCCGGACCTGAAGTATGCGGGCTTCATCAAGGAGATTTCGCCCGAGGCCAATCGGCAGAAGGCGACCGTCCAGATCAAAGTGAAAGTGGAAAAGCCCGACGAACATCTGCGGCCCGAGATGAATGCCAGCGTGGCGTTCCTCTCCGATGACAAGCCTGCGCCGGCGGGCAGCGCACCTGCCAAGCCGGTGGTGATGGTACCCACTACGGCGATCCACGAAGGCGCCGTCTTCGTGGTGCTGGACGGGCGGGCAGTGCGGCGCGCGGTGAAAACCGGCGCGGCGAGCAATCAAAACGTGCGCATCGAAGACGGACTCATCGGGGGCGAAGATGTGATTGTCAGCGCGCCCGCGGGGTTGAAAGATGGCGACAAAGTAAAGACGAGGGCGTAGACCATGAGCGAAACGATCATCGAAAAGAGCGAGACAATCATTGAAACCGACAAACTCACGAAGGAGTTCGTGCGCGACGCGTTCCACGTGGTGGCGCTGAAAGACGTGACCCTGAGCATCGAAAAGGGCGAGTTCGTGGTCCTGATGGGGCCTTCGGGCTCGGGAAAATCGACCCTGCTCCACTTGATCGCGGCGATGGATCGCCCCAGTTCGGGAACGCTGCGGGTGCTAGGCCATTCGCTGGGCGAAATGAGCGACCGCGAGATCGCGCACTGGCGGAATGAGCACATCGGGTTCATCTTCCAACAGTTCAATCTGATTCCAGTGTTGACCGCGCTGGAGAATGTGGAACTGCCGCTGAAACTTACTAACCTGAATAAGTCGGAACGTCGCGAGCATGCGATGACGGCGCTGAAATTGGTAGGGCTGGAGGATCGCCTGCATCACCTGCCGCGCCAGCTCTCCGGCGGACAGGAGCAGCGGGTGGCTATCGCGCGGGCGATCGTCACCGACCCTGCATTGATTCTCGCCGACGAGCCGACGGGCAACCTGGACGCGGCTTCCGCCTTGGAAGTACGCACCATTCTGAAGCGCCTGAATCGCGAATTTGGCAAAACGATCGTCATGGCCACGCACGACCCCGCGGCGGCGCATGACGCGACTGTGCTCCACCATCTGGAAAAGGGTCAGATGGTGGAGACGGTGGGAGCGGTGAGAGCATAGGACAATCTCTTGACGCCGGACGTCCTGGTTTCTGGCGCTAGAGACTGCCCACAGGGTAGATTCCCGCTCGTGTCTGCAGCGCCGAGGCTAGACAGGCTTATCTCGGCGTTCCCCGCGCTTGCTCTGGCTCTCGAAGAGGGGATCGAGACGAGTCTCGGAACTCCTGAAGTCGTGGAAATTGAGTGAGCCCACCTCGCGCAACAGAAAAACATGATTGGCCGCCGATGAACGCAGATGAACGCCGATTAGGAACAGCAGCTCTTCCTATCGGCGTTCATCTGCGTTCATCGGCGGCCAAATTTCTTCTTTCCGCGAAGCATGTTCTCAGCTTAATTTCCATGGCGCATCGAATTGCGGCGCGACTTCAGGAGTTCGGAGTGTCGACCCGGCCGGTAAGAGTGCCTGCGCCACGCGAACAGGCTCACCTCAATCTCCACGACTTCAGGAGTTCGGAAATTCATCTCGGCGTTCCGTGCGCTGCTGCAACTCTCGAAGAGGCCCGAGACTAGACGTCTCGACCCGGCAGGCAAGATTGCTTGCGCCACGAAAACGGGCTTACTGCACAGCACAGACCAACTGCTTTATGGCGCAATGCCAGTTGACCCCGTGTACAGATCGCCGGCGAGATACTTCAGGCCGCTATCCACCGCCACCGTCACTACCGTGGCGTCCGGTCCGAGTTCTTTCGCCAACTCGACCGCCGCAGTCACATTGAGCCCGCTCGATGTGCCGGCGAAAACGCCTTCCTCGCGGGCGAGCCGGCGCGCCATCGCACGGCCGGCCGCTTCTTCCACGGTGCGGACCTCATCGTAATCGCCGGGCTGCAGATGCGGTGGACGGAAGCCGACGCCGATACCTTCCACGCGGTGCGATCCGCCCTTGCCGGTGGTCAGAATCGGAGATTCCGCCGGTTCAAGCGCCACAATCCGCGCGGCGCATTTGCCCGCCTTCAGCGCCCGCGAGACTCCCACCAGCATCCCGCCCGAGCCGACCGCGGCACAGAACGCGGTGATTCCGGGGCCGAGCTGAGCGAGTAGTTCCTGGCCCATCGGAGCGTACCCTTCCACCACATCGGGATTGTTGAACTGGTCGGCCCAGAAGACGTTGGGGTCGACCGTCTCACGCGCCACCGCCTCGCGGAAACGCGCGAAGAGTTCGGCGTTAATCTTGCCGCCATCGCTGGGCACCATCATGAGGTCGCCTCCGAACGCGCGCATGGTGTCGAGCTTTTCGCGCGCAAAGGCGTCGGAGGAGATGGGCGTGAAGCGATATCCCTTCACCGCGCACACCAGCGCCAGGGACGATCCGGTGCTGCCGCCGGTGTATTCCACCACGCGCATTCCGGGGCGGAGGGCGCCTTTGCGCTCCGCGCCCTCGATGGTGGAAAGCGCCATGCGATCCTTGTACGATCCCGTGGGGTTGAAATATTCCAGCTTCACGAAAACGCGCGCGGCGCCTGCGGGAACTACGCGGTGGAGTTGCACCAGCGGGGTGTTGCCGATGGCTTCGAGCACGGAACTAGAAGGCATAAACCTGCACTATAGCAGGTGACGAACGATATACTGTGGAGCGTGAGACGGCTCGCCTTCACGTGGTTCGCTCTGCCCATACTGGCGGCGCCGCCGCCGCAGTTTGTGGTACACACCGTCGCCAGCGGACTGCGAGGCGGATACCAGGTGGTCATCGCCGACCTCAATCGCGACGGCAAGCCAGACCTGATCGCGCTCGCCTCAGGCATGCCCGAACTGGTGTGGTACGAGAACCCCGGATGGGAGCGGCACGTCATCGCCGGCGGCTTCACGCAGATGATCAACCTGGCAGTAGTTGCGAGCGGACGCGCCGACGGGATTCCCGATATCGTGCTCGCCAGCGGATTCTCCAACGTGGCCGCCAGAAGCGTGGGTATCGTCAGCCTGCTCCAACACAATGGCGACCCGCGCGATCCGTGGACCGTTACCGAGATCGACAGGCTCACCACTTCGCACCGTCTCCGCACCGCCGATGTGGATGGCTCGGGCAAACGAATCGTGGTAAACGCTCCGCTCACTGGGGCCATAGCGGAGCCGCCGGATTATCGCGACCGGACGCCGCTGGTATTCTATCGGCCGGGCGAGTGGAAGCGGCAGGAGATCGCACCTGGCAATTTCGGACTGGTGCACGGCATCTATGTCGTCGATTGGGATGGCGACGGGCGCGACGAAATCCTGACCGGGGGATTCGAAGGCATCCATCTCTTCAAGCTCGGCCAAGACGGCGTCTGGACGCGCCTCGAGATCGCCGCGGGTTCACCCGAGCCCTGGCCGAAATCGGGGACCAGCGATATCGCGGTGGGGCGGATTGCCAAGGAACGCTTCCTCGCGGCCATCGAGCCCTGGCATGGCAATCAGGTGGCGATCTATCGGCGGAATGGCTCCAACTGGGCGCGGCAGGCGATCGACGACACGCTTGCCGATGGGCACACCATCCTGACTGCCGACCTCAATGGCGACGGCAATGACGCGGTGATCGCCGGCTGCCGCGGCGGTCCACACAGCGTGTACATCTACTCCGCGGAGGATCAGGCGGGCCGGCGATGGTCGAAGCAGACTCTCGACCCCGACATGCCCGCGGCAGCTTGCGCGGTGGGCGATCTCAATGGCGATGGGCGGGTGGACATCGCGTGCATCGGGTCGGCCAGCGGCACGCTGAAGTGGTACGAGAACAGCGGGGCGAGGAAGTAGACTCGATCACCAGATCCAGTTCTGTGGCGGCGGGTTCTGCAAGGGCCGGTATTCGAACTGCGCACCGGACGCCGCGGAGGATCGGTCGGGGCCGCCGATGGGCGGCAGACTCTTGACGCCGATATCCCGCGGGCGGGTGGATATCGCGTGCATAGGATCGGCCAGCGGCACGCTGAAGTGGTACGAAAATCGCGGAGCGAGGAAGTAGACTCGATCACCAGATCCAATTTTCTGGCGACGGGTTCTGCAAGGGCTGGTATTCGAACTGCACACCGGACGCCGCATACCAGCGCTGCCACTGGGCGATGATATCCTTCTGCGCGTCGACCGGTGCGATGTACCAACGGTTGCGCGACATCCAGTAGGAAAAGAATGCCAGGTCGTTCTTGTGCTCGAGGCTTAGAAAGTATTTGCGATTTTTCTCTTCGTCCGATCGTCCGAAGACGTGACGGCTGCTGGCGCGGAAATCCTTCCCGCCGGTCAGATACCGGAGCGCCCGAATGAGCCAGAGAGCGTGCTCCATCGAAGGATTGTCCGCTCTGGCAAATTTCTCGGAATCGGGAATTGTATGCAGGGCGGCGATCAATAGTCCGGCGTTGACGCGCGGATTCTCCGCCAACCGCTTCACATCGGCGACGTTGTCGTTTCCCGATGTGCCGAGACGGGCGATTCTCTCCGCGTCTGTCGTCTCCGCCGGTTGGGCACAGGCGCATAGAGCCAGGAGTGCAAGAGCAATCAATTGCATCACTTTATCGCGATCCCCCATTCACGGATGTAGGGTGGACCCCAGGGCGACCCCCCAGGTCCGCGCGGGACGCCCCCGTCTCGCTCTTTCCTGGACGAATCGAGGGCTCGAAAAGCCAGCGGGAGGCCGGCAGAGGACCAGCGGGAGGCCGGCAGAGGACCAGCGGGTCCGCCGCCACGCGGTTCATTTCTTCACTCTCGGTGCGATGATATCCGCCAGCAGGTCCGCCTTATCGTCGACGCGCACCAGGTGCGGATACTTCTCGCCGCCATGGTAGTCGACGCTGTACGTCTTGTAATACTCACCCTCGCGAATCAGCAACTCGATGGGCTTGGTATCCGTCACCGCCTTGCCGATCGTCTCCCGCAGAATGGTAGTGGTGAAGGCCCGGCCATTGACCGCGACGATCTTGGTGGCAGGCGAAATCCCCGCCTTGCCCGCCGGACTGTGCAAGGCGATGTCCGGAATGGAGCCGTCCTCCTTCACCTTCAGCCCCAACGAATAGCTGAGATTTTCGCCCTCTTCGTTGGATGAGAAGAACTCCGACTGGTCGGCGTCATAGGCCACCTTCCACCCGCCATGTTCGATTCCACCGAGAGGCGCGCGCGTGCTGGTGGATTGCACACGGTCATTCAGGAACGAAGCCCAATCGTAAGGTTGGACGGCGTTCAGTGCGGCCACTACGTCCGCGAAGTCATAGGGCTTCAAGGCCGCTGCGCCGCCGGGTCCGCCGTGAAACTTGTGGCAGAAATCGTCCAGCGACTTCTTACCCTTACTGAGCTGCCGAATGGTCACGTCGACGTCCAGCCAGAGTAGGATACCTTCGGGATAGAAATCGATGCCGCGGCGGTAATCGGAGTAATCGTTTCCCGCATCGTAGAGGAACTGCGACGCAATAGCCGTGTCCTCCAGCGGGCGCCATTCGCGGCCGGCTTCACGATCGAGTGCGGCGGCGGTCAAGGCCAGCTTGTCGCGGTAATCTTCGGGCTTCCACAGGCCGCAGCGCGCCGCCAGGACGCCGCCCAAATATTCGGTGAGCCCTTCGTATACCCAAAGCAGGTCGCCCTTCATGGGAGTGTCGTAGCCGCCATCGCGATCGCCGGAAATCAGCCCGCGAGGCCGCCGGAATTTGCCATTCCAGGAGTGCACGAATTCGTGCGAGAGCAGGTCGGCCGTGCTGCGCAGCTTGTCGCCATCGATCAGCGTGCGCTCCTCGTCGCGGTCGTCGCTCGACTCGTGATGCTCCAGTCCGAAGTGGGCCACGTGATTGCTCAAGGTGAAGAGGAAGTGGTAGCTGCGATAGTGCTCGGAGCCGAACAGGTCTCCTGCTTCCTTCACCAGATTTCGGTACTTGCCGATCACCTCGTCGCTCACTTCGAGGGCGCGGTCGCTGTCGGCGGCGAGATGCAGAAAGTGCGGAATGCTGTTGACGGCGCCGAGATCGATGGTACGGTAATGCTTGCCGGCTTGCACGGGCGAATCGATGAGGGTGGTGAGCGGCGCCGGCTGGAATTCGATCTCGTTGCCGGACTCTTTAGCGATGGGCAGGGCGGTTCCATACCGCCAGCCGTTGGGGACACGCAGAGTGGCCTGGAATTGCAGATCGTCCGGCTGGCTGCCTTCGGGATAAAGCAGCACCTGATTCCAGTTCAGCACCGCCAGTTCGCTGGTGGTAGCGGCGGCCGAAGTGAACCCGCCGGCTTCAGGGGGCGAGATGAAATCGAATGCCACGTCGAGCGACGCTACGCCCGCCGGCACGTCGATATGGAATGCGAACATATTCTCACTGTCGCGTCTCCACGCGAGGGTTTTGCCTCCGCCCTGCACCTTGAGTCCCACCAGGTTGACGATCGGCCCGGTCGGGCTGTGTTCGCCGGGAATCCACTTGGGATACAGGAGAGTGAGCGGTCCCGGCTTGGCAGCCATGGTCATCCTGACGTGGAACAGGCGGCGCGGAGCATCGGTAGCGTCCACCTGCAGGCGGACCGGACCCTGGCCCAAGGCAGACATCGCGGCCATCAGCGCGACGATGGTAATTCGCATAGCTTCGATTTTAAACGCATTCCAGGCCTGTTCCGCTGCGCGCGATCCGCTCGCACGTTTGACATCTCGGCGCTGACGCTTTCAGCTATCGGCTTTCAGCTCTCAGCTCTCAGCTCTCAGCTGGTGCCACTAGACTCCGGGTTGTCAGCCGGGTATCGAGGAGTTGCTGCGCTGCGGGCTCCGCAAAGCTAACAGCAAATGCCAACAGCCAACAGCCAAGAGCTGACCGCTGAAAGCAGACCGCTGACCGCTGAAAGCTTCTCCCCAGCTTATAATGAAAACTCGCCATGGCATCCGAACTCCTGATCCAGTGTCCCGACGGGCAGATGAAGACCGTTCCGCTCACCGGCGAGCGGTTGTCCATCGGCCGATCGAGCGCTGCTGAATTGTGCTTTCCCGAAGACGCCGGCCTCTCGCGCCAGCATTTCGCATTCGAGTCCGAGGGCGAAGGCTGGACGGTGCGCGACCTGGGCAGCAAGAACGGCACCTTCGTCAACAGCATTCCGCTCAAGGCCAAGCTCATCCTCAAACCCGGCGACCGCATCACCGCCGGCCACCTGATCATCGTGTTCGAACCGGACGCCGCCGATCCGGCCAAGGGCGTGGTGGTTTTTGAGGGCGGCGAGGCCAGTTCGCCCAGCACGTCGACGGTGGTCACCAGCCTGGAAGGCGCGCTGTCCAATCAGACGATGGCGATCCAGGGCGGCGGCGCCAAGTCGTCCGCGCCCATGCAGGCGCTGATTCGCGCCGGGCAGGAACTGTCGGAGAACCGGCCGCTCGCGGAGCTTTTCCCGGTGATTCTCGATCTCGCGATTCAGGCCGTGAACGCGCAGCGAGGAGTGCTGCTCATCCTGGAAGGCGAAAACCTGGTGCCGAAAGCCCACAAGGGCGACGGGTTCCGTATCAGCACTGGCGTGCGCGATCGCGTGCTCAAGGAAAAGAGCTCCATCCTGGTGCGCGATGCGCAGATGGACGACGCTTTCAAGGGTCGCATGAGCATCGTGGAGCAGAAGGTCCACACCATGATGGCCGTGCCGCTGCAGACCAAGGAACGCATCATCGGCCTGATTTACGTGGATTCGCCCTTCGTGATCCGCGAGTTCACTAAGGACGATCTCAGCCTGCTCACTGTGATGGCCAACGTCGCGGCGATCCGCATCGAAAACGCGCGCTTGGCGGAAATCGAGCAGACCGAGCGCATCATGCAACGCGACCTCTCGCAGGCCGCCGAAATTCAGGGCCGCATGCTGCCCGACAAGGCTCCCATTGTGCCCGGCACCGACCTCGCGGGCTTCAACGTCCCCTGCCGCACGGTGGGTGGCGACTACTACGACTTCTTTCCTTTTCCCGATGGCCGCGTGGCCCTCGCGCTGGGCGACGTTTCCGGCAAGGGCATGCCCGCGTCGCTGATGATGATGGCGCTGCACGCGCGCGTGCAAGTGCTGGCGGAGGATCCCGGCGACCTGGCGGCCTTCATGTCGCGCCTGAACAAGGCGACCTGTGCGAAGTGTCCCAGCAATCGCTTCATCACGTTCTTCTTCTGCGTGCTCGACACCAAGACGGGCGAGTTGACGTTCGCCAATGCGGGACACAATCCGCCCATCGTGGTGCGCGCCAACGGTGAGGCGGAGATGTTGGAAGGCGGCGGCTGCGTCCTGGGGATTCTGCCCATCGCGCCGTATAGCGAGATGCGCATCAAGCTGGAAAAGGGCGACATGCTGGTGCTCTATAGCGACGGCGTGACGGAAGCCAACGACATCGATCAGAACGAGTACGATGAAGAGCGCTTCATCGAAGTGTTGAAGCGGCACCATACCGAGCCGGCCAGTGAGATCGTGAACGCGGTGATGAAATCGGTCGCCGAGTTTGCTGCTGGTGCGCCGCAGGCCGACGACATCACACTGGTGGTGGCGAAAGTAGTATAGTTCGGACTACCGCTCAATCAATACGACCAACGACCGCCCCATGGCAGTGTATTGCTGACCTGCCAACAGAACTTCCTGACCGCTGGCGTGAATGTTACCCCAACCTTCTGCCGGCGCGCTGGTGTCCGCCACCACATACCACGCCTTTCCGGCCGTTGGCGCGGGAAGGAAGGCCACGATGGGGTCAGTCCAGCCGTTGTAAGCCACATAAACCGAGTTCGCCGGACCGCCAAACTCGCTCTCATCGAGCCGGTATGCCAGGAAATGATTGTTGGCATCCAGGAAGTACGGCAAATCCACTTCGGCGCCGTTATCCTGATACCAAGTCAGGTCCTTGATGCCATTTCCATTGTGGTCGGTGCCGGTGAAGAAGTCCGATGGGCGCAGACTGGGATGGGCCTGTCGAAAGTGCATCAGTCCGCTGGTATATGCCGTGAGGGCAGTTTGCTGCGCGGCGGCCGTCCAGTCCAACCAGTTCGCCACCGTGTCGAGGTTGTAGGCGTTGTTATTGCCCTGCAGCGTGCGATAGATTTCCGAACCGCCCGACAGCAGCGGAGTTCCCGCCGATAAAAAGAGGATCGCGAGCCCTGTTCGCACGGCCTGCCTCTGTTGCACCGGATCGCCGCCATGATCCCAGCACATCTCGTCCTGCGAGGAGCGGCCGCCGTCGGAGGGGCCGAACGGAAACGGCTGCTGATTGTTGGTATTGCTGAACGAGTAGAGATCGCGCAGGGTCATGCCATCGTGGACGGTGATGTAGTTGATGGAATTCCACGGCTTTCTGCCGCGCGCGCGGAAAAGATCGTCGGACCCGGCGAAGCGCGTCGCCATACTGCCGGGCGTAACCGCGACATACCCGAGTTTGTTCTGGGAGGCGCGGAAGACGTCACGATAACGGTCGTTCCACTCGGACCATCCCACTGGGAAGTTCCCCTGTTCCTGTCCCTGCCCATCGGCGGTGTAAGGCTCGGCGATGAGATCCACTCCCGTGCCTCCAGCGGCCGGACGCGCAGGCAGTTCCGCCACCGCACGATTGAGAATGTTATCGGGATCGTCGCGGTTGTAAGAGTAACCTCCATCCGCGTTGGCATTGCCCAGCACCGCGGCCAGATCGAACCGGAAGCCATCGGCGCCCATGACGTTCGTCCAGTATTGCAGCGAGTCCATCACCAGATTGCGCACCGTGAGCGTAGCGGCATTGACGTTGGGCCCGACCCCGTTGTCGTTTTGATAAAAATTCGGACTGGCGTCGCTCAGAATCTCGTAGTAGTTGGTGTTGTCGAGACCGCGGAGCGAGTAGATTTCGGCGATGGTTCCGGTGTTGTCGTTCCAGAAAGCCTCGTCGTGATGGTTGTAAACCACATCCACGTAAACCTTCAGTCCGGCCTCGTGAAAAGTCTTGACCATGGCGATCCATTCGTTGGTGGGACCGCCGGGCGATGGATCGCTCGCGTACCTGCGATCGGGAGCGAAATAGCTGCACGAATCGTAGCCCCAGTAGTTGTGTTGATCGGGAAATTGCGGGAGATCGTTCAGGCCGTTCTGAGTTTCGTGTATAGGTTGGAATTCCACGGCGGTAACGCCCAGGTCTTTCAGGTAGCCCGCGCGCATGGCGGCTCCGGCGTAGGTGCCCTGCAGATTGGCCGGCACGGCAGGATCGTTCTTAGTGAGGCCGCGCAGGTGCACTTCGTAAATGATGTCGTCCTTGAACGCCCCGGCCGGTTTCCCGCCGAAATCCGGGTTGGGGAGGTTGAGAACGATGCCCTTGGGTGCGAACGGTCCCGTGTCGACCAGGCGCGAAATGGTGCCGGATTGATAGTCAGCCGGGTTGGTCTGCGTGGGTGTAAGTGGATCGTGGCTCACTTCCAGAGCGTAGGGATCGAGCAGCAGCTTGTTGGGATTGAAACGATTTCCCTGCTGGTCGACATCGGTGGCGAAGCCGATCGCCGACCCGGGAATCCAGGTGGGGTCATATGTCCAGTTCGGTCCCCAAGTGCGATAGCCGTAATAAATGGTGTCCTGGAGACCGGCTGCCACGAGGTCCGCGACCTGCACGGTGAAGGTGAAGGCCCCGTCAGACTCCGGAGCCATCGCCTGTTGCAGAACGGCAGCCGCGCCGGTGGGTGCCGCGTAGATCCAGATTTCCATGCGGGTGGCGCGCGAGGAGTTAACGCGAAAAGCCGCTTCTGCTCCACCGGACAGAAAGCGCGCACCTAGAAAGAAAGCATCCATATCTAAGCCTAAACCGGAAAGGTTCCGACAATCTGCGCCTGCGCGGCGATGTCGAACACCTTGACGTAAGTGGTCTGCAGGCTGGTGTTGTAATAGCAGGCGTTCACCATGGAGGCGGCCAATTGGGCGGCACCCGCGGTGTCACTGCCGGCCGCGATGATCGGTACGGAAGTACCGTTCACCGTCACCGATACGGGTGGGGCCGTGGCGAGCATGGCAACGAAATAGAAAGGTTCCGCCGGAGTGAACTTGTCGTACGTGCGATGGAGTTGCACCGTCTGCACGCGGGACGCTCCCACGCGCAGGAACTGCGAAACTTCCGTCAGCCGGTAAATACCGTTGGCCTGTGCCTGGGTGCTCACCTTGTCGTCGAGATAGAGCACGTGGGTACTGTCGGGGCCGGGGTAAATGTCGAAGGTGAGGGGATTTTGCGGGAGCTGCCCGACATACTGTTCAAGCTCGCGATGAGGAACGATGGCGCCGGCGCGCACGTACATCGGCACCAGGTCTAGCGGAACATACCAACCGATCGGCGGGTTGCCGCCGGCGCTCGGACCGGCCAGAGGCGCCTGATTATCGGTGTAAGCGTACCAACTGCTTCCGGCCGGCAGGTACACGGTGCGACCTTGCGCGCCGTGCTGGATCACCGGAGCGATCAACAGATTCTGGCCGACCATGAACTGATCGTCGATCTGCGGTTCGAGATAGACGTTGGGATCGCCGCGGTCAGTAAGAAACAGCGGCCGGCAAATCGGAATCCCGGTTTGCGTCGATTCATACAGCGCGTCGTAGAAGAGCTGCAGCAGCTTGTAGCGGATCTCGATGTACTTGCGGCAACTCGCCGCGACCGTGGGATCGGGGTACGCGTAGGGTTCCTGGAACTGCTTGCTATAGCCATCGTAATGGTTGCGAAACCATCCGAAGAAGGCGCTCATGGTGGTCCATCGGATCATCAACTCCGGGTCGGTGATGCCGTTGGCGCCGGTGCCGTTGGCGAACCCACCGGCAGACGATGTGGCAAAGCCGCCAACGTCGGCACCTGCCAGGGGTTGCCCGGACAAGCCGAAGTTCAGGATCTCCGGAATCAGGATCGACAGGAAATTCCAATCCGACGCCGAGTCGCCGGTCCATGTGGCGGCATACCGCTGCACGCCGGCGTAGCCGCCACGGGCGATGATGAAGGGACGCTTGTCGACGCCGCTTTGCTGGCGCAATTTGACCAGGCCTTCATAAGTTGCGCTAATCAGGTTGAGTGCGAACACATTGTGAATGCGCGCATGCGCCGTCATCCTGTTATTAGTGAAGTCGTAGACCAGAAGGTCGAGGGCCAGGGTCTTCCAAGGCATGGCGGAGGAAATACTGGGCTGGGTGGCCGGATCGGTCATGTCCTGCCAGACCATTTCGAGTCCGGCGTCGAGGAGGGGCTTATACAGAGTGCCCCACCAGTCGCGGACATCGAGCCTGCCCAGGTCGGCATAGTAGCCGTAGGTTCCCAGCGGAGTGCAGTTGCCGCAATTGCAACCGGGATCGAACGGGTGGCCCGGCGCGGGATACGGATTGAAGCCGGTGTTACAACCGTAACTTTCATTGGTGACGAACTGCGACGGCGCCGGCAGTACGGGTGTGTGCGTCCCGTTGGCCAACTCCCGCTGATCGATAAAGAACGAGTTCATCGCCAAGCCGGTCTGCAAGACGCTGTAAGGCGACGCTGCTCCGGATTCATCGAGAGGCTGGATGGTGACAATGCCCGTAATGTTGGTGCTGGCCTTGATGCCAAGTGCGGCAAGCGCCTGAAAGGTGGTTGCCCCTCCATTCGGGAACTTCAGATTGCTCGCCGTGAAGGTCCGGTAATTGTTCTGAAAATCGACGTCGATGTGTATGCCGTCGAGAGGGATGCTGGCGTTGCGGTAGGCGTTGGCGGCGTTCAACACCTTGGTGTGATCGTAGTATCCATAGCAACCTTGATGGTAGCCGAGGACCCACATAGGCGGGAGTGCCGGCGGACCGGTCAGAGTCACATACTGCTGGATTACTTCCGCGGTGTTCTGCCCCGCCATGAAGTAGTAGTCGATTTCCCCGTAAAGCGCGCCAAAGTAATACTTGCCATACATGTCGCCCGGTGCGGTACTGGCGCCCATATTGAAGTAGGTCTGCGCTTCGTTATCGAGGAAGATCCCATAACTATAGGGAGAATTGGTGGGTTGGCCGTTGGCGTCCAGGGGATTGGGATTATCTTCGATCAGGAACGGTATCGAATTATACAAAGGTTCGCTGGGATTGAGCGGTCCGGGAGGCGTGTTGGGAGGCACCACCCCGTTATTGAATTGGTCATTGCTGCCGCTGTACTTGTAGTTGTCGTAGTTGAAAAACGTCATCGACGTTTCATTCATGCGGAGGGTATTTCCCCCCTTTTCGCCGAAGCCGAAGTAGTTGGCGTTGGCCGGATAACTCTTGAAATTCGCGACCGCCTCGCTGCCCGGAATATAGACCAGGCCCTGATCCGCGTCGGTGCTGATGAGGTGGCCATTCTGGTAGACCATGACCGTCATCGCCGGCTGAAACAATACGTCGAGCCGGATCCCGCCGAGCTCCACCGACAGCTTTTGCCCGCCGTTCTGCAGCACGTTGATAGCTGGCGTCCCCAGATCGTAGTTCACCACCGCGAAAGACCCATCCTGCGCGTAGCTGGGATTCGGGTTGAAACGCACGCGGAAGGCGTTGGGACCGAGAATGTAAATCATCATAACCGGCGCCGCGACACCGGGCTTCGGACTCACGCCAGTGAGCGTGAAATTATTGCCGGCCTGCACGCAGCTGGCAACCGGTCCGAAAGATGTCCAGTTGACCCGGCTGTTGGGGGTGAACTGATCGACTCGTACATATGTGAACGGAGAATTGGGGACGTCCATGGTTTGCCTTTCCTATGCGGCGCGCGAGCGCTTCGATATCTTAGGGCTTCGGGTGCTTGGCTTTGGCTTGCAGTTGCAGGAGCCAACTGAAATTTCCGTTGGCATTGAGCCCATTGTGCCCGTTTTGCCCGAAGATCGGGATCTTATTGCCGTCGGGGTCTACCATCGGCTTGCCGTAGAAATCTTTCTGGAAGCCGATGCAGGCGCCCGCGGAATAGTGGCATCCGACGCAGCTTTCCGTGCCGAAGACCATGTTCGTGTCGACGGAGAACTGCGAGAGCAGGCGGTCGTCCTGCTCGAGCGGACCGGCCTGTTGAAGGCCTTTCTGGAAATAAGTTTCCATGGTGGCGTTGGTCAGGTAGACCGGCACCATTTCACCGGGCATTTTGCGAATGATGCTGTCGGGCGCACTGCTCACCCCACTGGGCATGCCGCCCGGAACGGCCGGAGCGGTAGGGTGTTTGGGCCATTGCGTACCGTTCAGTTCATAAAAGCGAAAAACCGAATTCTTCGAGCCGAGGAAAGCCTGCGCCAGCCGGTTGATCTCGGCCGTACCCTGCGGGGGAGGCACCAGCCGCAACACCTCCACGGGGGACATCGGCTTGCTCTCGTCCCAATCGCTGAAGGTGTTGAGCGGTGGGAGCGGAACAGCGTTGTACGGCGGCAGCAGATTGGCGCCCACCAGCGCGTTCGGATTGTCGGGATTTGCGAGGCTGGGATGAGCGGGCAAGGGATGCCTGGCATCGCCTGATCCGAAATCGAGGCGTGTGTTGTCGATGTGCTCGATGGTCGCCCAAATCCACTGCGGCGACGAGCGCGTGCGCATGGAGATGTGCATGCCGATGAGCCCCAACGTTTCTTGCGGAGGGGCAGTGGTGGATGCCGGATTATCCTTGCTGTTCCCGGACTTATGCGCGGGAGCTTCCGCGGCGGTGCTGGGACGGTATTCCACCACCGGGAGCTTCTTCATGAGAAAACGATTGCTGCGCACTTCCGGCTCGGTTAGAAACTTCCAGGCGAATTTGATTTCGATGGCTCCATAGTGCGTGTCGTCATTTTCCGGGAATTGAATTTCATGTTCCTGCAGATAGGCGGCCTGACCTTCCAGGTTGTAGAGCGCACGGCCTTCTTTGTCTCCGGCTATGTAATCGAATTCCGGGCGGTTGACCAGCGAGACGTAATGCACCCATTTGCCACTCTGATCGACGAGGGGACCGGAGAAAGCCTGTTTCCCTTCGTTAACCGTCGTATTCTGGCGCCATCCGGCTTTGAAATGGTCGAGCGTCGCGCCCGGTGCGCCGCTCCACTTCGGCGTGCTGCCGTCCGGCAAGAAGATGCGGGAGGACTGTTGCCAGAATTCCCAAACCAGCGGGGTCTCGAGCGGGATGGCGCCAAATGTCTTGGAGTCATCCGGTTGTCCATCGGGTTTGGCCGGCCAGTTCAGCGCGATAAACGCCTTCCACGCGAAGATGTCGAAGTATTGCTGTGCCAGAGGCAGATGCTGGTCGCTTTGGACTCCCAGAGCAGTTAGTGCCGCCTTGACATCGAGTACTGTGCCTTTGCGAAATTGGTCGAATTCCGGCAAGTCAAAGACATCTTTAGGCAACTCGTACGGGCGGGCGAACCAGTCTTCCGGCTTAAGAGACGCCGGCCTAAGTGACGCTGGTGTTTGAGAGAAAGCGAGGACTGCCGTAAAGGATAATGCAGCGATCGAAGCGTACAGCGTTAGCTTTCTCGAAAAAGACTTAGAGCTACTGATTTGCACAAATACCCCTCCCTCATGTCGAAAAAGACAACGGAGTCTTGCTTAGGATGAGACTATAGCACCGCCGCCTGGCGGAAGCAAATGATTTCTTAGTAACAATGGATAATCGATGCGCAATGTTACGACAACTAACCCAGAAGCCGATGGGAGATGGAATGAACAAGGCCGGGCAATAGCACGAGTATCGGAACCGGCCAAGGCCACAAACGTATGAAGCGGCACCGTTTTCCTCGCTTACACGGGGGAATACCTATAGGGAGGTCGAGCGTGGTGCGTCCGAAATGCTGAAGGCTATTTCGCTGCAATGTGGGGCAGACCCCAGGGCAGACCCCTGGGCAGACCCCCATAGGCGTTTACATAGCTGATTGTGACCGCAAGATGATGGAAACCCAACTTCGGCCGCCACAATAGGTAGATGCCCGCAGCAGTCCCGCGTGCCTTAAGTAAACGCTTATGGGGCAGACC